>ULWC01006673.1_pt1 | contig 12623 bp, 7 predicted proteins | sample 1959931 | NCBI WGS metagenome assembly ULWC01 (sample SAMEA4835801, study PRJEB28245) | human gut metagenome | biome: gut microbiome; material: fecal sample | place: Denmark | collected 2008
TGTCACTGGTTTATGAACCCGGAGGACAGTTTTACGCTTGGTGGTCATAGATTCACGGTATCCGCATATTTTGACGGAACGGTTATCACTCAGATGACCCTGGAAGTCGGCGGACAGGAAGTCGTTGTGTATCCGGAAGAAAAGGAATTTACAGAAGGGGACGGTGCAGCGCCGATGTCATTGCTGCCGCTGGAAGAGAGATACTTATCTGTAGATATGAGAGGATACACGCCGCTGGAGCTGTCGATGGTTTCTGTGAAGAGTATCTTTACAGGAAAAAATGAACTGAAGGATACGGATAAGCTTATCTGGAGATATGATTCTAAGAGCTATGAATATAAAATCAGTGAAGCAAACGGATATCTTGACCTTGCATACGGTATGAAGGACAGTACCTACAGGTCATGGGAAATAATCACGGGCGAAGCAGATCAGCTGGCACAAAGCAACATCCGTTATAGCGTTGGAGTGTATCTGACGAAGTCTGCGGAATGGTTGATACCGTCTGTTTATTCTCAGGATAGCAATGGAAACAGAAATGCCTATCACAGTGCTTCAGCAAATTATTCAGATAGTCTATATACTGATGGAACAAAAAACAGAAAGTTGACGGTTGGTGCAGATCGTTCTGAATTTGATCAGAGCCGGCAAAGTTTTAGCTTTATGTCCCTTAAGCTGAATAAATCCATTTTTGAAAATACGAAGGTCGATGAGATAAGGGCATATGCAGGCAGCTACACCTCGGCGGCAGAAGCAGAAACCGGAACAGATATTACCGATCAGATATTTTGTTCAGATATGTCTGTGAAAGATGCGGGATATACGAACAGTCAGGGAGCAGTAACACTTGTTGCAAAAGATGTGTCAGGGAATACGATTGGCTGTCTTTCCATGGATCTTGAGTTTTTGAATTCCTATAACAGAATATCTGGTGGTTTATATAAGAAAACTTCAGAAGGATATGAAGAAAATGCAGATTATTCAAAGACATTGAGTATAAGCAAAAATAGAATTTCTGAAACATTGAAATTATGGAAAGGCTATGCAGCGAATGATCAATATCGGTTGGATCTTGATTATTATGATAGCAGTTCGAATCAGAATAATAAAAAGGTCGTAGCAGCTTACGTCGGAGAATATGAGACAAAGGATGCTGCAGAGGCAGCCGGAAAGCAAAATATCAGGGATTTGTTGTTTGAAAATCCTTATGGTGCAGACGGTTATCAGGCAGATTTCAGCGCAGGTGTAACGTTTTCTATATTTGTCGAAGAAGATGGATCCCAGAGAGTTTTTTATTATCAGGTAAAAACGGTGGAAGGTGATACCGAGAAAGGCGGAACTTATTACGGTTTCAGTGCTTATTTCTATGGCCTGAAGGACAGGAACGGAAATGCAGTTACCTGTTATATGGTGGATTCTCAGGAAGATTCCTATTCCGAATTCAACTATTTAACAATTCTTGTGGATAAAGATACGGATATTACAGCGCTGGCTCCGGTATTTAATCTTTCTACAGGAAGTACGATGTATGCGGAAGGCAGTAGTACAGCGGAAGTCAGCGGAAAAAGTTTACATGATTTTTCCAATGGCTGCATTGAATATACGGTTTCTTCCGGGGACGGAAGCAAGTCGCAGAACTACTGGCTGAATGTTGTAAAAGCAAAAGAAGGGGCAGGAGAGCTTTATATCAACAGCTTATCTGATCCGGATGCTTCGACCAGAACAGAAAATGGAACCATTTATTCCGAACGTGAAGTGATGGTCGACAGTTACCATAAGAGTATCCACGATATTTTAGTGGTAAATAGAGGAACGGAAACGATTTCAAATCTTGCAGCAGAGCTGTCCTCAGATACACTGGAACTGGATCGGTATTGGACGTTAAGCGGAAATCATGATCTGGCTGGTCAGACAAGTGTGAAAAGCGGCGAGTTTAAGAATTCAAATCTGGCAAAAGTGCGCCTGAAAGTAAAAGACGGGGTAGCAAACGGAACAGAGATTTCCGGGACTCTGACGATTAAGGATGGAAGCCGGACTTTGATGGTATTGACTTTAACCGGTTCCGTTGGAGATCCCTGTATTACAACCAAAGATATTCCGGAAGCTGTAAAATATGTTCCGTATGGAACGATGATCCAGAACAGCAATAAATATTCAGATAATCATCCCGAATATAGACTGCTGGATGGAAAGCTTCCTGAGGGTATGGTAATCCGGGAAAATGGTGAGATTTATGGTGTTCCGAAGGAAAACGGAGAGTTTACCTTTACGGTAGAGATGCAGAATAATTGGAAGTATTATCTCAGCAGCAGTATAAAAACATACACCTTAAGAGTGCTTGAGAATACAGATCCCAATGTAGACGGAGCAACAGATCAGGGATACGATCTGACAGAAAGAGTTCAGAATGTTGACCTGAATAGCTCGAACGAGGATCAGTTGATGGTTTCTCAGGGTGTGTTGGGAGAATTTGTTGATCTGTATCTGGACGGTGTGAAATTAACCAAAGACGTAGATTATACTGCAGAATCCGGAAGCACCAGACTTACGATCCGGAGCCAGACGCTGAAAGCTTCCAACGTAGTCGGAACGCATACACTTGGTATAGAGTTCAGAACAGCTCAGGATGATGAACTGAGACGTGCGGCACAGAACTATGTTGTATCCGGAAATGGAAACAGCGGAAATAATGGAAATTCCGGCAATAACGGAAACTCTGGAAATAACGGCAATTCCGATAATAGTGGAAATAGCGGAAATTCCGGCAATACACAGAATGGACAGTCTGCAGCTTCTGGAAAGGTGAATTCGTTAGGCTTAAACCAGGGAGCAGGGAACGGAACGGAGGCTGCACAGTCTGCAACAGCAGGTTCCACACCGCTGAACATGTATTATACGATTCAGTCCGGTGATACGCTGTGGAAAATTTCGGAGAAATTTTATGGAACCGGAATGTACTGGGAAAAGATTTATCAGGATAATAAAGACAGAATCAGCAATCCGAACAAAATCTATGCCGGTCAGGAAATCGTGATTCAGATGACAACCTTGACCAGTGCTGAAATCAGCGGAGCGGAAGATGTAACGTATTATGTTGTGCAGAAGGGCGATACGCTCTGGAGCATTGCCAGAAAGTACTATGGGAAACGCAGATACTGGAAGAAGATTTGGAATGCAAACAGTGCGATTACGAATCCGAACCGTATTTATGCGGGACAGACCATTATTTTGCCGAAGCTTTAAAGAAATAAAAACAGAATTGATCCTCCTGAAAATGGGGGATCAATTCATATGAGGAAAAGGTATCAAAAACCGGTGGTAAAATGGGAAAGTCTATGGAAAAAGGAATGGTATTAGCCAATACATATGAAATACTGGAGGAGATTGGTTCCGGCGGCGGAGGTGTTGTATACAGAGCAAGACACACTCGGCTGAATACGGATGTAGTGGTTAAAAAAATAAAGGATGAGATTGTCAATCGTGTAAATAATCGTCAGGAAGCAGATATCTTGAAAAGACTGAAGCATCCCTATCTGCCAAGGGTTTATGATTTTATCGAGACAGAAGATGCAGTCTATACAGTAATGGACTATATCAGGGGAACGAATCTGCAGGATGCTGTGAAGGAGCATGGAACGTTTGAACCAAAGCAGGTGCTTAAATGGACAGAACAGCTGGGAGAAGCGGTTGCTTATTTGCATAGTCAGAATCCGCCTATTATTCACAGTGATATCAAGCCTGCCAATATAATGCTTACGGAAAATGGAGATGTTTGTCTGATTGATTTCAATATTTCTCTGGCGCTTGGCAATACCATGGAGTCTGCAGTAGGCATCAGTGCAGGATATTCCCCTCCGGAGCAATATGCGGATCCTGCATTGTTTCTCAAGGTTTTTAACCAATCCCTTATTTCAGCTCAAAATGCAGCAAAAACAGCAGAAAAAAATAAAGCAAAGGCTGAAGAAACGGAAGAAATTGAAGAGACGGAACTTCTGGAACAGACAAAGGAACAATCGGATGGTACGGAATTACTGGCAGAGGAGGCAGATTCAGAACAGACTCAATTACTCGTGGAGGAAAAGCACTTGACTCCTGTTAGTTCTGCAGCGGAAACTACAGAAGTGTTGACAAACTATCTCCAATATGTGGGAAAGGGAATCAATGAGAAGTCTGATATCTACAGTCTGGGAGCTACGCTGGTGTTTTTGCTTGCAGGCAGGACATATGGAATGGATCCGAAGGTGAATCAGGAAATCGATGCATTTCTTTTCTCTGAGAATGAGGGATTGTCTGTTATTTTGAAAAAAATGACGTTGCCGAACCCGGATGAACGATATCAAAATGGCGGAGAATTTCTGAATGCGGTAAGGAATATCCATAAATTTGATCATCGTTATAAGAAGATGCACGGTGTGGAATGTGTTCTTCAGGCAGGTGCGCTGGGAGCGCTGTTTGCAGGTGCTCTTTGTATCATTGGCGGCTTGTTTCTCCAGAAGGTACAGGGAAATAAAACCTATTATGACCAGATAGCGCAGGCACAGTTGTGTATGAGCCAACAGGACTACACCGGTGCAGAGAGTATTGTCCGAGAACTGCAAAAGGAAGATGTTTTGCGGATTGACGCATATGAACTGGAACTGGAGATCCTTTATAACCAACAGCAATATACGGAATGTATCAGTAAAGGAGAAGATTTTTTGAATTCGGTTCCTGTTGCGACAGATGCAGAGGCAGATAAGGAGCTTTTGGGGAATATCTATTTTCTGATCGCCAATTCCTACTATGAGAAAGAGGACTATGTAAGTGCTGCAGATTATTTCGAGGAAGCGCTGAAAAATCATCAGGACAATCCAATGATTTATCAGGACTATACGATTACGTTGGCAAAGCTTGGTCAGTTCGAAAGGGCGCAGGAAATGTTGGATGCAGGCAATAAACTGGGGCTCCCAAAGGATTCTTTTCAGCTGGCGCAGGGAGAGCTGTTAAGTGCATCAGGAGATAAGACTGGGGCTGAGAAGTGTTTTGAGACAGCGATCGCATCTGCAAGCTCGGATCAGGTATTAAGGCGTGCAGTGATGCTTGCCGCAGAGAATGATAAGGCAATGGGGACGCAGGGGCTTGAAAAGGAGATTGAACTGCTGGAGCAATATAAAGACCATTTTGATACAGGCTTTAATATTGTCCTGAAAGAAACCCTGGCGGACGCGTATATGCGCTTGGCAGAAGCTACAAAGGATAACAGTCAGTATGAGAAAGCGGTTGGATTGTTCCAGAAAATAGCTGACAGCGGATTTATGACCTTTCGATTGTACGAGAATATGGCAATTTTATATGAAAATATGCAGGATTTTGAAGAAGCTGAACATGTTTTGGAAAAGATGGTTTCGGATTATCCCAACAGCTATGTCCCTTATAAGCGGCTGGCCTTTCTGGAAGCAGATATACAGCAAAATAAAGCGAGCAAAGACAGGGATTATTCCAAAATGAAGGAATACTACGAACTTTGCAGGAAGCTTTATGACAACAGTGAAGATACTGAGATGCAGGTGTTGGAAAAACTGATGGATGATGTAATAAACGGGGGATGGTGATCGCAGGAGGATACAAAATGAGTGGAATCGTATTGGTCAAGATTGGAATTGGATGCATCGCTGCAGCAGTTGTTTTGTGGATAGCAAGTCTGGTGTATCGAAAGACAGAAGGAAAGAAGATACGGGAAGTGCTTCATAAGGAGTACGATATTTAAAAGTTGGGAGAATGCAGACATTCTTCCGGAATACGGAGAAAATTATACGGGAGGAAGTATAGCATATGAAGAATAAGAAAAAAATGATTTTTGTCGGCATAGCATTGATATTGCTGGTAATCGTAGGCGTGGTGGCAGTCAATATTTCGAAAAAAGCTTCCCGGAGGGAAGACATTGCAAGACAGCTGGAACTGGGGAAAAAGCAACTGACTTCTTTAGAGTATGAAGAGGCGATTGCTACTTTTAAAAATGCCCTTGCGATCTATCCAAAGGATCAGGAGCTTTTGGCTGGTTTAGTGGAAGCTGAGGAAGCATATGCAAATAGCAAGATCACGATGTTGCTTGCGAATATCTCCAGCTCTGAGAAAGTTGAAAGCTTTCTGGTACAGGTGAGTGAGAAAGAAGCGATTATCCAGGAGGCAATTGAAGAATTAAACAAAAACGAAGCGATAAAGGACAACCACGGATACACGGAAGCATCAGACAAGCTGGACTCTTTGATCGAGAAAATTCAGAAAGAAAAAGAAGACGCAGAGGGTAAAAAGGAAGAGCTGCTGGAAGAAGAGAAGCGGAAGCAGGAAGAACAGAGAAAACAGGCAGAAGCGGAAGAAGCAAAACGAAAAGAGGAAGAAGACTGGGATATCCGGGAATGGCTGATTTGGAAAGAGGGACTGATTGGATCCTATCCCCCGAGTGGAGGATATACGGAAGACCGTACACAATATATTCTTGTAGAGAACACGGCGTATGAGGACAAACTTGTATATAAATTTGATATTAGTGGGGATGAATGGACGCTGAGCTCATTCGAGTATTATGATGGAAAAAGCGGGGAATTGTGGCCCAATGGGAAACCTAAGGTACCGGTAGGAACCGTTTTTCATATAGAAATTACGGATGAGTTGCGTGAAGAATATAACGCAGAGAAAGAAACCGTATCAAAAAAGGTAGAAGAGCTGAATGCTTTACTTGCAAAGGAAGGAGCAGAGTTGTTGGAGTCCTCTGAATATGCCAAGTTCTATTATAAGGGAAAGAAAGATGGGGATTATTATGCGATTGTAGGATATAAGGTATTCCATTTGTATGATTCTTACTTTTTCTTCACAATGAAGACGGATCCTTCAAAGGATTCTATCGAAATTACAGATGCGTGGTATAAAGGACAAAGTATTGATAAGCCCACTCTTGATCTTGACCAGTATAAAAGAGTGTATTAATTCAAAAAGCAACTGGGGTCTGACTACGGGAAAACATGGGAGGAAGTATATTGTGAAAAATAAGCGTGATCGCTTATTTTTCACACAGCTATTTGTGCCGCAGGCGACACAAAGTAGCTAGGATCGCAGAGACGAACTGGATGTTCGTCTCGCGCTTCCTTCGGCACAAAGCGCCTGCGGAATGGAGATTACGATATGAAAAATAAAAAAAGGATGATTGTTGCCGGCATAGCATTGATCTTGTTAGTCCTAGTAGGCGTGGTGGCAGTCAATATTTCGAAAAAAGCTTCCCGGAGGGAAGACATTGCAAGACAGCTGGAACTGGGGAAAAAGCAGCTGACTTCTTTAGAGTATGAAGAGGCGATTGCTACTTTTAAAAATGCCCTTGCGATCGATCCAAAGGATCGGGAGCTTTTGGCTGGTTTAGTGGAAGCTGAGGAAGCGTATGCCAATAGCAAGGTCACGATTTTACTTGCGGATATTTCCAGCTCTGAGGAAGCAGAAAGCTATCTGGTTCAGATGAGTGAGAAAGAGGCAATCCTTCAGGAGGCCATTGAAGAATTGACAAAAAATGAGGCAATAAAAGACAATCCAGGATACCAGGAAGCATCAGATAAGCTGAATTCTTTAATAGAAGAGATTCAGAAAGAAAAAGAAGATGCAGAAATGACGAAGAAGAGTCCTGTCATGTTGGAAATGGAGTATAGAAATGGATATGATTATCTGTTATATAGCGAATCAGATAATCAATTGATTTTGGGATTTAATTATCCTTATAGATCGGATTGTTTTATATATCATAAAGCTGCTCCATCGAAATATAGTTTTGTGACGGATTATGCGAAAGAAATAGATTCTGAAATATATGGTTGTGATGCTTATGTTGCTATTTGGTCAGGAGGATGTGAGGAATTAATAGGAAAAGAAGAAATAGGAAGTGTGGAAACCATATATGGAACTGCTCAATTATATTACATCGAAGATTGGGAATATGCTGCATTGAAGGTTGGAGATGACAGGGTATTTGTAAGCTATGGAGAATCAGGAAACGATAAGCAGTATAAGGGAATTCTGGAAAAGATGTTGCCTGTCCTTTTTACACCAATTGAAATTGATGAAAGCAAAAAAATAGTTGTAGAAAAAAACGAAATATCAATCGATAACAAGTACAATACCTATATGAAGGGCGGCGTATATCAGGGAGAGACAGCCGGTAAATATATATTAGGGTTCAACTCTTTTGATACAATTGGTTCCGGGGAATGGGATTGTTCGCCTCTATTAACGGATCCGAACGGAGATTTTGAAGCTTTCAAGATGGAAAATATGGACTGGGGAGATGATGACCATGGTGAGATTCTAATTACACATAACCCCTGCTATTATAATTATTTCTTTGGAGGACGGGGAGAAGTTAAAATAGAGGAAAAAGCAAGCGTTGAAACGCCCTATGGGACTGCTAGAATTTTCTTCGCAGTTAGGCAGGAAACGGATTTTCCGGAAGATGAAGAGGTCGCAATTATAAATAACTATGGAGCAAATATTATTATTGATTACCGTGCGCAAGGTAAAACAGCGAGTGGTATTTATGGAGGCAGACTGGAAAAATATATTCCAATGATGTTCGAATAAATAGAATAAAAAGATAAGATGGTATAAAGCACAAAGTATTGATAAGCCCAATCTTGATCTTAACCAGTACAAAAAAGTGTATTAACTCAAAAGCAACCGGAGTCAGACTACGGGAAAGCATGGGAGGAAGTATAGGGTGAAAAATAAAAAAGGAATGATTATTGCCGGCATAGCATTGATCTTGTTAGTCATAGTAGGTGTGGTGGCAGTGAATATTTCGAAAAAAGATTCTCAGAGAGAAGAGATAGCAAGACAGCTGGAACTGGGGAAAAAGCAGCTGACCTCTTTAGAGTATGAAGAGGCGATTGCTACTTTTAAAAATGCCCTTGCGATCGATCCAAAGGATCGGGAGCTTTTGGCTGGTTTAGTGGAAGCTGAGGAAGCGTATGCTAATAGTAAGGTCACGATTTTGCTTGCGGATATTTCCAGCTCTGAGGAAGTTGAAAGCTTTCTGGTACAGATGAGTGAGAAAGAGGCAATCCTTCAGGCGGCCATTGAAGAATTGACAAAAAATGAGGCAATAATAGACAATCCAGGATATCAGGAAGCATCAGATAAGCTGAATTCTTTGATAGAAGAGATTCAGAAAGAAAAAGAAGATGCAGAGAGCAAAAAGAAAGACTTTACATCGGATTTTGAAAATCAGCAAGAAGAAGTAACAGAAAAAGAGAGTGCATTGTCTGATGAAGAAATCATTGGTGCAATACGTAAGGCGTCTGAATTTGCATATAACTGGTTTTGGATTAGTGACAGAGAGCATGTAGATGAATACGATACTTATGTTGATTATGATGAAAATGGAAATCCATGGGAATATAAAAGAGTGACTTATGAAGGGATAAGTAGTTTAGATGATGTACTTGATTTGACGAAACATTACTTTACCGAGGAAGTTGCGGAACAATTAATTTCTCAAAAGGATTGGTATGAACAGAGTAATAAAATATATGTATCAGAGCCGGATGGCCTTGGTGGTCCGGAAGCGGATTACTATGATATCAAAATTGTCAAGGAAAATGATATAAGATATACAATTACCATTTATGAATATTTTGGTGACGAATTATGGGAAGATCCATATGATGTTCATCTTGAATATATAGATGGTTATTGGGTATTTGATAAGATATTAGTACGTGAAGGAAATCCGGTTCCCATAAATGTAATAGAAGGAGATAAATTAGCAAACGATTCAGATGGGCAATTTGATATAACCGGGACATGGTATAGCGAAGAGTATGATGAAGTCGATGGATGGGCAACCAGTTACAAGACCATCTTTAATCCGGATGGTACAGTACTGCAAATAGGCTGGAGGAATGAGGATCATGGAACCTATGAAGTTTCAGCTGACGGCATGTGTGTGACAGCATACTTTAAAGAAAACTATATCGATCAACCTGGAGATGGAATGCAGCTTTTGGGTGGTTATGAGTACTCTGTTGTTTACAAATTAGATCCGGAAAAGCAGTGCATATATGCTGCATATTCTCAGGAATTTAAAGATGCCTTGTATAGCAATGCCGAAGATGGCGTGTTGCAAAGACATTAATAGAAAAAAGACTCCCGGCATCGTGCCATTTGGCGCGATGCCGGGATTTCGTATTCAGCTCCATTCCTCAGCCAGGAGGAAGTCGCGGATATTTCGGTGCTTGATCCCGTTTCGGCTCATATCGAACTCATCGAGGGAAACAACGTACTTCGGAAAGTTATCGCAGATTCTCATGCGAGCATGGAATCTGCCACAAGAACCTACGAGTGTACTGTAATGATAAAACACAAAATTCAACAAACAATTTCAGATAAGATTTAAATACTTAAGCGAAGACCACAGGCGGAGCAATCACTGCCTTTTTCCTCAAAACTCATTCAACAGCCCCACAACTGTCCGCAGCTCTTCCGCCTTCACCTTATCCGGGAACTGGCCGGAGAGAACGCAGTTTTTGAAGTACTTGATCTCTTCTGCGTAGGCGTCGCTCTTGGGCAGGTTGATGGAGCCGGTATCGCCGGTGGCCTGCTCAGTCGGGGAATAGATGCTGCCGTTGTTTTCATAGATTTTGCATTCGCCCTTTTCGTAGGTAACGAGCGCATCCTCGAACTGGAAGCGGTAGGAAGCGCCGAAGGGGTAAGCGGATGCGTACCAGGAAGCTTCGGTGGTAACGAAGAAGCCGGGGAATTCGTATACAGCGGTCAGATAATCCTGATTAGGCTGCTTTGCGCGGTGCTTCAGGGAAGCTTCCGGTTTGCCGAAGGCGTATACGAGGAAGTCAAGATCATGGATGTGCAGGTCGTAAGGAACAAGTCCGCTTCTCTTTTCATCCATCATCCAGTTGTCCCAGCTCCAGGCAGGATAGCTGCCGAGGCGTCCCATGTAGCCGGACAGGAGCTTTCCGTATTTGCCGGAATCGTAAAGCTCCTTGATCAGCTCGTATTCGGGCCAGAAGCGCAGAACCTGTGCGATCATGAAGCATACGTTGTTTTCTTTTGCGGTGGAATATGCCAGCTCGATGTCCTCTTCTTTTAAGGAAATGGGTTTTTCACTGAGGACGTGGATGCCCTTTTTCATTGCCTTGACTGCGGTGGGAACGTGCAGATAGGTGGGCAGGCAGATATCCAGGATATCCAGCTCTTCTTTTTCAAGCATTTCATCAATGGAGGTGTAGTGATGCGGCTCCGGATAAGGCTCCATCCGCTCCGGACGGATATCGCAGATTGCTGTGAGTGTGGTGTCCTCCATAGCGTTCCATGCAGGAATGTGTGCGCCGCTGATGCCGCCGACGCCGACTAAACCGATTTTTAACATGATGCTTCCTCCCCGTAAATTTTATCAATAATGTTTTGCAGATAAGTTCTGGATTCCAGAATGTCGGTCAGCTGCTGTGGACCGTCGATTTCCCGTTCGATGGTGACATAGGAGTTGTAGCCAAGCTCATGCAGCTTTGTAAAAACTGCACGGAAGTCTACTTTTCCCTGTCCAATGGGTGTTTCGGCACCGAGCTCATGTCCGTTTGTCGGATAGCAGCCGTCCTTTGCATGCAGGTTGCGGACGTATTTGCCGAAAACGTCAAGTGCGTCTGCCGGGTTTGCTTTTCCATAAAGAATCAGATTTGCAGTGTCCAGATTCACATAAAGATTATCCGTGCCGACGGCTTCAAAGCAGCGCAGCATGGTAACGGGGGTTTCCTGGCCGGTTTCAAACAGCAGGCACTGCCCGTTTTTCTTCAGATGCTCTGCAACAGTGCGCACAGCGATGCAGAAGCTGCTGAAATTGGGATCATAGGGATTTTCCGGAATAAATCCCATATGGGTTACGACATCAGTGATGCCGAGCTTGTGGGCAAAATCTGCACCGTCGCAAAGGTTTTCGATCCGCATCTGCCGGTATTCCACAGGGACAAGTCCAAGGGTAAGCGGTCCGTCGTAAAAGTTCCATGCCGCAGGTCCGGTCCATCCGCACCAGAATGCGGAAACGGTGATCTGGTATTGTTCCAAAAGTGTTTTTAAGATGCTTGCATTTTCGTCCGTCCAGACGGCAGGATTCCAGGAAACCAGCTGACAGGAATCGAAGTTATGTTCCCGAAGCTGGGCGAATTTTTTTTCCATACCGTCGATCTCGGAGAAATTGACGCAGGTTCCGATTTTCATAGAGAGCTCCTTTTTAGGCAAAGAAAAATGGATTTCATTGCCCTGAAATGATGATTTTTGGTTGTCTGGGAACTGCTTTTACAGTATCATGAAAAGCAGGAGAAGCCCATTATTTTTTTGACTCATTTTAGGATAATTTTTACCTTTTGTGGAGGACAGTATGATCGACGGATACAAGGAGCTGACGCCGGTAATCTATGGAGAAAATGCAATAAAATATCTGTATACCGAGCAGAAAAAGGCAGAGGGGGAAATCTGTTTTCTGCTGCACTGGCACGACCGGATGGAGCTGACCTATGTGACGGAGGGAACGCTGCGGTTTGTGACGGAAGGAGAGGAGTTTTTGGTTTCGGCAGGAGAGCTTGCAGTGGCGGGACCGGGGC
>ULWC01011484.1_pt1 | contig 12622 bp, 7 predicted proteins | sample 1959931 | NCBI WGS metagenome assembly ULWC01 (sample SAMEA4835801, study PRJEB28245) | human gut metagenome | biome: gut microbiome; material: fecal sample | place: Denmark | collected 2008
CGCGACCACAACGCGGCCCTCGGCCAGCTCCTTCCGGATACGCGCGGTGTCGATCATTTCGATCTCCGCGTTCCCATGTGTACCGTCCGTTTCGATGGGGATCTGCCATGCGCAGAGGGATACCGCCTCCACGCCGATGGACCGCAGCGTCATCGCGCCGAGCGCGGCGCTCATCTGCTCGCCCGCGGAGAGCAGCATGTCGAGCTCGCGCGGCGAAGGCTGCTCGCTGATCTCCTTTGCCTTTTGCAGCAGGCCGTCCGTCGTGTCGCCCTGCGCGGAGAGAACGACGACCACGTCGTCGCCTTCGTCCACCCGCGATTTGACGATGCGCGCCATGCGCAGAAGATGCGCATAGTCGCACACGGAGCTGCCGCCGAATTTCTGTACAATCAGGCTCATAAGAACCACTTCCAACAAAAAATGGATTGACAGCGCTCATCTCAGCCGCTGCCAATCCATCGTATGAACTTGTACAAGCCCGCGTGACTCAGGCCGCGAGAATATCGAAGCGCACCACGCCATCGAGCGCAAGCGCCCGCGCCATCATCTCCTCGATCGACTCCTGCATCTCGGACGTCTCGGCCGAGATCGTCACCGCGGCGCAACCGTTGGTGGGAATGCTCTGGTTGATGGTCAGAATATTTGCGCCTGAACCGGCAAAAATAGAAAGGACGTCGGACAATACGCCGGGGTTGTTCTTGAGCATCGTGTAGAACGTGATGATGCGGCCGGTCTTCATATCGTTGAAGGGGCGCACCGCATCGCGGTACTTATAAAATGCGCTGCGGCTGATGCCGACGGCGCGGGCGGCGTCGCCTGCGGTGCGCACCTCGCCGGACTGGAGCATGCGCTTCGCCTCCGCCACCTTGATAAAAATCTCCGGAAGGGCCTCTGCCGAGACCAAATAAAATTTCGTTGCAGGCGCCATAATGTTTCTCCTTCGCGGTCATCTGTCTTTATATGGCAGGATTTTAGCATATCTTAACGCATATTGCAACACTTTTTTCGGTGGGAGGTCTGCAAAATTTGAATGAAGAACGGCTGAGACGCTTCCTCACTTTGTCGCTCGCGCTTTTCATGGGTGCATCTCTCTTTTATGTCTGCTTTCGCTATGTGCTGCCGTGGTGTTTGCCGTTTCTGCTCGCGCTGCTCGTCGCGGCGCTGCTGGAACCGGTCGTTTTGTATCTGCGGCGGAAATTTCACTTTCAACGAGGTTTTTCCGCGCTGATCCTGACGCTGACGCTGCTGTTTCTGCTCGGCGGGCTGCTGTCGCTCCTGTGGTCTACGCTGCTTTCTCAGACGAACGCGCTGCTCGCCGCCGCGCCCGCGTTTTTCGACGCGATCCCCGCCGCAGCGGACGATCTGCTCTCCCGATTGGAGCAGTTCAGCGCGTCGAGTCCCGAATGGCTCAGCGGCTATCTGCACGAGCAGCTTTTCAGGGCCGTCACGGACGCGGACAGCCTGCTGCGCTCGCTGTCTTCGCGCGCGATGGCGTGGCTCGGCTCTGCCGCCGCGGCGCTGCCGGGCGGCGTGCTCGCCATCGCGACGGGCGTGCTTGCGATCTTCTTCACCTCCGCGTCGTACCCCGAGCTCTGTGCGGCACTCGAACACGCCGTGCCGGAAGAAGCGATGGCAAAGCTGCGGCTCTTTCGCGGCGGCGTAATGCGCTCGCTTGCGCGGTGGCTGCGCGCGCAGGCAACGCTGTCGCTCATCACGTTTTCAGAGCTTCTTATCGGCTTTCTCCTCATGCGCCAGAGCTATTCCCTGCTGCTCGCCTTTCTCATCACACTGCTCGACGCGCTGCCGGTTTTCGGCACGGGCACGGCGCTCGTGCCGTGGGCGGTCTTCACGCTGCTGTTCGGCTTCCCGCCCAAGGCCATCGTGCTCCTCGCGCTCTACCTCTGCACGCTCATCACGCGCAACACGCTCGAGCCCAAGCTTCTCTCCGCGCAGGCGGGGCTGCCGCCGGTCGCGTCGCTTTTTGCGATGTACCTCGGCTACTGCACGTTCGGCGTGGCAGGGATGGTGCTCTTCCCCTTCCTCCTGCTGCTGTACGCGCAGATTCGAAACGCAAAAGCGGAAGCTGCCGCATAAAAAAGAGAACGGTTCTCACCGTTCTCTTTTTATTTTCTTTTACCGACCTGTGCCGCCGTTGTTCAGCAGCCAGTTGAGGAACTGGCCGTTGTCTTCGACATCGCCGGATGCGCTGTCTCCCGCCGTGCCGGTGTTGTCAGACGGCGTCTGTGTGCCGCTGTCGCCGCCTGTGGTGGCATCACCGTCCGGCGTCGTGCCGCTGCCGTCATCCGGTGCATCCGGGTCCGGCGTGGGCTCCAGCGGCGTTGTGTGCGTCGTGCACACGCCGCTGTACATCAGATCGCTGTATAGCTGCACTGTGCCGCTGTTCGTGCGCACCGGTTCGCCTGCAGGGATCGACGAAATGAGCCCTTCTTCGAGCTGTGCCTGATACGTTGCCTGAAGCGCGGCGCTCAGCGGCGTCGTGAGAAGCTCGCGCTTGTAGCCCCAACCGCTGCTGACGTTCGGCTGGCTCAGATCGAGCACATAGGCCGTCGTAACATTCGGGCAGTAGTCGGAGGCGAGCATGCCGGAATCGGCGCAGACGGTTACGCTGATGTGTCCGTCGCAGCTCAGCGAGGGCGCATAGTTCTTTGCGACCTTGACAGTCTGCGAGGGACAGCCGGCCGAGGCCAGAAGTCCCGTCTGCGTGCAGACGGTCACGCTGACCATGTCGGCGCTGCTGACTTCAAAGTCCTTGTTCGGAAGGCCCGCGTGGACCTTGCTCATAAACGTCTTCCACAGCGTGGCCGCGGGGTTGCCGCTCGCCACGATGCGCGTCGGCGTGTCGTAGCCGACCCAGACCGCTGCCGTGTAATACGGCGTGTAACCGACAAAGTAACGGTCGTTGTTGCTGTTGGTCGAACCGGTCTTACCGGCGATGGTCATGCCGGAGAAGTTCGCGCCTGTACCCGTACCGCTACGCACGACGTTTTTCAGGAGCTCGTTCATCGCGTAGGCGGTGCTCTCATTCATCGCGACGTGGGACTCGGTCTTATTTTCAAGGATGACGTTGCCGTTGTGGTCAAGCACCTCGGTATACGTTCTCGGCGTGGTGTAAACGCCGCCGCGGGCAAAGGACGCGTAGGCCGCGGCCATCTCGCGCGTCGTCACGCCCTTGGAAAGGCCGCCGAGCGCGAGTGCGCCCGCCGCGGTCATATCGTCGTTCGTCAGCGTCGTGAAGCTTAAGTTTTCGGTCATAAACGCATACGACGCGGGCAGTGTCAGCTTGATGGCCGTGCGCACCGCCGTGGGGTTGGACGAATTGCGGATGGCGTCTTGCAGCGTCATAATGCTGCGGTAGCCCGAATAGGCGTTCACCGGCCAAATACTGCCGCCGAGCATTTCAACGGGATAGTCGTCGATGACGCTCGCGGGCGTGATGACGCCGGCGTCCAGCGCGGGCGCATAAACGCTCAAGGGCTTGATGGCAGAACCGCACTGACGCACAACGGTCGAATAGTCGAGCAGGAACCGGCCCTCGCGCTCGCCCACGCGGCCCGCAACGGCGACGATGTCGCCCGTCGTGTTGTCGATGATCGTCGCGCCGGACTGGAGCAGCTGGCCCTTGGACGAAGTGTAGTTCAGGTTATTGCGGTCGGCATAAACGCTCTCCACGATCGACTGCACCTCGGGATCGACCGTGCAGTAGATCGAGTAGCCGCCGGTGTAGAGCATATCCTTTGCCGTTTTTTCGTTGTAGCCAAGCTGCTCGTGCATATCGGCAACGATGTCGTTGAACATACGCTCGACAAAGTAGGAGTCATACGTCGTATTCGACGCACTGTCCGCCCTGCTCGCCACATTGGCGGAGGGGACAAAGTCCGCATCCCAGGTGAAGACGAGCGGTTCGGCCTTTGCCTGCTCGTACTCTTCGTCGCTGATCTTGCCAAGCTCGTGCATCTTATAAAGGACGGTGAGCTGGCGCTCCTTGTTCTGCTCGCGGTACCAGTCGCCGCGCGCAGGGTCGTATTTATAGGGGAACTGCGTGATGCCGACGATAGACGCCGCCTCGGCGATGCTCAGCTCGCCTACGGTCTTGCCGAAGTAGCCCTCGGCCGCGGCCTCGATGCCGTAGCAGCCGTTACCAAAATAGACCTTGTTGAAATACGTCTCGAGAATTTCCTCCTTTGAGTAGTTCTTCTCGAGCCGCAGCGCGCGGAAGATCTCTGCCACCTTGCGCTTGATGGTCACCTCATTCTCGCCGGTCGTGTTTTTAATGACCTGCTGGGTGATCGTCGAGCCGCCGCGGGTCGACGTGCCGGTGAGCTTGCCGAGAATGGCCTTGGCCGTGCTCTTCCAGTCCACGCCGTGGTGGCTGTAGAAGCGCTCGTCCTCGATGGAGATCAGCGCCTCCCGCACATGCTTGGGGATGTCGTCGATGCTGACGAGCGTTCGGTTCTCTTCACCATGAAGCTTCGTGAGCTCCACCCACTCCCCGCTTGTTTTATCCTGATAGTAGACTGTCGAGCTCTGCTTGAGCGTGTAGGCCGAGATGTCCACATTCAGATCGAGCGACGTGTGCACGTAGACCATGAAGATGGCGAAAAACATCAGGCAGGTCGTGAGTCCAATGGCTAGGATGGTGCCGATGACCGTTTTCGCCGTGCCGGATTTTTTCTTTTTGTGCGCCTGATGCGTGGGGTGCTGGGTGTGCTGTCTTCGGGGCGTCTGGTTTTCTGCGCGGTTTTCTTCCATAAAGCGCCTCCTCCTTTGCGATAGAAATATGCGCAAGCGCGCATAGCTGATTTTCAATAGTGATACAGAATATAGTATAGCACGGCTGTCAAGTGGTACGTATCTTGTCTTGCATTTTGCCGCAAGGTGCGGTATAATGTGAGCACAAACTTTCAGGAGGTGTTCCCCCATGAACGATGAGTTCGGCCCCAATTTCGTCACGCTGACTGATGACGAGGGCAACGATATAGAGCTGGAATACGTCGACGCGCTCGAGCATAATGGCACGACGTATATGGCCTTCTTCCCCGTGGTCGAAGAGGACAGCGAGGACGAGGAAAACGAAGAGGAATACGGTCTCGTGATCCTCAAGAGCCAGATGGAAAACGGCGAGGAGTTCCTTGTCACCATCGACGACGAAGAGGAGATCGACAAGGTCTACGACCTTTTCATGGAGCAGATCCTTTCCGACGAAGAGTAAAACTTCGATTGCGACGGATTTTTTCCGAAAACTGAGATAAACTGAACATGCCCTGCGGGGTGCGTGATAAGTTCTTTTTAAACCCACATTTCGTCATAAGGGACGCCGGTACGCTCCGGTGGTTTGCAGGCCTCCCGGCTGCCGTCTGCGGCTGGACGTTGGAAGCAATAAAGCCGGACAGAGGCGACCCACCTGTCCAGAATGGTGCAGGTTTTGACGGGGCTTACACGGCCGCTGCGGGGCATCTTTTTATCTTTCCACGGATTGCACAAAATTACGTTTTTATTTTCTACGTCAGTTTAGACGAAAAAAACGTGCATTTTGTTCGCGATTCCTGTAAAATATTTTTACAAACTAAATTACCGTTTGGTAGCTGCAACGTAGTGCTTCGCGCACGGGCTGTACGGTCTCCCCTTTCGGGGAGATGATACGGTCTGTGTGAGGAGCGCTTTTTTCTTTCCCCTTGCGGTGCCGCTTTCGCGGCGGGGAAAGGCAAAAGAAAAAGGAGGAGCAACATTATGAAACTTGTCACCAACGGTCGTCTCATCACCCGCGACGCAGACGCGCAGGGCTATTACGAGCACGGCGCCGTCGCCTTCGAAGGCACGAAGATCGTCGAAGTCGGCGAGGAAGCGATGCTTCGCGCCAAGTATCCCGACGCCGAGATCATCGACGCCAAAGGCGGCGTCATCATGCCCGCGTTCATCAACGCGCACACGCACATCTACTCCGCCCTCGCCCGCGGCCTTTCCATCGTCGGCAACAACCCGACGAACTTCTACGAAGTCCTTGACGGCACATGGTGGGCCATCGACCGCCACCTGATGATGGACGGCACGCGCGCGTCCGCCACCGCGCTGTACATGGACTCCATCAAGCAGGGCGTGACGACGATCTTCGACCATCACGCCTCTTACGGTGAGATCCCCGGCACGCTCCACACGATTGCCGAGGAGAGCAAGCGCCTGGGCCTTCGCTCCTGCCTGTGCTATGAGGTCTCAGACCGCGACGGCGAGGAGAAGTGCTTACAGGCCATTCAGGAGAACGCTGATTTTATCACCGAATGCGAAAAGAATAAGGACCCGATGCTCGCGGCAATGTTCGGCGGCCACGCGCTGTTCACGATCTCCGATAAAACCTTCGACCGCATGGTCGCGGCCAACAACGGCCGCACGGGCTATCACATCCACGTGTCCGAGGGCATGAACGATGTGTACGACTCCCTCCAGAACTATGGCCGCCGCCCCGTCCAGCGCTTGCAGGATCACGACATTCTCGGCCCCAAGACCATCCTCGGCCACTGCATCCACGTCAACACCGCCGAAATGGAGATCATCAAGGAGACCGGCACGATGGTCGTGAACAATCCGGAATCCAACATGGGCAACGCCATCGGCATCTGCCCCGTCCTCCAACTCCACAAGCGCGGCATTCTTCTCGGCATGGGCACAGACGCCTACACGAACGATATGCTCGAGTCCCTCAAGGTCGCCCTCTGCTCCCAGCGCAGCCAGAACTGCCTGCCGAACGTCGGCTGGTGCGAGGTCACGGACATGCTCTTCAAGAACAACGCGAAGATCGGTGAAAAATACTTCCCCGACACGCTCGGCGTGCTGAAGCCCGGCGCGGCAGCGGACATCATCGTCATGGACTATAAGCCGTTCACCCCGTTCTCCGACGAGAATATCGACGGCCACATGATCTTCGGCATGACGGGCCGCCAGGTTGAGACCACCATCGCCGCCGGCAAGACTCTCATGCTCGACCGCGAGCTCGTCGGCATCGACGAAGAAGCCGAAAACGCACACATCCTTGAAGCCGCCAAGAAACTCTGGGGCGAGCTGAATCACAGAACCTATTAAGCAAGCGGGAGGAAAAAACAATGTCTGAAAAAATGTATCCCATTCCGTTCGACTCTCTGATGAACTGGGTGACGAGCGAATATGCGCAGTGCGGCGATGTGTTCGGCGTTCATAAGCACTATCACGCAAGCGGCAAGAGCCTGCCGATCTTCGGCGAGCGCATCGAAACACCGTTTGGCCCCGCCGCCGGCCCCAACAGCCAGCTTGCGCAGAATATCATCGCGGCCTATGCCGCCGGCGCGCGCTTTTTCGAGGTCAAGACCGTGCAGAAAATGGACGGCGCGGAGCTTGCCGCCTGTGTTCCTCGCCCCTGTATCCTCGCCGCTGACGAGGGCTACAACCAGGAGTGGTCGACCGAACTGACCGTGCAGCAGGCGCAGGACGAGTACATCAAGGCCTGGTGCGCGCTCAAGGTCATGAGCAAGATCTACGGCTTCGGCGATCCCGACGGGTTCGTGTTCAATATGTCCGTCGGCTACGACCTGGACGGCATCAAGGGCCGCAAGGTCAACACCTATATCAACAACATGATGGACGCGGGCAAGACCGCGCAGTTCAAGGAATGTAAAAAAGTCCTGACCGAGCTCTTCCCCGAGGAAAAGGACTTCATCGCCTCGATCTCCCCCAATGTTTCCCGCTCCGTTACGCTCTCCACGCTCCACGGCTGCCCGCCGCAGGAGATCGAGCGCATCGCAAGCTATCTTCTCAAGGAAAAGCATCTGCACACCTTCGTCAAGTGCAATCCGACCATTCTTGGCTACAAGACCGCGCGCAGCATCCTCGATTCCATGGGCTATGACTACGTTGTCTTTGATGAACATCACTTCAACGAAGACCTCCAGTGGGAGGATGCCGTCCCGATGTTCGAGCGGCTGCAAAAGCTTGCGGACAAGCAGGGGCTTGAGTTCGGCCTCAAGCTCTCCAACACCTTCCCCGTCGACACGACGCGCGGCGAGCTTCCCAACGAGGAAATGTACATGTCCGGCCGCAGCCTCTTCCCACTGACGATTGAGATGTGCAATCGCATCTCCCGCCAGTTTGGCGGCAAGATGCGCATTTCGTTCGCAGGCGGCGCGGACTACTTCAACTGTGACAAGCTCTTTGCCGCCGGCATCTGGCCCATTACCGTCGCCACCACCATCTTGAAGCCCGGCGGCTACAACCGCCTGCACCAGATGGTCGAAAAGGTCGAGGATATGCCCTACCGCGCATTTTCCGGCAACGACCCCGCCGCGATCTCCGACCTTGCCGCCTCCGCGCTGCACGACTTCCACCACCTCAAGGCAATCAAGCCGCTCCCCTCGCGCAAAAAAGATGAACAGGTACCGCTGCTCGACTGCTTTACCGCGCCCTGCAAGGGCGGCTGCCCCATCGAGCAGGACATTCCCGAATACCTTGAGCTCTGCCGCAAGGGGCTCTACGGCCCAGCACTCCGCCTCATCACCGAGAAGAACGCCCTGCCGTTTATCACCGGCACCATCTGCGCGCACCGCTGCCAGGGCAAGTGCTCGCGCAACTTCTATGAGGAATCCGTCCACATTCGCGAGACAAAGCTGCTCGCCGCGGAAAAGGGCTACAACACCTTGATGGCCTCCCTCCGTATGCCTGAGCCGGTCGAGGATAAAAAGGTTGCCATCGTCGGCGGCGGCCCGACCGGTATCGCCGCGGCGTACTTCCTTGGCCGCGAGGGTGTTCCCACCACGATCTTCGAGCGCGAGCGCAAGCTCGGCGGCGTGCCGCGCTACGTCATCCCCGCCTTCCGCATCAGCGACGAGGCCATCGACAAGGACGTCGCGCTCATGGAGCGCTACGTCGTCGAGGTCAAGCTCGGCAAGCCTGCTCCGTCCGTCGAACAGCTCAAGAAGATGGGCTACACGCACATTCTGATGGCCACCGGCGCGTGGAAGCCCGGCAAGCTCGACATTGAGGGCAACGTGCAGGGCGTCATCGAGTGGATGAAGCGCATGAAAAAGCAGGTCAAGCCCTGCCTGAGCGGCAACATCGTCGTTGTCGGCGCGGGCAACACCGCCATGGACGCCGCGCGCGTTGCCAAGAGAATGGGCGCGCATGCGACTATCCTCTACCGCCGCACGAAGAAGTTCATGCCCGCCGACGAGCACGAGTTACAGCTCGCCATCGACGAAGGCGTCGAATTCGTCGAGCTGGCTGCGCCCGTCAAGCAGAGCCGCGGCAAACTTCTGTGCGATAAGATGATTCTCGGCGAGCCGGACGAAAGCGGCCGCCGCAGCCCCGTCAAATCCGGCGAGCAGTTCACCATCCCCTGCGACATGGTCATCTCCGCCGTCGGCGAGCAGGTCGACGCCGATCTCATGGCCGCGAACGGCATCGAGATGGAGCGCAAGGGTCCCGCGTTCGAGACGAACGTCCCCGGCGTGTACTGCGCGGGCGACGCGCACCGCGGCCCCGCTACCGTGGTCGAGGGCATTGCCGACGCCGCACGCTTTGCCGAAATCGTCGTCGGCTACCCGCACGTTTACGACATCCCTGCCGAGGCCGATGTGACCGAGTTCGACGCGCAGGCCAAGAAGGGTATCCTCTCGATGGCCAGTAAGTGCATCTGCGACGGTGAGCGCTGCTTACAGTGCTCCACCGTGTGTGAAAACTGCGTCGACTCCTGCCCCAACCGCGCAAACGTCGTCATCAAGATGGCCGACGGCTCGCACGAGATCGTCCATGTCGACAAGATGTGCAACGAATGCGGCAACTGCACGCAGTTCTGCCCCTACGCAAGCGAACCCTGCCACGATAAGTTCACCCTTTTTGATACGCATGAGGACATGGACGAGAGCGAAAACTACGGCGTGCTCTTCGAGGACGACGATATGGTCCGCCTGCGCTACGAGGACGGCGTGAAGGAATACGACTTAGCCTCCTGCGACAACGATCTTCCCGTCGAGCTTGAGGCTCTGATCCTCACCGTGCGCGACAAGTACAGCTACCTGTACGCATAACAAAATCGCAAAATGAAACAGGGAGCCGGTGCGTCGCATCGGCTCCTCTTCCCTTTGCAACAAAAAGAGCGCTGCCTAAGCAGCGCTCTTTTTGCGTTTATATTTTGCCTTACTTCTCGATCAGGTTCAGCTGATAGATGATCTTGGCGATCTGCGCGCGGGTCAGGGACGCGGCAGGCTCGAAGGTGGTCTCGGTCATGCCGTTGATGACCTTCGCGTCGACGAGCGCCATGACGTAACCGTCGGTGCAGTCGGTGAACTTGCTCTCGGTCTTGGACTCGGCAAGCTTGTTGAGCTTGGCAGCGACCTGGCAGAACTCGAGACGGGAGATGGCCTTCGCGCCGTCGAGGTCGGCGGCAACGAGGCCCAGCTCAGCAGCCTTGGCGATGGTGTTCTTGCTCCAGTCGGCGCCGGTGGCGTCCTCGCTCTTGAGATCGCCGTGGCTGACAAGCAGGAGCTTGAGCGCGGCCGCCCAGGACAGCTTGGCATCGGGCGTGTAGGTGGTGGCGGAGGTGCCGTTGATGATGCCGTCATTGTAGAGGTCGATAACATACTTGCCGAACCAGGAGGAAACCTTGACATCCTTGAACGGGTTCATCAGGATGCGGCCCTGCGGCTCGGCATACTGCTTGCCGATGACGCCCTTGAGCTCGGTGGTGACGTACTCCATCACGACCTCATCCAGAGGAATGCCGGTATCAAAATTGGCCGTAGCTGCAGCGAAAGCATAGTAGGTATCGCCGCCGTCGCCGCTGAAGTCATTGGTAACGACCGCATAGGTATCACCCAGCTTGAAGTCCTTGCCATTGATGCTGTTGATCGTCACGCGGTTGATGCTCTTGGGGCCATAGTAGGTGGAAGCGGGATAGGTCTCGGCGTTGGCGTCATAGGCAACAGCCGTAGAAATGGTGTAGTTGATGCCGCTGACCTGCGGGAAACCGCCAACAGCCTTGGGCAGACTGTAGGTGGAAGCCTCGAGTGCTTCGAGCAGTTCTTCGCCGGTAATGTAGATCGTAACGACCGTGTTGCCGAACGGCAGAACGGTCTTGATATCATTCTTGGTGACGTCGCCCGGCTTGATGGCAGCGCGGATGCCGCCGCCGTTGGTGATGGCGACCACATGGTCAGCATCGACGGTCAGGCCTTCCTTGTTCTGCATGACCTTCCAGAGCATTGCATCGGTGATGAGGTCGCCGTTGTTGGTCTCGCTGTCGCGGTTGCCGTTGGGGGCCTTCGCGCCGTTGAGCGTGACCTCGCTCTTGGCGAACACAACGCCGTATTCCTTGTCGATACGGTCAATGATCTTCTGCGCGGCGGCAGCCACGGTCGCGTCCTTGGCAGTGTCTTCCTTGATCTCGAAGAGGGAGTTGCTCTCGATCTTCTTGGTGGCGTCGTCGATGACAATCACGCCGATATTGGCGAACTTCGTACCGGTGGACTGAATGGGCTCGCCCTTCTCCTCGCCCTTGGTCATCACGGTGTGGGAGTGGCCGTCGATGATGAAGTCGATGTCCTTGACGGCAGCATACAGATCGGTGGAGCGGTAGGGCTTGGACTCAGCGTCAATGCCCAGGTGCGCAAGGCAGATGACAACGTCTGCATCCTTGAGCGCCGCGACCTGATCGGCGGCGGCCTTGGTGAAGGCGTCACCGGTCGCAAAGGTCAGGCCCTTGATCTTGGTGGGGTTGGCCTTCGTCTGGGTCTCGGGGGTCTCCATGCCGAAGAAGCCGACCTTCACACCGGACTTGGTGGTGTAGGTGTAGTTCGCGTCGAAGATGGGGGTGCCATCCTCATTGAAGACGTCCGCGCAGACGACCTTGAACTTGGCCTTGCTCATGTTTTCCTTGAGCTGGGCATAGCCGTAGTCGAACTCGTGGTTACCGAGAGTGACGACATCGTAGCCGGCGGCATTCATCATCGTGACCGCATCAGCGCCCTTGGTGGAGCTGACATAGGTCGTGCCCTGGCTGAAGTCGCCGGCGTCGACGAGGATGACCTCGGCGCCCTTGGCCTCATAGTCGGCCTTGAGCTGTGCGATGTAGGCATAGCCCTCGACCGCGCCGTGCACATCGTTTGTGTGCAGGATCACAGTCTTGCCCGCCATCTCGGCTTTCGCATCAGCGGCGGTGTCCGCCGCAAAGCTGGTCACAGTCAGGCTGAGGACCATCGCCATTGCGAGCAGGACGGATAGGAACTTGCGCATAGTGTTTTCCTCCTCAATTTTTTCACTCCGCTTTTTCTCTGTCTGCTCTTCGTGACACGCAGCTTCTTTTCACATCTCTCAGTTGGTCTGCGCGCTAAAAGTTCGCTTTTTGTACAAATAAAAGCGGAATGTGGTATGATTTTATTGTATCGTATGTCTGCTACTTTCTCAATACGGCATTGTTCCGAATTTGCGGCAAAAATCTTGGCGCTTCTCACATTTTTTCCAAACTCTATGGAAATTGGGTAAAAAGTATGCTATGCTTTTGTCGATTTGGTACGGAATTTTTTCTCTCAGATAAGGAGGCTTCTTCCATGAAAACACTGCTTCGAGGCGGCTATGTCGTCAGCGGCCG
>ULWC01057646.1_pt1 | contig 12593 bp, 13 predicted proteins | sample 1959931 | NCBI WGS metagenome assembly ULWC01 (sample SAMEA4835801, study PRJEB28245) | human gut metagenome | biome: gut microbiome; material: fecal sample | place: Denmark | collected 2008
TTATCAAGAATATAGTTATGGATTTTTTAAAATGTATGTTCAGGCCACTCAAACCCGTATTATTGCACATTATTAATGTCATACGCCGATAATAAACGCATAATTAAGAACACGATATTCCTTTATATCAGGACATTCGTGTCGATGATCGTAGCTCTTTATACTTCACGAAAGATTCTTGAAGTTCTTGGAGTAGAAGATTTTGGCATATTCAATGTAGTTGGTGGCATCATCTCGCTAATGGCTTTTATCAATGGTTCGATGTCGGTAGCTACGCAACGCTACCTTACTTACGAATTAGGGAAAGGCACAGAGGGACAATTCAATAAAGTTTTCAATATAGCAGTATATACTCATACTATAATAGCCGTCTTTGTTTTGATTGCAGCGGAAACAGTGGGGGTCTGGTTCGTAAACACCTTATTGAATATTCCTTCATCAAGGATGAATGCTGCCAACTGGGTCTTTCAGGCTTCGATTCTCACCTCCATTTTAGGAATACTACAGACCCCTTACAATGCAGCTATCATTTCACACGAGCATATGCACGTCTATGCTTACGTGGGGCTGGGTGAAACTATTACCAAACTATTTATCGTTTTGGGGCTTTTTTACTACCCCTTCGACAGGCTTGCTATTTGGGGATTCGCTTTATTTTCTATCCAGTTGTGTTCTTCGCTTATCTATCGACAATACTGCATCAGGAAGTTCAATAATTGCGCATTAAAACGAAATAGTTGGGATTCACGGTTAGCAAAGTCAATGCTTGGTTTCACCGGCTGGAATATGTTCGGCACAGTTGCTTGGACACTTAAAGATCAAGGAGCCTCTGTATTACTCAATATTTTTGGTGGCCCTACTATAAACGCCGCGCGAGGTGTCTCGGTGCAAGTGTCCAACGCTGTCCAAAACCTTACGCAAGGTTTCCAAAGTGCTGTCAATCCTCAACTAATTAAGAATTATGCGGCTGAGAATCGTGATGCAACGTGCCGACTCTTATGCAAGAGTTCAAAGATTTCATATTTTCTTTTTTACTTCATTGCCCTACCTGTTATATTGGAGATAGACTTCATCTTGGAATTATGGTTAGTGGAAGTGCCTCCCATGTCATCGTTGTTTACACGTATAGTTATAATTGAGGCTCTTTTTAGCACATTCGGTGCCCCAATGATAACTGCTCTTATGGCAACCGGGAAAATCAAGTGGTACCAAATCGTAGTTGGCACGTTATTACTGTTTAATATTCCTGTAGCATATGTGTTACTCAAATGCGGCTATCCTATCGCCACACCCTTAGTCGTTTCGGCCACATTTATCTTGCTTGGCAATGTTGCTAGATTTCTTTTTTGCAGAAAACAACTTGGCTTGTCCGCAAAGCAATACGGCAAGAATGTGCTATTCCCGATAGTCGCTGTCACAGCCCTTTCTGTAATAGGTTCTCTGCCCATCCACATTTCAATGTCAGAAGGCTGGGGCAGACTATTCCTTACTACATTGATTTCTTGCGTAACTATATCAATACTAGTCTACGCCATCGGGCTTACCACATCTGAACGCACCTTTATCGTTTCCTGGGTGAAGCTTAAAATTAAACAATTCATACATTAATATGAAAAAAGTAGGCATTATCACGTTTCACGCTTCACATAATTACGGATCTATGCTTCAAGCGTACGCCCTCCAACAGACAATCCTTAGGATAGGACATAACTGCAAAATAATCAACCTCCGTACGAAAAAACAAAGAAAGTTCTATAGACCGCTTGTCTTTTCATCTGTTTGGCAAGATAGAATCAAGGCACTATTATTTCCGTTCTTAGCATATGCAGACCTACGTAAGCATCATCTATTTGAGCAATTTCTATCAAATAAATTATTGACAACAACAGAGATAAAATCTCCCGAGTTACTCAATGAAAGTGCTCTCGGCTTTGACATCTATGTGTCCGGAAGTGATCAAATTTGGAATACATGCTGCCCCGACTATGTTTCGTCTTTTTTTTTAGATTTTGTATATAACCATAAGAAAACCGCCTACGCTCCAAGTATGGGACCTTGTCCTGACGAGACAATTTCACCCGAATTATATGGTTTCATTGAAAATGCACTTAATTCGTATTGCGAAATCTCGGTCAGAGAAGCAGGAACCGCAGATTTTGTCGAAAGAATAACTGGGAAAAGACCTAAAATCTGCATAGACCCAACATTATTGTTAGAAGAAGAAGAGTGGCGGTTATTAGCTGGCAGTAAACCGATTATTAGCGAAGATTATATGCTCTTCTATTCACCTTTCCCGACAAAAGAACAATGTAGTGAATTGTTACTTTTATCCAAAAGAACAGGACTGAAGGTCATTCTCACCACCCCAAATGGCACATTTAGATTAATACACAAAAAGAGTATCAAATATCATATCAACGTTGGGCCAATTGAATTCCTCAACCTTATCAGACATGCACAATTTGTTATTAGCGGTTCATTTCATGCTGTAGTGTTTTCTATAATTTTCGCACGGCCGTTTTATGCGATTGACGGAATGTCAGACAACAGGGTGAGTAGTTTGCTTAAACTGACAAAAATGGAGTGTTATGCCGTACGACCAAACACAATTAAAGACCCAGATTCTTGTCGAGAAGATTTTAATAAGGCTAAACAAATAATTCTGACAGCGAAGGAAGATTCGATGTTGTTTCTTAAATCAGCATTAGTATAACACCGAGATCATATGCGCTCCAGCCAAAGATGATATTGTCTGTTTATCTGACTGGATTAAGTTAAAGCATAGCTGAATTTTCAAAATGACACAATATCTTAATGATCACAAAATGTCTGCCAAAGTTTCTGTTATTATCCCTATATATAGGGTTGAAGAGTATATCTCTAGGTGTGTAAAGAGTTTAATGAGCCAAACACTCCAAGACGTAGAATTCATATTTGTCGATGACGCTACTCCCGACTCTAGTATGGAACGTCTAAATGATGTATTAGCCTTATTCCCAAACAAACGACCGTTTATTAAAATCATACGACATGAAAAGAATAAAGGGCTGCCTGCTGCAAGAAACAGTGGAATGGCTATAGCTAATGGGGATTATATATATCATTGTGATAGTGATGATTATCTCGAAGCAGATGCTCTACAAGAAATGTATGAATGTGCTGTTAAGAATAATGCGGATATTGTTTGGTGCGATTATTATATGACATACCCTGAAACAGAGCGTTATTTCCATCAACCATCATATGATAGCCCAGAGGCCGCCTGCAAAGGTATGCTCAGTGGTTGTATGAAATACAATGTTTGGAATAAGCTAGTCAGACAGTCTCTTTATAATGATCATAATGTTACTTTCCCTTCTGGGTATTCAATGGGAGAGGATCTTACGATGATTAAATTATTTACATTTGCCAATAGTGTGTCAAATGTCAGCAAAGCATTGTATCACTATGAACAAGGAAATGCAAACGCAATGAGTCATGTTTACACCAACGAGAAATTAAAAGCCTTGAAGCATAACACCTATGACATTGTGGACTTTATGATCGCCCAATATGGAAATAAGTGGAATCTTCAGTTGTACTCATTCACTCTGCTGATGAAATGGCCTTTTTTAGTCACGGGCGACATCCTGATGTATAAAGTTTGGAAAGAGTGGTTCCCCGAAGCCAATAATTATATCTGGCAAGACAGCAGTGTTTCTCTAAGAATACGATTAGTTGAATGGCTTGCGAGTAAAGGGCTATTCGTGTTTGTCTGGCTACATTATTGGATAGTTATCAGAATATTCTATCGTATAAAATATAGATAATAGCATCATGAGAAAGATCATTCTGATTATATTAACTGTTATCGCCACCAGTTTTTTTTTCTTTCCTTTTGTGTTTACTTTCTTTCCAATAGCAAACACAAAAATGATGCTTGGCGCTTTAGGTGTCGTAATGCTGTTATTCAATATTGCCAAGGGCAAAATGGCTAAACTGAATAAAAGCTTTCTGATATTGACATTACTCTCCCTAGCAGTATGCTTTGTCAGTTTGCTGTCAATGACAATTAATAATACTCACGATGGATCATATTCAAAATACACAATTTCCATGTGGGTATGGTTAAGTGCTGCATATGTTGTTATCAATATGATTAGGGGAGTTCATGGTAGAGTTTCTGTTGAATTAGTATGCCTATATTTGATTGCGGTATGTGTCATCCAATGCACAATTGCTGTTACCATTGACGTATTCCCAATAGTGAAGCACTTCGTGGATAGCTTTCTTGAAGGGGAAGGCTTCATGGGGAAAATGAACAACCGTATGTACGGTATTGGATGTGCATTGGATGTAGCTGGAGGACGTTTCTCCGCCATACTTATTATGATTGCTTTTTTGCTGCCCAAAGTCAGCCAATGGGATCATAGCGAGAAGTATTTGCTTTTTCTGATTGTTTCTTTTTTAATCATATCTGTTATCGGCAATATTATTGGTCGTACAACATTGTTAGGCATGATTATCGGCCTCGTTTATATAATCTGGGCATTAAATTTTAGACCAGATATGTTTAATGGTAAGCGTAGACAATATGGCTTGTTGATAATAAGTATCACTTCTGCGATGACGATAGTACTTGTTTTGCTATACAACACTGACCCTCACTGGCGCAGGATGATACAGTTTGGTTTTGAGGGCTTTTTTAGTTTGACGGAGAAAGGTCGATGGGAGGTCAGTTCAAACATACAATTATTAGATAGCTATGTTTTCCCGGATAATTGGAAAACATGGATAATCGGTGATGGTTTTTTTGAATCCACATTAAACGAGCCTTTTTATACAGGTACAGATTATAAAGACTTCTACAAAACTACCGATGTCGGTTACCTGCGTTTTATTTTTTATTTCGGCATAACGGGCTTGCTAGCATTCTCCTTGTTTATGATCAAAGTAGGTCAAGAATGTATAAATAAGTTTAGCACATATCGGTATTTGTTTGCTTGCCTAACTTTGCTTAACTTCATTATATGGTTTAAAGTATCCACTGATATATTCTTAGTGTTCGCTCCATTCCTTTGCATGAGCACACAAGATGAGGAAGATGGCACAAAATGATTAATTTAAAACACAATTATGAGTATGGCGGATAGTACAATTATTTCAGTCATCGTTCCTGTATTCAATACAGCAGAGAACCTTAATAAATGCATTGATAGTATATTGTCAAACACCTATAACGACTTTGAGTTGATTCTCGTTGATGACGGCAGCACTGACAACTCAGGAACAATATGCGACGAATATGCTGCATGCGACATAAGAATACGAGTTATCCATCAAGTCAATCAAGGTGAAATCGCAGCCCGTGCAACTGGGATAAGACTTGCTAAAGGACAATATCTATACTTTGTCGATAGTGATGACACAATAGAAACTGATACTTTGACAAGCATTATATCCTTCGCTGATGACAGCATTGACATTGTTGTTTTTGAAAGTCCATTTCAAGGCCTTTTGAACAGAGATGAGTATACCGCGAAATTGTTATCATTTAAACTATGGAATGTTTGGGGCAAATTATACAAAAAGAGCCTTTTTGACGAATTTGTTTTAGACATACCTCGCTATTTTAAGGTCGGAGGAGATTTTCTGACAAATCTAAAAATAGTTGTGAACGTAAAAGGGAAGATTTTATGCAAGGATATACACAAATATCATTACAGAATTGATAGCCCGACGAGTGTGCAGGTGTCGCATAAATCAAACTATGACTATGAAAAGAACATGGTTGAAACCGTGAGTAACATAGTGACTATAATTAAGAACAGTCCTATTATTGGAACAGTTTTTTTTAAATGGCGTATCACATATTTAGGAGGAGTAATCGGTTATAATTATGATATCAACTATGATGATAAATGGATTAAAGACTTGAAAGAGGACTCTACTCAGAATAAACTGTCGATTCATGATAGAATAGTTGTATGCGCAATTCATAATAAATCACTCAGGCTTGTTCTTATATTTGAGAGAAACCTTCGACGAACATATCGTAAACTAAAATACAGATTCCGTTTATTAAGAAAACGAAAGTGATAAAACAATCTTCTTTTTCTTATGGTTGAAACAACTCTACCGCAAGCGTTCCTAGTACACCCAGGCGTGGTCGGCATAAAACTGCTGTATTATGGCGGAAAACGAACGTTGGATTACGACAATTATAGACGAAAATTGCAGAACAGATATCAGGCGCATTATCGAAGTACGATAGTCGCATAGCGTTTCTTAACCGGTTTGGAATGTAAATGTTGAATTCTCCTGTGAGACATTTCCACACTCGGAATATGATTATTAACAAACTGGATCCGAGACCAAACACAAGCCTTCTCCGGCAGCGGAATCGTCTTACGGAACAAGCGAAAGATTGGAAGGCCGGAAATAAAAAAAGAATCCAAGGGATGAGAATAATCTACTGCATGTGCTCCCTGTACAACCCCGGCGGGATGGAGAGGGTGCTGCTGAATAAGGTTCGATACATCAAGGAGCGGATGGGATGGGACGTGGCGGTTGTGACAACTGACCAGCATGGCAAACCCACGTTTTACCCCTTCCCGGATGGGGTAAGAATCATTGATCTCGGGGTCAACTATACGGATGACAACGGGAAGAATCCTGTTATCAAGACCATCGGGTACCTTTGGCGCAAGAGGAAGCACAGGAAGGCTCTGACGGAGCTGTTGCTCAAGGAGAGGCCAGACATCGTGGACTCGCTCTACCCTTCCGAATCATCATTCATCCCATCAATCAAGGATGGCAGTAAGAAGGTGTTGGAACTGCACTTTAACAAGTACTTCAGGCTTCAGTACGGAAGGCACGGACTGTTGGGACTGTCAGATCGGCTGAGGACAAGACAGGATGAGAAGATTGTGCGGAAGTTTGACTCATTTGTCGTGCTGACGGAAGAGGACAAAGGCTATTGGGGCAAACTACCTAACATTGAGACGATTCCAAATGCGGCAATCACAACGGAAGCCTCCCGATCAGACTGCACGGCCCACAGAGTCATCGCTGTGGGCAGACTCGACTACCAGAAAGGATTTGACCGGTTGATCGAGGCTTGGAGCATCGTCAAAGAGGACTCTGAATATTCCGACTGGCAATTAGACATATTCGGTCAAGGCGAGTGGAAGGATATGCTCGAAAGGATGATTCAAGAGAAGGGGCTTGGTGACAGTGCGCACATCAACAGACCAACGAATGACATTTGGAATGAATATGCCAGAAGCTCAATGTTGGTTATGAGTTCGCATTTTGAGGGACTGCCGATGGTGCTGATCGAGGCAATGACTTGCGGCTTGCCTGCGGTGACGTTCGACTTCAAGTGCGGCCCTAAAGACATCATCGAAGATGGCAAGAATGGTCTTTTGGTTCCAGAAGGTAATGTCCAGGCTCTTGCCGAAGCGATGAAAAGGCTGATGTCTGATGAATCGCTTCGCCGCAAAATGGGTACGGAAGCATTGAAGATCAAGGAGAAATATGCCGAAGAGGCCGTGATGAGCCGATGGATTCAACTGTTCAAAAGGCTTACCTTAAAATAGAAATTTGTCACAGATAATTTTTATTCTTACTTTTACAAGAATAACATAAACTGTAAAATAGGTGAATATGTTAAGCAAAAGTTTGAAAATACAGCATTTCGGACCAATCTGCAACGGATATATGGATAATGACGGGTATTTGCCCATCAATAAAATCACCGTCCTTTGTGGTCCTCAGGCTGTTGGGAAGAGTAGCATCGCCAAATTGTTCGCCACCTTTTCCTGGTTGGAAAAAGCTCTTGTCCGTGGAGACTATTCGATAGCGTATCTGACGAAGTACAACCGTTTCGCCAAAACTTTTTGCTCTTACCAAAGCATTCAAGACTATTTCAAGGATAACACATTCCTGCATTATATAGGATCCGCATTTGAATTTATTTATGAAAACAAGAAACTCAGAGTAAAGACTTGTGCAGGATCCGCCTACGAACGCCCTCAGATCTCATATATTCCTGCGGAAAGAAATCTTCTGAGTGTGATTGAGGATGCCGAGAACGTCAAAAGGCTTCCTCAGTCTTTGGCCTCTATGCTTGGTGTTTACACCACTGCTTGCAGGAATATGAAATCAGACCTGACACTTCCTATAAATCAGGCAAAATTTCATTATGACGCGTTGAACAAACGCTCATATATTCAGTCTATTGACTACAAGGTCAAACTTAATGAAGCTTCAAGCGGAATGCAGTCTCTGACCCCTATGTACGTTGTCTTGGACTACCTCTCAAAGGTTGTAACAAAGACAGTTCAAGTTCAGCAGAGCGACAAGAGCCTGAAAGAGAAAGAATTGATTCAAAAAAGAGTATCCGAGATTCTAAAAGATGATTCTTTGGATCCTGAGGTTCGCCGTCTTTTGTTGGAACAAACCGCCGACACGTCCAACAAATACCTCCTTAGCATAGTGGAAGAACCCGAAGAGAATCTGTTCCCGACCTCACAGCGTGAAATCCTGAATTCACTTCTATCTTTCAGTTCTGTTGGAAATAATGAACTACTGATTACCACTCATAGTCCATATATTCTTAACTACTTGGCTTTGGCTATTAAGGCAGGAAATGTCGCAAGAATGACCAGTGATTCAAAACTAACATCAAGGCTTGATTCCATAGTTCCAAAGGCAGCGCAAGTCAGAGGAGAGTATGTATCCGTTTATCAAATCAACGAGTTGGGGGATATTTTGTCATTGCCATCCTTTGACGGAATGCCATCAGATGATAATTACCTCAACAATACTCTTGCGGAATGCAATGATCTGTTTAATGAATTATTAGATGTGGAAGAGCTATGCAAAGAGTGAATTTCTTGGCAAAAGAATATAGACTTGAACCGGTGAGAAATGAGGAGATGATTGGTATATGCGATCCTGAGGGCGAAAGACCTGCATATTCCACATCTGATAAAAATTCTCCTGACAAATGGGTGGCTACCATAAAGAATACGGGGAATGAGAACATTCAATTCATTCCCGTAGACAAAAATATTGTGTACTACCGAGATGACGGACAGAAAGAATCTTCGTGTGATGGAATGATTCTATACAACGATGACAGCAGTATTTGCTTTGTTGAACTAAAAGATGTCAGGACTTCCGGATGGATCTCTGATGCTATAGATCAGTTAAAGGAAACGATCAAAGTGTTCAACAAAAATCACGACTATCACAATTTTTCCGACAGAACTGCTTATGCGGCCAATTGCTGTCACCCAAACTTTCAAACCTCCTGTCGCGAGCGGCTGCAGGAATTCAGAAGCCAAACCCATTTTCGTCTTGCCCCTCAGGCAACTATTGAAATAAAATCATTCGGTAATTCAATCATTTGATAGCAAAATGCCGAAGTTGTTACAGATAAATCCGGTACTGAGGATGAACACCTCGACGGGTAGGATAATGCAGGAGATCGGGGATGTCGCCATGTCCGCCGGATGGGAGTCTTTTGTGGCCTACAGTAAGGGACGGGACGGAATGCGGGAAAGCACTTCAAAGACTGTCCCGGTGGGCAATCGTTTCAGTGTGGCTGTGCACGGATTGGGGACAAGGTTGTTTGACAGGCACGGGCTTGCTTCCAACGGAGCGACCAAGGCTTTCATCAAGAAGATTGAGGAGATTGATCCGGACATCATCCACATCCACAACATTCACGGTTACTTTCTGAACTACCAGATTCTGTTCGATTATCTTAGCAGAGCCGGTAAACCTGTGATCTGGACAATCCACGACTGCTGGCTTTACACAGGACATTGCTATTATTATACTTCAGCCGGATGCGACCGCTGGAAGACCGGATGCGGACATTGCCCGCAAAAGCGGCAGTTTCCGGCCAGTCTTGTCTTTGACAGGTCGGCACAGAATTTCAAGGACAAGGCCAAGGCCTTTTGTTCAATGCCGAAAGATCTTATGACAATTGTCCCGGTGTCCGAGTGGATGAGAGACGAAATGAGTGAGTCTTTCCTCAAAGATTATCGCTTCAGAGTTATTCACAACGGAATAGACACCAGCATATTCATACCGCAGAAGTCGGACATGACAATCCGGGAAAAGTATGGCGCCGGCAGCCGAAAGATCATTCTTGGCCTTGCGAGCATCTGGTGCCGGGAGAAAGGTTGGGATGATTTTATCGCTCTTTCAAAAGCGCTTCGTGATGACGAGGTGATAGTGATGGTAGGTGTCAAACCAGACAAGGCGAAGTCACTCCCGGCCAACATCATACCGATCGCAAGGACGGAGAATGTCCGGGAACTTGCGGAACTATACTCTGCGGCGGAGGTGTTCGTGAATCCTACGTGGCAGGATAACTACCCCACCGTCAATCTGGAGGCGATTGCCTGCGGCACTCCCGTGATCACTTACAACACTGGCGGCAGCATCGAGTCTGTCACTCCAGCAACCGGCATCGTCATCCCGCGGGGTGACATCAGCGCGCTGCGGCAAGCAATCTCACTCATTGAGGCTGACGGCAAATCTCGCTACACGACTCCTTGCCGTGAATATGCCCTCGCCCACTTCCGTAAGGAGGACCGCTATGCGGATTACATCAGGCTTTATGACGAACTTGTAGGTAGATAATATGACTCATCGACGGACTCAGGGATCGAAGGCGGAGGGTCTCGGGAGCAAATCTGGCGGTTTGGCGCACGGGAGGGGGCTGGATGAGGGTCTCGGGAGCAAATCTGGCGGTTTGGCGCACGGGAGCGGCGCGGTGGAGGCCCTCGTGAGCAAACAAGGCGGTTTGGCGCACGGGAGGGGGCCGGATGAGGGTCTCGGGAGCAAACAAGGCGGTTTGGCGCACGGGAGCGGCGCGGTGGAGATACTGTTTCAAAAAGTATCAGAAAATAGGCTCGCCGACCGAAGGAGCGGCGGGGCAACCGAAGGAGCGGCGGGGAGACCCCCAAAGGGGTTTGCGGCCAAAGAAGGGGTTTAGGTGCTTTGGGGCTGAAGTGATTATTCAATAGTACATAGAACCGGAAATGAAAATACTACAATTGGGGAAGTTCTACCCTGTACTGGGCGGAGTGGAGAAGGTGATGTTTGATCTGACTGTGGGACTCTCGGAGACGGGACTCTCGGAGACGGGACTCTCGGAGACGGGGCTTTCGGAGGAGGGGCTCTCGGAGGAGGGGTTCTCGGAGGAGGGACTTTCGGAGGAGGGGCTCTCGGAGGTGGGGCTCTCGGAGGAGGGGCTCTCGGAGGAGGGAGTGGAGTGCGATATGATGTGCGCGGGAAGCGACGGGAGGGGGACGGAGGTCATCCGGCTTAATCCGCACGGGAGGATACTCTGCCACAGGACTTTGATCGAGGCGGCCAAAACCATGATCGCGCCGTCGATGGTCACGCGACTCAGGCGGATCGCCAAGGACTATGACATCATCCACATCCATCATCCGGACCCGATGGCGGCGATGGCGCTCAGGCTGTCGGGCTACAAAGGGAAGGTGGTGCTTCACTGGCACAGCGACATACTCTCGCAAAAAGCGCTTTTGAGATTCTATCTGCCGATTCAGAACTGGCTCATCAAAAGAGCCGACACCATCGTGGGGACGACTCCTGTCTACCTTGCGGAATCACCTTACCTTCAGGGAGTCCAGGAGAAATGCCGCTGCATCCCGATCGGAATCGAGCCAATCATCAGCGACAGCGTAAGGGAGCGGGAGATCAGGAATGAATATTCCGGGCGGCGGATCATCTTCTCGCTCGGGAGGCTTGTGGAATACAAGGGGTACCGCTATCTGATCGAGGCGGCAAAGTACCTCGATGACAGTTTCATGATCCTGATAGGAGGTGGAGGCCCGCTGCGGGAGAGCCTCCAGAGAGAGATCGACGAGCTTGGCGTCGGAAGCCGGGTCAAACTGCTGGGCAAGGTTCCGCAGGAAGACCTGGCATCCTACTACGGAGCCTGCGAACTGTTCTGCATGAGCAGCGTTATGAAGACGGAGGCTTTCGGAATAGTCCAGATCGAGGCGATGTCTGCGGGAAGACCGGTGGTCGCCACAAAGATTCCGGAATCAGGAGTCTCCTGGGTCAACGAGGACGGGGTCTCGGGAATAAACGTCGCACCACGGGACAGCAAGGCCATCGCAGAGGCGATCCTCACCATCACAGACAACGAGGCGACGTGGAAAAAGTTCAGCGCGGGGGCGGCAAAACGCTTCGCGGAGAACTTCACAAAAGAAAAAATGATCTCAAAATGCTTGAATATTTATGCGGAAACATTATCTTTGCACTAAACAGTAGATCCTACCAAGAGCCATAACAGACAAAATGAGTGAAAATACTATGTCAACAACAAACGAAATGTCCGCGACATCGCCTAGAACAAGTATGAGTACTATTGACGAAAACCTGAAAAGATTTTTTGACTGCATCGCAAGCATTTGCGGAATGATTGTCTTCTCCCCGCTTTTCCTTATCATCATGATCATCATCAAATGCGACAGCAAGGGGCCTGTGATTTTCTCGCAGGAACGGATCGGGAAGGGAGGTGCTGCACTCGTAAAAGTAGACACGGAGGGGTAGAAAAA
>ULWC01043314.1_pt1 | contig 12441 bp, 10 predicted proteins | sample 1959931 | NCBI WGS metagenome assembly ULWC01 (sample SAMEA4835801, study PRJEB28245) | human gut metagenome | biome: gut microbiome; material: fecal sample | place: Denmark | collected 2008
CCAGTGTAAATATGGAAGCTGTAAGCCGGACATTGTCAAGACTGGTGCTCATTAAAGACAACAAATCAAGTAATTAAACCTGTTGGCGGAATTAAGTAACCTTCAAAAAATAACCTGCATCATCTTAAGGAATCTTTTCGGTCTAGATCTCTTTTCTCATCAGTCATGTGCCACCGGCACACTCCTTCTTCGAAAATAGATCTATCCTCGAAAATCTTCTCTTAATCTGAGGCAACTTATTTTTTCATGTTACTAAAATGGTAATCAGAATATATAATCTTCCTCAGGCATGTCAAGATCATGGTTGAAGAACATCACAAAATATATCGGGAAATATGTGATACCATCCTTTTCAAAAACCTTTGATCCATTGGACAACACACACGCCTGCCTGATCGCATAATCCCTGTTGGCCACAAATCTGTCAAGAGCACTATGCGTCGTGTAGTCTTTTCCCGATTTTACCTCAAGCGGTATTGATGACATATTCCTCACATCATCGATTAGATAGTCCACCTCACCGTTTTTCTTGTTATCATAATAATACAGGTCAAATCCGTGCGCCTTCAGTTCTTGGGCGACAACAGTCTCGTAAACCGAACCAAGATTGACAGAGCGGATGTCTTCAAGAACCGGCCTGATGTCGTTGCCATATAATATTCCCGTAAACAAGCCACAGTCATTAAGATACAATTTGAGAAGATTCTTCCCCGCATTCTGTCTGAGCGGATAAGCAGGCTGGCTTATGGCATCCACCTCCAACGCGACCCCGGAAGACACAAGGTAGTCGAACTCGTCCTGATAGTCACTGGTTCGTTTACCTTTTTTTCCTTCGATGTCCTTGACCTTGACACGCTTCTTCTTGTTTTCAAGATTTGACGGAATCATTTCATATATTCGTAGAATCTTAAGCTTACGCGATGACTCCTTTTCGTATTTTGAAGCGTCAAGACCGTAGAGTTCCAGAATTTCCCTGTGCACATCGCGCACTTTGACGATGTTATGCTCCTTCACATAAGTATTCACAGCATCAGGAAGACCGCCCACAAGAAGATACTTCCTGAACAAGTCCAACATTTTCCTGTGTATGGATTCGTTAGGCGAGACCCTCTCTTCAAAGCACCGACGCAAGTCTTCTATAACGAGTCGCCCTACACCGTTGGCCCAAAGAAATTCCTCGAAATCAAGTGGATACATATGCAAAGGAGTTATGCTTCCTATCGGGATGGATTGTGTCTTCTTCAATGTGACCCCGAGCAGAGATCCGCTCGCTATGTAGGTAAAGCGTCCTTCTTCCATGAGAAACTTAACCAAGGTAAGCAGGTGGTCATAGGCCTGGATCTCATCGATGAACACGAGCGTTGATTTCTTGTCGGACATCCTATCCCCTGCGACAGCACTCAACGCAAGATAGAAATTCTCTGTTGTCTTGGCTTCCGCAAACAGCCTGTCACCCTGCTTGTCTTTCTCCATATTAATCTCAATGAAGTTCGGGAACAACCGGCTTCCGATCTCACGGATAATGAAAGACTTCCCGATTTGTCTCGCTCCATCGACAACAAGCATTTTATCGCCGCCGGAATTTAGATAGTTTTCTATTTGTTTTGAAATCTTACGATCAAGCATATCTCACACATTTATTCCGAAATTTTACATAGGCAAATATACATTTATTCCGAAAAATATGGAAGCCAGTAACGCATTTATTCCATAAAAAGAAAAAATTTTGTAGCAGACGCGAAAAGTAGCACGGAAAATTCGCGCCGAGAAGTAGAAAAGTGTTCCGTGCACAGATCAGGCTCTTCCGCTCACGAAGGTCCCCATAAAGGCCTTGTTGTGAGCAAAAAGGCTGATCTGGCTCACGAGGTGTTCACAAGGAGCAAGGTGGTGTGAAAGAAGGGGGCGAATCACGCGCGAAGATCACGCGTGTGTCGCAGACGGTTCAATGTATTGGGTCAAGACTGGTCAAGTGCCTTGAGAATCTCGGCGGCGAGAGCCGGGGAGACGAGTTTGGAGAGGTCTTCGAGGGGGGCGGCGGCGATGCGGGCCACGGAGCCGTAGTGCATCAGAAGACGTTTCTCGGTCTGCTCACCGATACCTTTGATCTCCCTTAAAGCACTCTGGATCTGGGCTTTGCTCCTGAGGCTGCGGTGGAATGTGATGCCGAAGCGGTGAGCCTCATCACGAATGTGCATCAAGACTTTAAGAGCCTGCGAGTTACGGTCCAGAAACAGAGGATAAGGATCGTTCACCCTGATCACAAGTTCCATACGCTTGGCAAGGCCGATGACCATCAGTCTGTCCATCAAGCCCAATTCGGCGAGAGCCTGGCGGGCGAACTCCAACTGCCCCTCACCGCCGTCTATCACTACGAGCTGCGGAAGGTCATCCGGAGCCTCTTCAAGCATTCTTGAATATCTTCGGTTGACGACCTCCTTCATCGAAGCGAAGTCATTGGCCCCGATGACCGTCTTGATCTTGAACTTACGGTAATCCTTCTTGGACGGCACTCCGTCACGGAAAACCACACAGGAAGCCACCGGATTGGTCCCCTGGATGTTGGAGTTGTCGAAGCACTCGATGTGGGTCGGAAGCTCCTTCATTCCCAAGGCCTTGCGCAAGTCCTCAAGAACCATCCTGCGATATTCGTCAGGATCGGTGTGCTCCCTCTGCTTGATGGAGTTGAAAAGATATTCCCTGGCATTCTTGGCACTAAGTTCCAGAAGCGAGAGCTTGTCACCTCGGGCGGGGATGCGGAACTCGATGCCGCCAATCTCAACGTCCGGCATGAACGGCACTATGACCTCCCTGGCCAAGGCGCCGAACTTGGACTCGATCTCGGCGATGAAGGCGCTCAGAACCGAGGCCTGCTCCTCCTCAATGTTCATCCTGAATCCAAGGTTCAGCGACTGGATGACGGCTCCGCCCCTCACCCGCAGGAAGTTGCCGAAAGCTTCCTGGCCATCGAATACCAGCGAGAACACATCGCAGGAAGTGTCTGCGACAGAGGATATTATCGAATGTGAATAGTGCTTCTTCAAGGACTCTATCCTGTTTTTACAGACCTGCGCCTCCTCGAAACGAAGCTCCGAGGCCGCACGCTTCATCCCGGCCTCATATTCACGGATTATCTCGTTCACGCCGCCTTTCAGCAGACGGGTGATCTCGATGATGTAGGATGAATATTCCTCCTTGCTGACCGCGCCCACACAGCAGCCTTTGCAGCGGCCGATGTGGAAGTCAAGGCACGGGCGGAATTTGCCCCGGAGTATCGCGTCGCCGGTGATTTTCAGGTTGCAGGAACGCAGAGGATAGTTCTTGCGGAAAAACTCCAGCAGGTAGTTTGCGTGCGAGACCGAGCTGTACGGCCCGAAATAGGTGCCGTTCTTCCTGTCCACACGCCTGGTCAAATAGATCTTCGGAAACTCGTCGTTCGTGATGACGATCCACGGGTAGGTCTTGGAATCCTTCAGCAGGATGTTGTAGTGAGGCTTGTACTGCTTGATGAGGTTGTTCTCCAGCAGCAATGCGTCCGCCTCGGAATCCACCACGGAGAACTGCGCGTCGGCGATCTTCGAGACCAGGATCCGAGTCTTCACGTTCAGCCTCTCCGGCGGCACAAAGTACTGAGCCACCCTCTTGTGCAGATCCTTGGCCTTGCCCACATAAATCACCTTCCCCGAGGCATCGTAGTAACGATAGACCCCCGGGGAATGTGGAAACAGGGCGATTTTCTCCCTGACTGTAAGATTTTTCCCGCTCAAAGCGTTTGAATATTACTTCTTGGCGGTCACGTACTTGGCGACCTCCTCCTCAATGCCTTCACCGCGGAGATCCCTCTTGACGATGGTTCCGTCAGGTCCGAAAAGGATGATGTGAGGAATGCCCTGGATGCCGTAGAGATCGGTAGGAACAGCCTGCGCGTTGATGATCTCGTTCCAGTTCACGCCATAAGCCTTGGCGGTGTCCACGGATGCCTGAGGCTGATCCCAAACAGCGACGCTGAGCACATCGAAATCGTCACCGACGTACTTGTCATAGACCTTCTTGATGTTAGGGATCTCCCTCTTGCAAGGGCCGCACCAAGATGCCCAGAAGTCAACGAGGACATACTTGCCCTTACCTACATAGTCGGAAAGCTTAACGCCGTCGATGTCGAAGTCGGTGAACATCGCCCCCTCGGCGGTTGCCTTTTTTGCATCGATAGCTTTCTTCATCATTGACACCACAGAACTCTCGGAAAGGGATGGATCGAGCAGGTTAAGCATCGAGTCCACCTGAGCCGGAGTAAGGTCGTACTGAAGGGTACTGAGCACCATAGCTCCAATGATGTTGTCCTTATTGGCATCGAAAGCCTTGTCATTGCATTCCTTTACGGCAGCCTCATAGTCATTATAAACCTGTTCCTTGACGGAATCCTCGGCCTCGTCGCCAAGTTCCTCAAGTCTGGCTCTGGCATCCTTCTCGAACTGAGCCCTCGCGTCAGCGTAGGCTTTGTACTTCTCCTGAATGGAGACAGACGGTGCCTTGGAGGAAATCTCAACAGTGCCGTCCTCTTTGACGGTGAAAGTCAGAGGAGTACCATCAGGAATGAACGCCACTCTGGAACCAACGCCCGTCAATCTGGCCATTGCCGTCTTAGAAGCCGGAAGTTCAGCGGTAAACTTTCCGTCAGTCACAGGGACGGTCGTTTCAACCAGCAGGTCCGGAATCACAAAAGTAACCGAATCGGGAGCACCAGCCTCGAAAGTGCCTTCGATGGCTGTCTTGTCAGAAACCTTAGGGCCGCACGCGACAGCGGCAAAAGCAGCCACGGCTGCCAGAATGAATGATTTACGTCTCATATTCATGAATATTAATGTTCAACCTTTCCCGCCTCGAAGCGACACCACACAAGCGAGCCGCTTTTCCGCAACAAATGTAAAGTTATGAATATTTTCGAGAATATGAGTACCTTTGTTATACAGAATCAAATAATTATTGAATATGACGCTGAAAGCCAGCATAAAATCGATGAGGCTGAGGACACTTCCGCTGTCCTTGTCCGGAGTGATCCTCGGAGTGACGCTCGCGGCGGACAAGACAGATGTCAGCCCGTGGACAGCCGCGCTGATCTTCCTGACAACGGTATGTCTGCAGATCCTCTCAAATCTGTCCAATGAGCTCGGCGACACCTTGAGCGGCACAGACTCGGCTGACAGGCAGGGACCTCAGTACGCACTCGGCAGCGGAGAGATGACCATCGGAGACATCAAAAAACTCATCCTGATGTTCATCGGGCTTTGTGTCATCTCCGGCCTGGCGATGATCCAGGTCTCCTTCGGAAGCCTATTCAAGACAGAGTCTATCTGTCTGGAAGCGCTTGGCGCGGCGGCTATCGTGGGTGCGATGAAGTACACTTTGGGCAAGAATCCTTATGGGTACCGAGGGCTGGGCGACGTATTCGTGTTCATATTCTTCGGCCTTGTGTCGGTGCTCGGTGGGTATTATGTCGCGGCTCGGGAGTTGCCGCCACTGATTATGCTACTGCCTGCCTCCGCCATCGGGTGTTTCAGCGTGGGAGTGCTGAATGTCAACAACATAAGAGACATGAAGACGGATGCGGTGAACCGCGTGACCGTGGCCATCAAACTCGGAATGAAGGGTGCGAGAATATACCAGACCATCCTGATCGTATCGGGCTGGATCCTGATGCCGGCCTTCTGCGCGATCTATGATTCCGCGCCGGGACATTACATATTCCTCATCACTCTTCCATTGTACATCAAGCACCTGCAAGGCGTATGGACCCGGAGCGAGCGGGCTCTCGACCCAATGCTCCCGATTCTTGTGATCTCAACATTCTTCCTCTCCATCCTCGCCGGAGCGGGATTTCTGATTTTTTAGGAATATGCCGACAAAGTCAAAGGTTAAGAATATGTTCGACAGCATCGCTGGCGACTATGACTCTCTGAATCACATACTTTCGCTGGACGTGGACAAGATCTGGAGAAAGAAGGCCCTGAAACAGATCGTGGACGCTCCGGCTCCGGCCCGTGTCCTGGATCTGGCCTGCGGAACGGGCGATTTCTCGATCGCCATCGCCAAGGCCTTGAGCAGGTCTCACAAACGAGTCGTGACTCCTATTGAAGCAGATGTTAAGGCTTCAGTCGAGGCACAGGTCACATCGACAGGTTTTGTGACCGGAGATTCCGGGAGATCGGACTTAATGACCAAGGGACACGTGACCGGCGTGGATCTGTCGGAGGGTATGCTGGCGGTGATGCGCGAGAAGGTCGGCAAAGCCGGCCTGACTGAGATGATAAGCATCGAGGAAGGAGACGGCGAGAACCTGCGGTTCCCGGATAACACCTTCGACCGGGTCACCATAGCCTTCGGCATCAGGAACTTCGAGGACAGACCGAAAGGCCTAAGGGAGATGCTGCGCGTCCTCAAACCCGGCGGCCGTCTCGTGATCCTTGAGCTCTCCCGCCCAGAGAACAAGATAATCCGCTGGTTCTACGACCTCTATTTCCTGCACATCCTCCCGAAGGTCGGCGGCAAGGTCTCCGGTGACAAGGCCGCCTACGCCTACCTCCCCGCCTCAGTCGCCGCCTTCCCCGGCAAAAAGGAATTCTCCGCCACAATGCGCAAGGCCGGCTTTCACACCGTAACCCACAAAGCCTTCACCCTCGGCATCTGCCGGATGTACACCGGCGAGAAATAGGGAAAAAAGCGTGGCATCTAAATTGCTGAATATCAAGATAATAAACTATGTCCTAGTGGGAGACATCGCACCAGGACATAGCGTTTTTCCTTGATTATAAAGGAGTTATCTGCCACGATGATTTATGGAATAATCATCACTTCAATGTTATGTTTTTGATTTCCTGTCCTGATTTGACTGAATATTCACGGGTTTTTCCATCATAATTGACCGTGACCTTGATTCTTTGGTCGTCCAACCTTCGCGCGGCGATGTTGAAGTCTTTGCCGAAAGCCTTTATGTGGTCAAGAGACATCGTGTTCCAGCCTGAGGGCATCTGAACCTTCAGGCTGAATGAATCAAATCCAGTCGGACGTATTCCGAACAGACCTTCGGTGATAACCCTGCAATAGAGTGCGCTCTCACCCGACAGGTGCCGCTGCGATCCTTCAGGATAAGCCTCGACCGGATATGGGACGTGGGTTCCGAGAAGCCTGCGCTCAGAATAATCATGAAGCTGCACAAGCGCCTTGTCGGCATAGCCGGCGGCGAAAGCTCCTCTAAGAGCATAGAGGGTTGATCTGTCCCAGAAGGTTGTGCTGCCCTGCTGAGTCAGGATTCCGTCCCTGGTCATCATTTCCTTGGAGAACAGAGCCACGAGCGTACCCTCGGACCTGTCATTGATACCGAAACACAACGGAAGACATATCCATGACCTCAACACATCGTTACCGTCATAGTAACGGTAAGTGTCATAACCGCTTACATTGCCGCCGAAATAATTCTCAATCGCCTTTTTCAGGTCAGCGGCCCGCCTGCGGTATGTCTTGGTGACCGATGAAGGCTCTCCCATCAACGGGGCGAGATATGTGGCGGAAACGAGGCCGTCATAGTAAAGACAGGCGGTCGAAAGGTTGGCGTCCCCGGCAGGGAAACGACCCTCCAACTCATCTGAATCGGATTCAGGAACACCTTGGGCATTGAGCTTTCTGTGGCAATATTCAAGACACCATTTTATGAAAGGCCAAAGTTGTTCCGCCTCTTTTCTGTCCCCGCGCGCCAGGACATAACGTGGCGCACCGTGGGCGACCATGGCAGCGTCTCCGCGGTCACCGGCCCCGTCCCAGATGTCGGTCCCCTCGGCGATTATCGAACTTGGAATCGGCTTGAACTCAGGATTTTGATACCTGGAGAACAGACTGTAGCAGTTAAATGAAGATTCATTGCCGGTCGCATAGCCAAGGAAAGGATAAAAAGGCGAGACATATTCGCATTCATCGTTACACCATAGGGCTGCATAATAAGACTCACCACCAGGCCCGTGCATCAGACCTCCTTTTGTCCTGAATATGCTCTCCGACGCCCTGATCTTAGCGAAACGGAACTCTGCGTCGATGGCCGGATCCGGAGTCCTTAGAATCAAGGAAGAATCAACGTCCTCCCGGATGAAGGACATCCTGGCGGAATATTCAGCGTCAATGTCAGGTACGATCATCCTTTCCGTGTCGGCCCGATAAGCCTGAAAGGCCGCATGGAACCTTATCTCGTTCCGCGGCGCAAGGACATAAGTCCCGCTTCCGAATATATCGGCCCTGATCACATAACTGCCGTCCAGCCCTTCTCCGGCCAGGGTCCTTACCACTTGGCTGAACTCAGGAACGCTTACCGTCAATGGCTTGTCCGAAATATTCCTCAAGACATAGATCTCGCAGACCATTGGAAGGGTACGGCTGGGAAAGATCGTCTGGCTCACTTCCGCGACAGGCCTCGTGTAGTCACCGCGGGCTCCTCCGACATTCGCCTTGCCGACACCATATTCACTGATCACTGACAGGCCTCCGTCAATGGACACTTTTTTTGTCGACAGCTGTTTCGGCACAAGGGAGTTGATCCCGACCAGCGACATGACGTCCGTGCCCATCCTGTAAAGCAGGCTGGCGTGCGTGTCATTAGGGACACGGCGAAGCATCGGGAAAACCAACGATCTTTCCTGGCCGAACAGGCCTTTTTCGTCAACCATCCATCGAAGGACGCAGGAAACCTGTTCCCCGCTCATCTCGATGTGGTCGGAATATGGCAGGACGATCCTTTCGGGATTCAGCTCTATAGAACCGTCCGTTCCGATTGTCCAGCATGTCTGTGAATATGCCGCATTGGCGCTCGTTACCAGTGCCAGAATGGCCCATAGAATCCTTTTCATCACGTTTTTATTTTATTATTCCCACATCTTTGACTTCCCAGTCATCCGTTCTGAACGGAGCGAAAGGCTGACCGGAGGTTGTCATCACGTTTGCGTCCTCGGGATAGTTTCTGAAAGCATAGCGAGCGGCTACAGGCTCGGGGACATCTTCCGACCAGACTTCAATCTTATTCTGCCACCAGCGGAAGTTGACTTTGGCCTTATGCCAGACCTTGTCCGCCCCGGCGATCTCAAAGCCTCCCGGAGTGTAGTAGCCGTCCGAGGCGAAACCGAGAATGCTGTCGGACTCATTGAACTCATTCTGTCCGGAAAGATTGTTGAAACTCAGGACAAGCTGGTTGCACTTGTGGTAATCGTTGTACTCCTTCTCCATCGACTTGTAGGTCGGAGCAGGAAGCGGCACTCCATCGACACCATAGTCGTTACGGAGCGCGAGCCATGCAAGCCTGGTGCCCACCTCCATCTTCTTCCGAGGATGTATGCAAGTACGGCTGCCGATGTCTGTCGTTGCGGCAATGCCGCTATGAGGGATTTGAGCCATTGCCTGGTACTGTGCCTCCACGACCAGAGGCAGAGAGCGCAGTCCCTCGCCGTTGTAGGGGTAAGGGGCAAGCTGAACGAAATAGAACGGCATTCCCTCATCCTCCCAGATATTCCTCCACAAGCCAACCATGGAAACCATAAGATTCCTATAGTCAAACCAGTTGATCCTGTTCGACTCCCCTTGGTACCAGATCCATCCCTTGGCCGTGTAATGGCGCAGAGGCCAGATCATCGAGTTGAACAGCCTGTGGGGCTCACTGGTGACCCCTTCTCCGGAGAGGGCGAACTCATGGTTGATCCCCTCGGTGGAGAGGATTGCCTCATCGCTCATCCAGCATTCGATGCGTGTGCCTCCCCAGTTCGAGGAGATCAGACCCACCGGCACACCTACGAGAGCCTTGGACAACGCCCTGCCGAAGAAATAACCGCAGGCGCTGAACTGACTCGCGTTCCTCATGGTAGGCAAAAGCCATTCTCCTCCGCAGGTGTCCGCCGGTTCGTCAGCCGGAACCCGGGGAACCTGGAAAAACCTGATCAAGGAGGCCTCGGTAGGGACATCCATCAGGTACTCGGGATAATTTTCGACCGGCTGCATCATGAAACCGCAGAGCGGCATCTCCATGTTGGACTGCCCACAGCAAAGCCAAACCTCGCCGAGCATGATCCCCCGGACGGTGACCGGATCGCCGTCGGAGATGGTCATGGTGTGAGGGCCGCCGGCGTCAGCGGTCGCTACCCTGACACGCCAATTCCCGTCCGGATCAGCTTTGGTACGATACCTTTCCTTGCTCCATGACACAGACACTGAGACCTTTGCCCCGGCCTTGGCCTTTCCCCAGACATTCACGGAAGTGTTGCGCTGAAGAACCATGTTGTCACCGACGAGCGATGGAAGAGAGACTTTCGCAGACACGGACAAAGCAGTCAGCAACACCGCCGCCATCACAATAAGAAACCTTTTCATATCATTCAAAATTTTAATGCAGACATCAAGTGATCATTGAAAAATAACTTGAACTAAATCTGACACAAATTTAGTTCAACTTATTTTTTAACGCTTACCAAAAATAACAAAAATCATCGAATAGGAGCCATAACATAACAGGCACCACCTCCCGGAGCAAGCGGAACGGCATTCTCGACAAGAGAAAAATAATCTGGGACAGTTTCAGCAAACGTCCGTACGCCCCGTTAAGAAGCACCGTGCAGGGTAAAGGCGACGAGCAATTCCTTCAGCAAATCAGCGAGATAGTGTCTGTGAGATTTACCGACATGGATTTCTCCGTCGATGACTTGGCGGAGCAGATGCACCTGAGCCGTTCCGTCCTGTTCGAGCGTACCAAGGAGGCCTGCGGCATGACTCCTAACAATTTCATCAAGGAGAAGCGTCTGCGCAAGGCCGCCAGCCTGCTGGCCGAGCAAAAGTACAAGGTCAATGAGATCTGCTACATGGTAGGCTTCAACACCCCGTCGTACTTCGCCAAATGCTTCTTCAGGCAGTTCGGTGTCCTGCCAAAGGATTTCGTCGGCTGAGACGACCCAGATGTGCGGGAATGCGATTGACGTCACAGATCCGAGATTGTCTCGTTCCGCAGATCGGCGATGAGCCTGTCGATCGAATCCTTTGTGACATGCTGCATGACGACAACATGCGACAGCTTTCCGCCAAACGCCGCGTCCTCGCCGCAAGCGAGATTATATTTCCTTACGACTTTGGCGGAAGGACGGCGGAATATGACCGTGTTGCTATATTCATTGTTCCAATAAGGCCAACCTATCCTTTTAAGCTCAGACTTAAGGTATCGCGTGTTTTCAAAAATCCTCGCGGCCTGCTCTGTCCAGCCTTCATCGCCGACCGTTTTCATAAGCCACCAAAATTTGAGTGGCTCGATTCCTGATCGTGAGCAGTTTATCATGCGCATGTTGGCGTTCAGATAAGAGATGTCGTAGGTTGACTGATTGTCGTAAACGTCGCGGGTTGTGATGAAGAGTCCGCAAGGGCTGTCGATGCCGAAGAATTTATGACCACTGACGCTAATGGAATCAAAGCCGGTTTTCCTGTGTACCAGCGGTAAAACTCCTCCAGTCTTATGTCATTGTTGCCTGGATAACCAAGGGTCATACTCCTTTCGGCAAGGCACTCGGACGCCCATCTGTCAAGTTGTTCAAATCCTGAAGAAACCACAACCTGAGCCGACAAAGCCAGACTGCCTGACAGCGCAGTCAGGCCGATCATCAAGCCCCTCATCAGCATGCTGTTCATAACTATTCAATACATTATTGAGTCAACTTAAAAAAGTACCATTCGCCACTTTTTACCCCCGTTGGAAGTACCTGTGTGGCACATATTTTTTTTCAAAAAAAGACTTTTTCAAGTGGACTCATTATTGGTTATTATAATCGTTCCTTAACCACATAGAAGAGTCTCGGAACCAAACACAAAAATAATGAATTATAGTCATTTCGAACATTTGGATCCATGAGCCCACTTGAAAAAGTGCCATTTGCCACTTTTTACCCCTTACAGAAGTATCTGCGAGGCACATGTTTTTCAAAAACGACTTTTTCAAGTGGACTCATCCATTGCGGATTGAAAGAACCGCAACAATGATTTTGCCTTTTCGGCAAAACGAAGTAAATTTGTGTTCAACGAAACGGACGGACGGTTTGCCGGGTTTCTTTGGCCGGGCCTCTGACGAACAGACGATAAACAATGATATTCAAGAATATGAGAAAGTACCTTTTAATCGCGGTTCTGGCGGTGCTGCCGTTTTTGGCGGAGGCGCAGAACGGACCGGCCATTGCCAGGATCGTGTGCGGGCCTTACCTTCAGAGTGTTACCACGGACAGCTTCACGGTGATGTGGATGACGGACGTGGACGCTGTGGGGTGGGTGGAGATCGCTCCGGACAACGAGGAGAATTTCTACTACAAGGACAGGCCGAAGTACTACGACATGCGCGGCCACGGGCTGAAGCCTATCGGCAAGATCCACAAGGTGACGGTTGGCGGG
>ULWC01054089.1_pt1 | contig 12417 bp, 7 predicted proteins | sample 1959931 | NCBI WGS metagenome assembly ULWC01 (sample SAMEA4835801, study PRJEB28245) | human gut metagenome | biome: gut microbiome; material: fecal sample | place: Denmark | collected 2008
CAGAAAGGATACGAGAAGTGGGAGCCGGAGCTCATAATCCACGATATGAAGTGGTATTTTTCGACCTCTACGGGACGTTGATCGACATTCGTACAGACGAACAGAGCGAAACCGCCTGGCAGGCGCTATATGACTGCGTTTGCGAACTGGGTGCCGACTACGAATCGGTCGACGAAATGCGCGAACGCTTCGAAAAACTTGAGGCCCGCGAAATGGTCCATCAAGCCGATCGTGCAATCGTCCGTAACGGATGGGATGAATTCGATATCCTGCCGGTCTACCGGTCGCTGCTGATGAACCGTAGTGAGGAGGCTGAAAAGAAACTGGCACTGCCGCAAGCCGCGCTGAAAGCCGCATGGGCGTTCCGGCAGGGCAGCACCAGCATGATCCGCCTGTATCCGGGCGCACTCGACATGATCGAAGCATTGCAGGAGGCCGGCGTCGTCGTGGCGCTGCTAAGCAACGCACAAGCCTGCTATACTCGCCCCGAACTGGAAATGACCGGCTTGGCGAACGTACTGGACGACGTGATTATCTCCAGCGAAGAGAAAATCCGCAAGCCTGCCCGCGACTTGTACATGCTGGCTCTCGACCGCGAGTTCGTAATCGCAAAAAACGCGCTCATGGTGGGCAACGATGAAGCAAACGATATTATCGGAGCCAATTCCGCCGGTCTCGACGCAGCATACTTCCGTACGGAAATTTCGCCGATGAGCGACCCGCCCAAGTCGGAGCATGCGGTATGTTCGTTTACCGGTGCCGACTACGACGGTCTGCTGAAATTCGTGCTGAACGCGTGAAACGCGCGTAGGTTGCGTCTTGGGCGTACTGGGCGTCTTGGGCGCACGAAAGGCCGTATGCGGAACTGAGGAGGACATATGGAAAGCTATGCCGAGCAGGGTGCTGGAGCTGATTCGATTGAACAGATCGGATTCGGCGGCGCTCGCCGTACCAAGAAGAAGCACCGCGGACTGACGGTGTTCCAGCTCAAGGTCATCGGCGCTGTGGCGTTGGCTCTGTCAGCTGGTAGCACCACCATTGTGCCGCTGTTTTTCGGTTCCGACGTCAATAATATGACGTCGCTCACGGCGATGGTCTTAAGCGAGGTCATATCTTGGTTCGCCATTCCGATCTACGCGTGGCTGCTGGTGCAGGGTTTCCGTGAAACACATAGTCGCGTCGCGTATGGTCTACGGCTGTTCATCCTCGCCGTGGTGTGTGAGGTGCCGTACGACCTCTGCACGTCGCATAAGGCTTTCGATTTTGGCTCGCAGAACCCTGTTTTCGGTCTGTTCATCGCGTTCGTTGTGCTTGTCGTGTTGGATTGGGTGGCGGCGCGCTACCAGAAGTCAATGAAGATTGTGTTGTCGGTCGGTCTGGTGTTGATCGGACTGTTGTGGGATCTGCTGCTGCGCGTCGGCCTGCGCCAGCATATGATGAGCGTCGGCGCGGTGACGCTTGGTTTCGTGCTGATTTTCACGTTGATGCGCCAGCATGAGAATTCGATGATGTTCACTGCCGGCCTGTTTGGCGCGGTGATGATGATTATGCCTGGCATTGGCGTTGCATTCGTGCATTATTACAACGGCGAGTTGGGTTATAAGCGGCAGTGGACGAAGTGGGCTTTTTACGCGGCTTATCCAGTTATTTTGATATTTTGTGCTATTGGTGCAACATTAGCGTGATTTTTGACAACGTTCGCAGTATAATAGTAGCAATATGGGAGAGCATTGCCGCTCGGGCAAGTGTTTCCAAGGCTGGGAACGTTTGTGATTATGATGCAGAAACCGCAAAGGGGTTGAGAGATGGATAGAGCAGGCATTCGCGAGGTGGCCAAGGCCGCGGGTGTGTCGATTTCCACGGTGTCGCGCGCGTTCACGCGTCCGGAACTGGTGTCCGAACGTACACGTCGCAAGGTGCTGGAAACTGCCGACAAGCTTGATTTCAACATCTCCCGTTCCGCCACGTCGCTGAAATCCGGCCAATCGTACCGTGTGGCGATGCTGATGAATGAAGAGATCACTAGCTGGTTCAATACGGAAGTGTTCGCTGGAATCGAATCCGTCATGCATAATGCCGGGTATGACGTATCGCTGTTCCAGCATGTCGACACCGCCGAAAATCGCAAGGAATTCTTCACGAATTTGCCCGTCCGCCGCAACGTGGACGCCGTATTCGTAACGTCGTTCGGCGTGGATCCGAAGGAAATCCAGCAGCTCAAACGCATCCACGTGCCGATCATCGGCATCAATACGCCGACGCAAAGCGGCTTCGACGCCACCATCTCCATCGACGATGAGGACGGCATGTTCACCGCCGCCCAGCATCTGATCAATCTGGGGCACAAGAATATCGTGTACGTGTGCTCCGATGCGGTCGATTCCATTAATTCCTCCATCGATGCGCGAGGACAGGGCTTCATCCGCGCCTGCAAGACGATGGGGGCCTCCCATGACTTCAAGTGGCGCGTCGTCTCTGTGCCGCGTGGCAAGACCTTCGCCGACTCGGCGTTGACCGCGCTGCTTGCGTTGGACGAGTTCCCGGACGCGATCTGCTGCCAGATGGATATGATGGCGATTCCGCTGGTGTTGCGTTTGGAACGTTACGGCCACCACACGCCGAGTGACTATTCGATTATCGGCTTCGACGATTCGCCGTACGCCGACACTGTGAACCTGACCACCATGCGCCAGGATCCGTATGCGATGGGTCGCGCGGCCGCACAAAAGGCCATGAAGCTTATCGAAGGCAAGCCGCTTGAGAACGCGCATGAGATTGTGCGCGCCCAGCTCGTACTACGCGGCACCGATTCCGTGTACGGCACTGGCCGCTGAGAGCCGAGTCTCATTACCCTTCCGCAGCCCGTCAATGCCGACGGGCTGATTGTGATGGCCTGGGGTGGATTGATAAGGGATACCCCCACTGTAGTCACGGTGTGTGGCATACGTTTTCAGGAAAAAAAATGAAACAATTTGCAGTGATGTGTTTCATGACACGCCAATCGGGGGCTGATGAATGATGAATTTCATTCAATGATCAGCATGTGTTTTTTGATTTTGCAATCGTTGACAAACCGTTGAATATCAGGCTTTAAAGCGTTGTCCCCGTGAGAGGGGACGAAAAAACGTATCGAGGGAGGGGGTGTGGGTTCTTTTTGTTTCATTTTGTTTTCATAACTGCAAAGGTTATCATAGTAAACCGTAGGTCAGAGAAAAAGGGAAAACAGAGGTTTCCGGCTGTGTTGCCGGAGATGGGAACAGCGCAGAAGCTATACGTAAAACAGAAGTGATAACGGCATTATGCAAAGGATATCAACCCTCGAGTTGAGGGACTCAGAAAGGTGAACACTTTGCGGATAGGGGACAAGATGAGGCAATGGCGTAATGGTGTCGGCAACGCACCACGACACTATGCAGGAACGCGATCGGCAACCGGTCGCGTGCTTTCGCGTACCCGCTCCCTGACCGCCGCCGCCATAGCGGTAGCCATGATGGCCACCGTAGCAGTAACTTCCCTCCTCCCCGCCTACAATGCCAAAGCTGACGAAAGTCACAATGACGGCGCAATCTGCACGCCTACCAGCATTTCCCTTGGCACCGATACCGGTAGCGGAACTGTGGATTCCGGAATCGCCACATATGTTGGCGGTGATATGTATGTAGGCCAGAAAGCCTCATCCGGCAATATGAATAACGTCAATGGGCCGTCTGGTTCATACGCTGCCGAAGCCGAGGGCTTGACCGCGGTGAACGGCAAGCTGCTTATGCATCCGCTTAAGGGGCTATGGACTTCGTATTACACGGATAAAGATGGCGTGAAGAATGGTTATATAAAAGACTACAAGGGCTTCCGTTTTGGCATTGTGGGCTTTGGTGGTCAGTATCGTCCGGCAACAGGTTCCTCCACGCTTGAGGTGAGGGGTAATAGCTCCGATAGCGACATCAGTTGGGTCGGCGGTGCGCAGGCTTGGGGTAATGCCGGATGGGTCGGCCAGACCAAGACTTCGGAGCCGAATTACACGGCTAACATTGCTGGCGCTTCAACCAACGTGTACGGCGGTTCGTCCAACGACATTCTCGGTGCGTCTTACGGCTCGCAGAATACCGATAAGAACAAGTACGACAATCGCAACTCCGTTTACGTGCCGAGCGATACAAGCGGTACTGTCAACTGGAATCAGAATGATGATCAGATAGGTTCCACCGGTCAGACATTCACCGAGTTCGGCTCCTATATCAAGACGCTGTCGGGGAATCTGAGCGGCCTCAGCAAGCAGCAGTCAAGCAGCGTCTACGTGGCTGATGCGACAATCTCGTCAGATAACGAAAATCAAAACGGCCTTGTTCGCACGAAGTTCGATGGAAGCTATACCTTCACCATCAACAACGTGCATGAGAAGATCATCAAGTTTGTAGGCAATGGCACGTCCTCCATGCAGGTGTTCAATCTGCCGGCAAGCATGCTTAACGAGTCCTCGTCGTATACCGGCGTGAGCTTTAGCTTCTCGAATATTCCGGACACTTCTTCCGTGGTCATTAATGTGACCGGTGAGAATGTGGACTTCCACAATGGTTGGCGGTTCTGGTGGACCGATATGAATAATCAGACCGTGGAGTTGGGCGGTCTCTATATGGACCCTGCCTACGCCAAGCGTGCTCAGCAGATCATGTGGAACTTCGCGGATGCGAGCAACGTGGTCATCCGAGGTGGTCAGGGTTCGGGTACTACGACTCGTAGTGCCAAGAATTCTGCAGCTGAGAAGAATGATGACGTATGGGATGGCTTGTTCCCCATGAAAACCAACGATGACCCGGCTGCGGGCATGCTCGGTAGCATTCTCGTACCGAACGGCAGCTTTGAATCGCATGTGAGTACCAACGGTCGCGTATGGGTCGGTGGATCGTTCGCCATGTACAACCCTGACGCGGTAGGCAATACCGGTCAGGACGGCAAATTCTATCCGTTCATCAACTACGAACGTAGCCATTCCGCTTCCGCATTGGATATGGATCAGGAGCGCCACAATCTGCCTTGGAATGGTTCGTATTCCACCTCCTGCGCCGCGATCAAATGGGATAAGGTCGATGCTGAGGGCACCGCGCTGAAAGGCACTTCGTGGACCGTATACGGCACGAAGGATAACGCTGTAATCGGCACGAACCCCATCACCACGGTTGCCGATGGCGGCTGGAATGATGCGGATGATGCGGATAACGGTAGCGTCACCCTGGGTAGCTTGGCGAAGAACGCCACATATTATGTGAGGGAAAGCGGCACTGGCAGCAGCCAGTATGCGCTGAATACGAATATCTACCGCATTATCACGCACGACAGTACGGATACTGTTTCAACCATCGACAAGGTGTATGATGCCGCCGGCACTGAAATCACCGATGACACCGCCAAGCAGCTGAACAATGGCGCTATTGTCAACAAGAATTCAGGTACGTCCATCGCATGGTCGAAGGTCGATGGCAGCGATCAGAACACGTTGCTTGCGGGTTCCACTTGGGAATTGACCAAGAAGGGCGATCCCGACCAGTCGTGGACCATTACGGACGATGATTCAGGCAGCGAGGTTGCGGGCATCAAGGTCACGGTTAATGGGCAGGAAGTCACTTCGTGGCGCTTTACCAATTCGACTCCTGCAAGCATCACCTACGTTGCCGTGGATAAGGATGGCAAGGAGCTCGCCACGAAGGTGCAGTGGAGGTCCGAAAGCCCTGCCGTTGCAGGCATTGCCAGCGATGGCACGCAGTTGCAGCCGTATAGCAACGGCACTACGAACATCGTGTTCACGGCCGGCGACAAGACTGTGACGTTCCCGGTTACGGTAAGCGGCGTAACCGTGGTGGGCTCGGTCAGCATTGACAAATACACCGAAGGTCAGGAAATCAGCTTGGAACAGGGCAAGACCTTGTCGCTGAAGGCTATCGTGGCGCCAGGAGGCAATAAGGTGAACTGGACTTCGAGCAATACGGATGAGGTGTCCGTAAATCCCACAAGCGGTACCGCAGTCACCGTAACTGCTAAGAACGTGACTTCAGACTATGTGACCATCACCGCCACCGAACAGTGTAACCAGAACACAGCCACTGTGAAGATCAAGGTGACGGAGCCAATGGTCTCTGTGTACTTCAAGAAGTCGAATGTGTCTTGGAACGAATACTGGCTGAAATATAAGAAGAGCACGGACAGCAATAACTGGAGCGGTGATGTACAAAGTTCCAGCGCGTGCGGTGACTATGTGCGTTTCCAGCTGCCGAAGAGTTCTGTTATAACAAATTACCAGTTCTATCTTGGCAATGCTAAAGGGTTCGATCTGCCCAATGACGATAAGTACACCGCCGCGAATCACGATATGTTTACCTTTACGGGTAAGGATGTTCAGGTTGTGGAGGCGTGGAATGATTTCCAAAAAGAAACAGTCCCCTCCGGCTGCACGGTGACCAGGGCATACGTGGAGAATCGTTCCCGTCGTTCCGCGGTGAAGAATGCAGTGTTCTATGACCAGCCGGTGGTCCGCGCTATTACCAATACGACTGCCAAGGCAGCTGACACGCGGCAGGATGAGGATCCGAAGGGCGGCCAGTTCAAGGTGTCCGACCTTACGGATGGCACCTACACGCTGAAGGAAACCAGCGCCCCGAACGGTTTCGATGTCAGTAAGACGAAGACTTACACCATCGTTATTGAGAATGGGCAAGTCACGAGTTCCGGTCTTCCTAGCGCGGGCAACATTGAGAACTCGCGTCTTACCGGTACGGTGAACTGGAAGAAAACCGACGAGACTGACACCAGCAAGCTGCTGGCCGGTTCCGAATGGAAGCTGTACAAGACTAGGAACTTCTCGTGGGATAACGGCAACGCGGTTTATACCGAGACCGGCAGTACTGATCCGGTCGCAACCATCAAGGATTGCGTGAACAGCAGCGAGAAGACCTGCTCCGCGCAGACGGGACAGTACACGGATCGTGACGGCGAAGCCGGCAAGTTCTCCATCGTCGGCCTTGAGTGGGGCGAATACCAGTTGGTCGAGTCCAAGGCTCCTGACGGGTACAACATCGATACGACTCCGCACGTGTTCCGCATCGGGCCGGCCGAAGGCGCGAACGTGAAGGGCGAGTGGTATACGTCTTCCGGTTTCAAGCCGGAGACTACCGCCGGCTATCAGAAGTCTGCCGCATTCACCGTTGACGGTGGTTCCATTACCAACACCCCCGGCGTCGTTCTGCCTGGTACAGGCGGCGAGGGAGTAAACAAGATGTACGCTGCGGGATTCCTCGCAGTGGCGATTGCCGTGGCCGGTCTGGCCTTGAGCCTCAGGAGGCGGCAATGATGGAAGCGTCTAGGAGAAGGGGGAGTGGTCCGTAGCGTAGCGAACTCGCTGCCCTCTAGGCAATAACTGAATACGAATAACTCAAGATTCCAAAAATTTCAAACAAGAAAGAAAGGGAGAACAATGAACAAGGTTCTCAAAGGCCTCGTAGCCGTGGCAGCCACCGCGGCAATGGCCGTCGCCGGTTTCGCCGGTGCCTCCACCGCAACCGCCGAGGAGTCTACCTCTGCGAAGTATCAGATCACTGTCCCCGAGACTGATACTCACACCTATGATGCATACCAGATCTTCAAGGGCGATCTGAATGATGCTGGAACAGTGCTCAGCAATATCACTGCTGGTTCCGACTTCAAGGAAAAGAATGCGGCCGGCACTGACGGTGCTAATCTGACTGCTGCTCAGGCTGCCGAACAGATTGCTACTGGTACATATGCGGATGACACTGCCAAGCTGGCGGCAATTCAGGCTTTCGCCAAGCTGTCCACTGTGTATGGCTCCGTTTCTAAGGACAGCCCGCTGTCTGCCGTACCGGGCTACTACCTGTTCAAGGACAAGGATTCCACTGCAGGCAAGGATGATGCAGCCACGCTGTTCATCGTCAAGGTTGTTGGCAACCAGGAAATCAAGCGTAAGGCCGATCAGCCTTCTGTCGAGAAGAAGGTCCAGGACACCAATGATTCCGATGAAACCACTTCTGACTGGCAGGATTCCGCCGACTATGATGTGAACGACAAGGTTCCGTTCCAGCTGACCGCCACTCTGCCGACTGACGCCACTGATTTTGCGGCATATAAGACTTATAAGCTGGTGTTCCACGATAGCCAGTCCGCAGGTCTGACTTTCAGCAATGACATCACTGTCAAGTACGGCAATAAGGTCGTTTCCTCCGATTCCTACACTGTTGATACCACTGGTCTTAACGAAGGTGAAACCTTCCGCGTCACCATCAACGATGTGAAGACCGTCAAGGATACGGATGGTCAGCCGATTACTGTCGCTGCAGGCGGCAAGTTCACTGTTGCATATTCTTCCATTCTGAACTCTAACTCCGTCATCGGCTCCACGGGCAACCCGAACAAGGTCTCGCTGGAATACTCCAACAACCCGAACGTGGGTGGCGAGGGTGAAACCGGTAAGACTCCGGAAGATACCGTCATTGTTTTCACCTACCAGCTGGATGTCAACAAGACCTTCAACGGTACTGTCAACGACAACGATCTGCCTGAGTTCACCCTCTACAAGAAGAATGGCGCTTCTGATGACTACACCAAGGAAGTCGCTAAGGTCAAGGTCGTCAAGAACTCTGATGGCAAGTACGTCGCTTCCTTCCCGCGCGTGGATGACGGCCTGTACAAGCTCGTCGAGACCAAGGTGCCGGACGGCTTCAACAAGGCAGACGATACCTACCTTGAAATCAAGGCTGACCATGATGCGACCGCTGATAACCCGGCTTTGAAGGACCTGACTATCACTGTCAAGAGCGTGGCTACTAAGGGCGACCTCACCACCGGTACCGTTACCGCTAGCGTCGTGAACAACGCGGGCTCCAACCTCCCGTCCACCGGCGGCATGGGCACTGTGCTGCTGTACGTGGCTGGCATCGCCGTGTTCGTGCTTGCTGGCGCGACCCTGGTGATGGCTCTGCGTCGTCGCAATGCCTGATCCTCCGGATTCCATAAGAATCTGAAGTAACCATGCGAAACCCGTGAGCCGCGTTGACGCAAGTCAGCAGCGGCTTACGGGAATCGCAATACATAATTTAAAAACTAAAAATTAAATAATAACTGAACCCACATATGCTGGGCTGGACCACCTCAATCCCTTGTACACTGCCTAATTTTCTTGAGTATCCAGCCTGGCTCCATATATTTTCCGGTTTGCCGTTGGGGGCGAATCAAACATGCTTACTTTCCAATCCACAGAAGAGGGGTCGGCAATGAAGGAACGCACGATCGCAAGCCGCGTCATCGCCGCATGCTGCGCAATCGCCGCCACATTCGCCGCGGCAGCCTGTGCATTCACTACTCGCGATGCCGTCGCGGCGCCAACAACAGACTCTGCCAGCGGCAGCATCGCCATTTCTTACCAACACAAAAGCTCGGATTCCGAAACGTCCGACGATTCTATCAACTTCGCCATTTCGGACGCCAGCTTCAACCTCTACAAAGTCGGGCAGATTCCAGCCAGCGGCGGCGCCACCTTCGAACCCGTCGCACCGTTCACCGACTCCACCGCCTACCCCGTCGACTGGTCGAAGATGACCGGCAAGGACGCGCAAGTGTGGCGAGACATGGCCAACACGCTCGCCGGACTCATCGCAGTGAACAAACCCGACGCCACGGCAACCGGCGTCACCAACACCTCCGGGCATCTGACCTTCACCGGACTGTCCGACGGCCTGTACTTGGCCGTGTCCGACAGCGTTGACGTGAAGGTCGCCAACGCCTCCGGAAAGAACCAGACATGGACGTGCTCTTCCGGCAGCATGCTCGTCGCAGTGCCCGAAGACGGCGTCTCCGGCGGGTCGCGTGTGCTGAGTATCGAACCGAAAACCGAATGTGTGGCGCAACCGCCGAAAACCGTGGAACGCACTGTGCGCAAAATCTGGAATGACCGGAACAATTCCGACGGCAAGCGCCCCGAATCCATCACCGTGAAACTCCTGCGCGACGGCGAGCCCGTGGAAAACGTGAAGCTGAACGAGTCCAACAAGTGGACGCATTCGTGGACAGCGCTCGACGCGGACCACGAATGGACCGTGGTCGAAGCGGCGGTGCCCGACGGCTACACCACCATCTCCGATGTGGAAGGCGACTCCACTGAAATCACCAACACGCACACGCCACCCACCACGCCGGACCAGCCGCACACCGGCGCCGACGTGCAGCAGGCCGCTTGGATTGCCGTGGCCATCTTGGGCGCGGGCTTGGTGCTGCTGATCGTTGCCAAGACGGCTTTGCGGAAGCGGGCGTAGCATAAATAACGTGACGGATGAATCGGACGCCAAGCCAGCTGCGCAAGTCGAATTGGATGCGCAGGTTAAACCGGGTGCGCAGGTTAAACCGGCTGCCAAGCATAAGAAATCGAATGCGCTGCTCAATGTGATGATTGCCATTTCCGCAATCGCCATGATCGGCGCGCTGGGCCTCATCGCGTATCCGACATTCAGCGACTGGTGGAACCGCATGCACCAGTCATACGCCGTAGCAGGCTACGTGGAACAAACCAAAGACATGTCCGGCGCCGAACGCAAGGCGATGCTGAAAGCGGCGCACGAATACAATGAACGACTCGCCGCGAACGGCGATCGGTGGCACATGACCGACGCGCAGAAGCGCGAATATGATGAAACGCTCGACGTGACCGGCACCGGCATCATGGGATACGTGACCATCCCGCGCATCAAAGTGAAACTGCCCGTCTACCACGGCACCAGCGACGGCGTACTGCAGATAGCCGCCGGGCATCTGGCCGGAACCTCGCTGCCAGTAGGCGGAGCGACCACGCATGCGGTGGTCTCCGGACACACCGGACTGCCATCCGCGCGACTGCTCACCGGCCTCGACGAACTGAAAAAAGGCGACACGTTCGCATTCCACGTGCTCGACCAAACGTACACGTACAAAGTGGACCAGATCTCAGTGGTGCTGCCGAGCGAAATCAGCAAACTGAATATTGAGTCCGGGGCCGATTACGCGACGCTGATCACGTGCACGCCGTACGGTGTCAACTCACACAGGCTGCTCGTGCGAGGGCACCGGATTCCGAACCCCAAAGTGCCAGACAAGACGCAATACGACGAGCCGGGCGAAATGACAGCCGTGGCGGCTGCGGTGATCGGACTGCTCGTGTTTGTGGCTGGCTGCGCTTTTGTGGGGCTCGCGCGGCTATGGCGACGCTCCTGGATTGTGCGGCACGGGTTGTGCGCCGGGGCCGGCGCGCGCCATTCGTCTGGTGTTCGGGGGTAGTGTCTAGCCTAGCGCCGCCGCAGGCCGGTGACATCGCTTCTCCGGTGTGCGGGGGTGTGCGTCTGGTCGTGCTCGGTATGTGGTGCGTGGTGTTTGTGTGCTTGTGGTACGTGTTGCGTTTCAGTGTGTGTACTTGTGTTTGCGTGCGTGTGCATGTCTGATGTTGCGCAGGGGTGTTGTTGCGGTGCGCATATGGCCTGAATCGTGCTGAAGCATGGGTTGTGAGCGGATGGGGGTATTATTCGGCCTGTTTCGGACGCTTTTGATGCCCCTTTTGCTCATGACTTGCGGTTTTGACGGTTTTGGCGCGGTTGTGAGCGGATGGGGGTACGATTCTGGATGTTTCGGGCTGTTTTGATGTTGGGTGGCCTCCCTTTTTGCTCACGACTTGTGAGTTGGGCTGGTTTTGCTTGTCTGTGAGCGGATGGGGGTGTGATTCGGCCTGTTTCGGACGCTTTTGATGCCCCTTTTCGCTCATGACTTGCGATTTTGCCGGTCCGCGCGCGGTCGTGTGCGTACGGGGGTGTGTGCAATGGGTCTTGCGTGGGTGTAGGCGCGCGGGTGTGCCGGTGTAGGCGTGCGGTCGTGGTTTTGGCTGGATATCTGGCTTATAGATGGCGGATTTGGCCGGGCGTCCGGTGGTATCTCGCTTATAGGTGGCGGGTCGGTTTGGGCAATAGGTCGTTAGGGGGTAGCATGCATACCCCCTAGATGTCTTGTTTCCGCAAGGGGCCGCCATCTATAAGCGAGATACCATCCGTCGATCCCGCGAATCCGCCATCTATAAGCGAGAAAGCGCGTGAACCGGGCGCTGCGGCGGCGAAATCGCAAAATTATGGAATCGGCTGATTACTGCGCGCGGCAGGTGGGTAGTATCGGGCGCGGAAGACGTGGAAGGAGCTGCCATGTGTGATGAAGGGGAAACTGCGGATCGGGCGGATGCCGTACGAACGGAATCGCAAAAGATGGAATCGCGAGCGGGGGAGACGGCGCTTGATGGGTCGGCGCGCAGCATCATCGTGCTGATTGTGGTCGGCATGCTGGTGGGCGTGCTGTCGGGCACGTTCGGCATCGGCGGCGGCACGGTGATCGTGCCCGCGCTCGTCTGGC
>ULWC01046534.1_pt1 | contig 12414 bp, 9 predicted proteins | sample 1959931 | NCBI WGS metagenome assembly ULWC01 (sample SAMEA4835801, study PRJEB28245) | human gut metagenome | biome: gut microbiome; material: fecal sample | place: Denmark | collected 2008
TTACTTCAAAATATTGTCTAGCTTTTTGGGGTCACTTCACAAAGAATACAGACAGGGGAATTTTTCTATTTATTGGTTATGCTCCGTTTTAATAGCTGCGCAGGGCATCGCACTGACCGCGCAGGATACGCAGCGGCTCCACGGGGGTCTTGCCCACGCGCACTTCCACCACGGTAGCTTTGTCGGTGGTGCCAAGGGCATCGCCCTGGGCCACGATTGCACCTTTTTCTACCGTCAGCCTGCGCAGGCCATAGTAAATAGTCTTTACGCCCGCGCCGTGCTCGATCACCAGCGTATTGCCCACATTGGGCAATTTTTCCGCCAGCAGTACCTTGCCGCCCGCCGGGGCAATCAGGTCGCACCTGCCGGAAAGCACCACATTGATGCTGGTGCGGCCGGTACCGGTGTTGTTCTTGCGCTCGGTCTGGGTACGGTTGACATATTCGGTCAGGCCATACGGCAGGGTGACCTCCACCTTATCGCTGAACGGCGAAGCAAACCCAGTGTCCGCCCAGTAGATGGTATCCGATGCCGTATCCAGCAGGTCCAACACTTCCTGCGGGGTATCATCCGCGCCGACATACGGTGTGACCAGCCTGGACTTGGAAGTATAATCCCGAAAAGATGCGGCGCTCTTGCTCACGTTCAGGGTAAGCTCCTGCACCTCACCGTCCACGGTGACCTTGATGGTATAGCTGCCAGGCTCGGTTTCCAGCGGGACCGCCAGGTAAGCCACCCAGCCATCGCCGGTCGCGCTGGCACGGAAGCCGGTATCCGGCAGTTCTGCCGTCAGGCTTGGCTTGGTATCCGTCTGCTGGCCCGTTACCTTTACGGCCACAACGCCACCCGGCGTAACAGCCTGGGTATTCAGCCGCACGGTAGCCTTAATCGTTACATCAAATGTGAACTCATAGGTCTGGTGGCCCGAAACTGTCGGTTCGCTCTGGTAACCCTCGCCGCTGCTGACCACCAGCTTGGCGGTGTAGCTGCCGGGCGTGGTAAAGCGGTAGGCGGCAAATTCCTGGGCACTGCCGCTGAACACTTCCTGCTTGTTCTCGTCTTTAACGGTCACTTCGGCGCTGCAGTCCGCCGGGGCCACCCGCAGCGTCATGGTGCCGCCGCCAAAATCAGATTCCAGCGCTGTGGGAGTGCTGGAAAGTGTCTCGGCATAGGTACGCTTAAGGTGGTTGCCTGCCACCGGCACCTGCCAATGGTACGCCACGGGGTCCAGCTGCTGGCCCGCCACTGTTACCGTAACGGCAGGAATCATATCCGGCGTGGCCTTTTTGTACAACCAGTATATGCCGCCTGCGGCGATCATACCCGCCAGCAGCACCACCAGCAGCAGCCAGCCGATCAGCAGCCGCACGGCGCGGCCCACTTTGCTGCCCGTCGATTCCGGTGTATCTGCCTCTTTCTCCGCCTGTTCTGCTTCGGCATCCTCGATCTGTTCAATCGAAACCTGGACCGTTCGGGTGATCTCCGCCTTGCGCCGCTCTGCTGCAGCGCGCTGTTCCGGGGTCAGTTCCGGTTCGTCATCCTCCGGCTCCGGCGGCTCCGTGGCCTGGGGCAGCTGCGCGGCTTTGGGTTCCTGCACCGCCTTTTCCGGCGTTTCCGGCGCGGCGGCTGCTTCAGCCGGTTCGGCCACAGCGGCAGGTTCCGGCGTTTGCGGTTTTTCCGGCGCTTCCGGGGGTTCCGGCCGGGGCTCAACATATTGCTGCGGTTTTGCTTCCGGCTTGGGGGCAGCCTTTTTGCGGCGGCGTTTGCCGCCTGCCTGCCCGCTGCGCGGCGCTTTGGGCTTGGCTGCCACCTGTTCCGGGGCGGCAGCTTCGGTCTGCTCGGCTTGTTCCGCCCGCGTTTTTGGTTCTTGCGGGGATTTTGTATTTTGGGGTTCGCTTTTTTGTTTTTGCGTGCCCGTTTTGCGGTGCGCAGTATTGCTATTGCTGGCATGGGGTTTGGCCATCCTGCCTCGCCCCGTGCCTGGAGCGGTTTTGCCCTGCGTGCGCTGCCCGCCCCTGGCTTTGGGCTTTGGCTGCTGCGCCGGCTCCATCGCAGTCTGTGTTACCTTCTCTTCGTCCATCGCTTTCTCCACCAACATTTGCGATTTATCGTTGCTCTAACTCTATTTTGTTACATTGTTTCGCGGTACAAAAGCCCGCTGCTGCCCGTCAGGGCGGCAGCAGGGTCAACGGACTTGCTGCCAATGCGCAGCTCCCAGATCAGGGTATGCTCCTCACTGGTGGTGCCCAGTTCTTCGCCGCGGGCAAGGCTCTGCCCACGCTGCACCTTTACGGCATCCAGCCCAAACAGATAGCTCTTAACCCCGCAGCCATGGTCAATCACCACGGTGCCGCCGGTCAGCGCCAGCGTTCCGGCGTACACCACAGTACCCGCCTGCGGTGCCGTAACGGCGGTACCCGCTGCGGCGTTATAATTGATGCCAGTTGCCCGGCCGGTAATGGTCCCATCGGTGCGCAGCCGCGCGCCGTAATCCGCCAGAATCGCACTGGGCACCGGCGAGGCAAAATTGCCCTGCCACAGCTTTTCGCTGCTGCCCTGTGTGTAAAGGGGCCAGATCGCATTTTTATATTCCGTTGCTGCGCCCGGTATGTCTGCCTCTGCGGCCACATCCACGGTTTTGGCCTCGCTCTGCATCACGTTCAGGGTCAGCTCCTGGGTCAGGCTGCCGCAAGTCACGGTCAGGGTATGGGGGCCGCCCTCGGCATTATAGGTTACCGGAATATAGCCCATATACCCACCGGTCACCGGGCGGAACCATACATCCCCCAGGTCGGTTTCCACGGTCGGCTCGCTGCCATCCAGAATGCCGGTAATGACCAGTGCCGCCACGCCGCCCTGGCTGACGCGCTCACTGCTGAGCACCGCCTTGGGCTGGATGTTCATGGTATAAGATGCACAGTACCGGTACCAGCCGGTGGCATCGCCGGGATCCGCTGTGTTGCGGTAAGCGGTCAGGGTCAGCTCATAGCTGCCATTTTTGGGGTAAGCATACATCGCAAAGGCAGCGGCATCCCCCTGCACCACAACGCTGCCGGTCGAATCTTTCAGCGTAAGGGTCGTGCGCTGCGCCCAGTCCGGCAAAACCAGCTCCGGGGCAGCTTCCGTCATTTCGCCCAGCTTTTGCACCGTCAGGGTACTGGGCTGTTCAAACGTGCGGTTCAGCACATTGCCCAGCACCGGCACACTCCAGTCATAGCCGATCGGTTCCAGTTCCGTATCGCCCAAAGTGGGGTGCTGCGTGGGAAGTTTGTCATCGCCCGTCATAGCGTACATAGCGTACCCGGCACCGCCCAGCAGCACCGCCAGCATAACCACCACCATAACCAGCCACAGCAAGAGCTTTTTCATGGCGTTCCCTTTCCTTGGCACAGCAGAAAAATCGAAATTCAGTCTGATTTTATAGTCACTACCGTCATTTTTCTTATTTTCAGCAGCGCCTTATGGTTTATCTGAGCCCTTTTTATCATTTAATAAGTATCACTACTGATTGCAAGAAACACGAACAGCCGGGCCGAAGCCCGGCCATTTTCACTTTTCTGCTGGCTGTTCCGGCTTATTCAGCATCGTCAGCAGCCTTTTCTTCGGCGGCTTCTGTCGGTTCATTGTCGATGGGCAGATATTCGTCGTCATCGTCATAATCGTCGCCGTCATCGCTGTACAGCAGGCGCTCGTATTCGTCCAGTTCCTTTTCGCGGCGGCGCAGGTAGAGCGCAGCGGCAGTCAGGGCACCGGCAGCAGCAAACAAAAACGCCAGGATGGCACCAAAAGTAGATTTCTTCATCATAATACTTTTCCTCCGCGTATTCTAAAAGGGATGGGTCTGTAAAATATTATACCCGATTAACCGGGTGAATACAATCTTTCCCTTGTAAATTTTTCACACAAAAAGGTTCAGGGCAATACCGCATAATTCTAAGTGCCGATACGGCGAGCGAGGTGCGGCAGATGCCAAGCCAAAAGCGCAGATAATACTGGATGTCTTATCGAGCATTTTGGCAACGCAGATGCCGTGCCGCAGCTGCCGGAGCGGTGCTTAAGCCGCAAGGCGGGAATTGTGCGGTGTTGCCTAAGGTATCAAGGTGATACCGCGCCATTCTCCGCAGCATGGTCTCCGGAAAATTTCTTCACCTGCCAAAAGCCATGCCACTCTGCTTGCTTTTTATTCCGGCTGCCACTGGCGCATAATGCCCGCAAATGCGCTTGGTACCGCGTATTCCCCGTTCAGCTCCGCGCGGCTGGCCCAGACGCAGCCCTCCGGCGCCGGGCCTGCGGCTGTGCCGCAAAACCCGCTGATCTGCCAGATGCGATGGGTGAACACATGGCGGGTGTTTGGCAGCGGGCCCTGCCACTGCACACAAAGGCCAATGGCGCGCAACGCGGCGTCCAGTTCCGGTTGGGTCATGGCGGTACCCTCAAAGGCAAGGGGCTGCCACAGCCCGGCCAGCAGCCCTTTGGACGGGCGGCGCTGCAAAAGCACGCCCTGCGGCCCGGTGATCAACGCGGCCGTGACCGGCACCAGCGTTTTTTCCGGCTTAGCCGTTTTGACCGGCAGCTGTTCGGCCCGGCCTGCAGCGCGGCCCTTGCACTGAGCAGCCAACGGGCAGACCTCGCACTTTGGCGCACCGTTGGGCAGGCAGACCAGCGCCCCCAGTTCCATCAACGCCTCGTTATAAGGGCCGGGGCGTTCCTTGGGCATTTCTTCCAGCACACGGGCTGTGAACTCGCGCTTGGCGGCAGGTTTGGTAATATCGGCAGAGCTATTATCCAGCCGGGCAAATACCCGCAGCACGTTGCCGTCCACCGCCGGGGCTGGGATGCCAAATGCAATGGAGGCAATAGCCCCAGCCGTGTAATCCCCAATGCCGGGCAGAGCGCGCAGGGCGGCATAATCTGCGGGAAGCTGGCCGCCGTACTGCCGGCAGACGATCTGCGCCGCCTTTTGCATGTTGGCCACCCGGCTGTAATACCCCAGCCCCTGCCACAGCTTGCGCAGCTTGTCCGGGTCGCAGGCGGCAAGGGCGGCGGGGTCCGGCAGTTCGGCCACAAAACGCTCGTAATAGGGCAGCGCCGCCGAGACGCGGGTCTGCTGGAGCATGATCTCGCTGACCCAGATATGATATGCCGAAGGCTCCTGCCGGAAAGGCAGGAGCCTTCGATTCAGTTCAAACCATTGGATCAGCGGTTCGCTGACCACCCCCATTAAAAACCGCCGCAGGTGCGCGGGAAGGCAATGACGTCACGGATGTTGGGGATGCCGGTGACATACATCAGCAGGCGCTCAAAGCCCAGGCCGTAACCGGCATGCTTTACGCTGCCAAAACGGCGCAGGTCCAGGTACCAGTCATAATCTTCGCGCTTCAGGCCCAGTTCATCCAGGCGGGCCAGCAGCACATCCAGGCGCTCCTCACGCTGGGAACCGCCGATCAGCTCGCCAATGCCGGGCACCAGCATATCGGCGGCGGCAACTGTCTTGCCGTCCTCGTTCATGCGCATATAGAATGCCTTGATCTCTTTGGGGTAATCGGTAACAAACACAGGCTTTTTGAACACCTGCTCGGTCAGGTAGCGCTCGTGCTCGGTCTGCAGGTCAATGCCCCAGCTTACTTTATACTGGAAGTTGTCATCGTTCTTTTTCAGCAGTTCGATGGCATCGGTGTAGCTCACGCGGGCAAAATCACTGTTGGCAACCAGCTCCAGACGCTCGATCAGGCCCTTATCAAAGAACTGGTTGAAGAATGCCAGCTCGTCCGGGCAGTTATCCAGCAGGTAGCGGATGACATACTTGGTCATGGCCTCGGCGGTGTCCATGTAGGTATTCAGGTCAGCAAATGCCATTTCCGGCTCAATCATCCAGAACTCTGCGGCATGGCGGGTATCATAGCTCTTCTCTGCGCGGAAGGTGGGGCCAAAGGTGTAAACCTTGCCCAGGGCCATTGCCATGGCCTCGGCTTCCAGCTGGCCGGAAACCGTCAGGTTGACCGGGCGCTTGAAGAAGTCCTTGCTGTAATCCACCTTGCCGTCCTCGGTCTTGGGCACATCGTTCAGGTCCAGGGTAGTAACCTGGAACATCTCGCCTGCGCCTTCGCAGTCAGAACCGGTAAAGATGGGGGTGTGTACATAGGTAAAGCCGTTCTTGTGGAAGAACTCATGCAGGGCATAAGCGGCCTGGCCGCGCACACGGAACGCAGCGTTAAAGGTGTTGGTGCGGGGGCGCAGGTGGGTCAGGGTGCGCAGGTAATCCATGCCCATCTTGTTTTTCTGCAGCGGGTAATCGCTGCCGCAGGTGCCCAGCACCGTAACGGTATCGGCGTTGATCTCAAACGGCTGCTTAGCGTTGGGGGTCAGCACCAGGGTGCCGGTCACTTCAAAGCTGGTGTACAGGCCGGATTTTGCAACCTCGGCATAGTTTTCCAGCTTGTCCGCCTGGAAAACGATCTGCACGGGCTTATAGCAGCTGCCGTCTGCCAGAGAGATAAAACCGATCTTTTTAGAATCGCGCACGGTTTTTGCCCAGCCGCAGACAGTAACTTTGGTACCATCCGCCGGGGTAGCCTTATAGAGCGATGCAATTTCAACTCGTTCCATGTGTTCCCACTCCTAAAATGCAAATGTAGGGGGTGTATCTGAAAACAAAGAAAATGACGACTATTTCGCAAGCACATGCCGGATTCAAGGCAAAAGGCCGCAGGAATCCTTTGTGGATTCCAAGGCTTTTTAACGCGGAATCCGGCTGCGATTGTAGAAACAGGCTAAATTTTCGACTTTTCAGTTACACCTAGATAAAATGTATTATAACGTGTGATGCTTAAAAAGTAAAGCGCTTGTTATTTGCGGCGCTTTTTGCTCTTTTTGCGCAGGGCCGGCACGGCCCAGATGGCCGCCAGCAGCACCACTCCTGCTGCACTGAGCGCTGCCCCCGCGGTAAGACCGGGCGTTTTGTAGGTAAACGCCACCGTATGGCTGCCGGGTTCCAGCGCCACGCCGAGGAAAGCCGTATCTGCCCGCAGCACTTGGGCCGGGGTACCGTCCACCGTCACGCTCCAACCAGTAGAATACGGCAGCTGCACCACCAGCACGCTGCTGCGGGTGGTGGTGATTTCTCCACCCAGGCTGTTGGTGCCAAGGGTCACATTCTGCAGGTTTTCGGCTCCAAGGTTCTCCGCACGGGCCGCAACGGTATCCAGCTTCTGGCATTCCACCGCCAGGCGGTCAAACTGGTAATAGCCCGCAAAGGGCAGTACAATCGTGATCTGCTGCAAGGGTTCATCACTGGTGCCAAAGTTATACACAAAGTCATGCCGACCGCAGTAATACTGGCTGTTGGGGCGGTTATACTCAATGCGGCCCTCACCAATGTTGCTGAGCAGGCGCAGATAGACACTGTCCTTGCGCCAGAAATGCGCATACTGCTTTTGCAGGCTGCGGCGGTCATGGGTGCTCATGGCGCTCAGTTCTTCTTCGCTCATCGCATCCAGCGGGCTGGTGGCCGTGTACTGCATGCCCTGCACCACAAAGGCGGTCTCACAATCCGCCACCGGCTGGGCAATGGTCAGGGTAATGCGCCCGCCGTCCTGCGGGGCATAATAGGTGGTTTCATCCAGCTGCTGCACGCCGTCCAGCTCCATTTCGGCTGCGGGGCTTACCGTATCGCCGGTCAATTCCGCTTCCGGCAGCAGGCCGGTTTCTTCCAGCACTACGCCGTCCAGCAGGGCATCCTGCTTTTGCAGCGGGGTCAGGGCGTCATAGGTTTCGCGGCTGATCTGGTTTTGCGCCGTATAGCCGATGGGCAGCGCCGCCGTATTGGGGTAAACCGCAACCGTGCTGCCGCCGATTTCCGCTGCCTGCACGGCCTGGCTGTCAAATAAGGCGGGCAGCGCCCCGGTGGAATCCGGTGCGCAGAGGGCGTATTTCACGCCGAACAACGTTTCCAGCGGGGTGCGGTTCTGCAGCCCGCGGTAATCATATTCCACCGGGGTGTTCTGCCCCAGTTCCCGGAACAGGCTGGAAAGGTAGCTGTTGTTCAGGCTGAAAAAGTACCCGGTGCCATACACATCCAGCAGCATGGGGCTGTTGATCGGCTCGTTCACCAGCGAGTCATACCGCCAGTAGCTTTTGTCCTCCATCAGATGCAGGGTCACGGCGGGGTTGTCCTGCACGGTGGTGCTCCAGGCGTAACCGGCGGGGCGGTACTCGTTCACGGCATCGGCTTCCTCAATGCCGTAGTAGCCGCCAAGGTTCATCACCACGCCAAGGCAGCAGCCCGCCAGTAAAACAGCCTGCACACCGCGGCGGCTGACACCATCTGCCGCCAGCACAAACACGGCCAGCAGCACCAGCAGCAGCGCGCCCAGCAGGGCGGTCTCCGTGCGGCCCTGCTTGACGCAGAACGCCACCACACAGTAAACCGCCAGCAACACAAACAGGTTGCGCTTTTCTTTCGGCTCAAACGCCGTTATGCCGGGGCAGACCCGCGCCAGGATAAAGGCTTCCAGCATGGTGAACGCCCACACCCAGCGGTTGGAAACGTAAGAAATCCCGTTCAACACACTGCCCGCCTGCGGCACCAGCAGCAGGGCCAGCAGCCCCAGCCACGCGCACTTGAGCACGGTGTTCTGCCGCGGCTTGGCAAACAGCACCAGCACACCCAAAAACGCCGCCGAGGTCACCCCCGCATAGGTAGAGTAAGCATCATACCCCATGCCGGTGGTCATGTTGGCCAGCAGCTCAAAAAAGCGGTAGAACGGGTAAGGCGCGGTTTCCCGCGTTAAGCCAAAGCGAGCGCTGCCGAACAGCTCCTGCGCGGTGGGCAGCAGGGTGACGGCTGAAATTGCAATGCCCACCAGCGCAAACCCGATGAACTTTGCCAGCAGCGGCGGCAGGGTGCGCAGGTTTTTGGCCCCGTACCGCTTGCTATACACCGCAATGGCGTACAGCACCAGTAGCACCGCAGCCATATAAAAGAACAAAAAGTTGGAGAGTGCCGTCAGCGCAATGGCGGCAATGTACAAAACCGGGCTGCGGCCCTCAAACAGATCATCCGCTCCCAGCAGCATCAGGGGGAAGCAATACATCGGCACCAGGAACACCGGTTCGATCAGCCCTGCCTGGATGGGCCACGCACTGAACACATAGGCCAGCGCACCCAGCAGGGTGCCAAAGCGGCTGTTGCCATGGCGGCGGCTGAACGCCATAAAGGCCAGCCCCGCCAGGTAGAGCCGCAGCACGATCAGGCCCTCCAGCAGCTGCTCGGTCCACCGGCCGGGCACAAAGGCTGCCAGCAGGTCCAGCGGGTCACCCAGGCCGTAATAGCTCAGCGTGGTAATGATATCCGCACCGTAACCGATGGAAAAATCCCAGGTGGGCACCGCCGCGCCGGTCAGCACACAGCGCGCGGCCTGCCGCAGCCAGCGGCCATAATAGACCAGAAACGGGTAATGCTGCTTGAGGGTATCGCCATATTGGATAAAGCTCTGCCCGTTCAGCGCAAAAATAGCAGCCCAGATGCCCATCAACAGGGCAAACAGCGCCGTATAAGCCAGCACCAGCGCCCCGCGGCCCTGCCTGCGGCCCGGTGCGTGGATCAGGATGGTGTTCTGCATGGTATCCTCCTGCGGGGCGGGTGGTGTTCCACCCCGGTTTTTATGGCAGTCCCGCATCGTTCCGGATGCCGTCCGTCGGGAATCATGCGGTGCCGCCTTATCTTTGTCCAGTATATTCTTTTTTGTTTTGCGTTGCAAGGGCGTTTTGCCGCGGTTACACGCTGCCGTCAAACAGGGCTGCCAGTGCCTTTGCCGCGTACTGCCCGGCCCGTACTGCCTGCTGCACCGTGTTGGCGTGGCCGCCTATTTCGATCAGCAGCGCACCGGGGCTGACATCCTGATTATAGAACCGGTACCCGCACAGGACCGGCCTGGTCAGGCCGGGGTACAGCATTTCCATGCGTTCCTCCCACTTGGCGGCAAAGCAGAGGTTCAGCCGCCAGTTGGGCAGCTGGACGGTGCCGCCGTTATTGCACCCGGCAATGATCATGACCTGTGCAGTCGGCTGGCCGTCCAGCGTTGTCAGGGGGCGCACACGGGCATCGCCGCTTTCCATCGCGTCGCGGTGTACATCCAGCACCACTTTGATGCTGGGGTATTCTTCCAGGTAGCGCCGCGCTGTCTGGGCGCTGCGGGCGTAACTTTCGGTGTAGCTGGGGGAATCATGCAGGGTGGTATCGTGCAGGGTGGTGATCCCGGCATCGTTTAGCACTTTGGTCATTGCCTCCCCCACCGCGCACATGTTCAGGGTGGTATCTTTGGTGCGGGCGGTAAAGTCGGGGTCATACACCGGGGTGTCCCAGGTCTGGTAGGTTTCCGTTGCGTGGGTGTGCAGGATCAGCACCTGCGGGTCCGGGCTGCCGGGGGTAACGGTAAAGGACAGCGCTCCCTGCGCCGCGGAGGCAATGGTTGAATCTGGTTCATCCGTTGCATTTTTGATACTGCCCGCCGCAAGGGCAATATATCCCTGCCCGCTGCCCTGGCCGAAAGTCCGGTCAAGGATGGGCGCTGTCGTCTGCACCCCCGGCGGTATGGTAATGGTTGGGGCCGGGGTGGCTTCCGGTTCCGCCGTGGGCTGCGGTGTGGGGCTGGGGGGTGGCTGGACGGATGGTTCCGGGGTGGGCTGCGGCGGTGATTCCGATGATTCTGCCAGGGCGGCAGCTGGCTGGGCCTGCGGAGGTTCCACCCCTGCCTGCTGCCAGAGCGTGAACGCCGCGCCGGGCGAACAAAACAGCAGGGCCAGAACCCTGCCGCCGGGCACCACATGCAACGCCAGGGCGCTGCCCGCTAACGCCGCGGTGCACAGCAGCGCCCCCAGCACACGGCCCGCATTGCGCATGGCAAACACCCCCTTGCGGAATAGATATGCCCCCACCGCCGGGCAATATGCCCCCAGCCATGCCTGCCCGCCCCGTAAACATTGCAATATTAGCGCCAAACACGAAAAAAATTTATAAAAACACTTGCAACCGGCCAAAATATATGCTAGTATAATTTGTACTGTTATGGGTAAACCAAGGAGGTGGAACGAATGCCTAATATTAAATCTCAGAAAGACCGCGTTGCTCAGTCCAAGAAAGAGGCTGCACACAACAAGGCCATCAAGTCCAACCTGAAAACAGTTGTCAAGAAGGCAGACGCTGCCATCGACAGCAATGCCGAGAACAAGGACGCCGCCATCAAGGTCGCTGTTTCTGCTCTGGACGCTGCCAAGAACAAGGGTGTCATTCACAAGAACACTGCCGCCCGCAAGATCAGCCGCATGGCTAAGCGCAACAACAAGGCCGCTGCTGCAGAATAAGATTGCATGAACAATGCCCGCCGGTTTTTATCGGCGGGCATTTTCATTTGTATATTGGTTCTTGGCACATATTCGCCGGTTTAATTCTGATCCTTGCTTTTGCCCACCAGCGCGGCCAGCAGGGCAAACACCAAACTGGCGGTAATTCCACCCGCCGCTGCGCCAATGCCGCCGGTGAACACACCGGGCAGCCCAATTTCATCCACGGCCTTCACCACACCCTGGGCCAACAGATGCCCGAACCCCAGCAGCGGCACACTGGCCCCGGCCCCGGCCAGCTTTACCAGCGGGCCATACAGGCCAACGGCGCTCAGGATAACACCGGCCACCACATAACCGGTCAGGATGCGGGCGGGGCTCAGCTTGGTGTAATCAATCAGCAGCTGCCCCACCACGCAGATGGCGCCACCCACCACAAATGCCCACAGATAATTCATGTGTTCCCCTCCTCTTCCGGGCAGCCAAGCTCCACGCAATGCGCAATGCCGGGGATGCTTTCCCCCTGCAAAAAGGTTGTCTGGCTCATCAGCGCCCCGGTGGAAAGAAAGAGCACCCGCCGCCAGCGCCGTTCCACCAGCCCCGGCAGAACATGCGCTGCCAGCACTGCAGCACTGCACCCGGCCCCGCTGCCGCCCGCCTGCACGTTCTGGGCGGCAACATCATACAGCAGGCATCCGCAGTCCTGGTGGTTCTCCACCGGACAATCAGCTTTGTGCATCAGCTCATGCAGCAGGGTGCTGCCAACTTCACCCAGATCACCGGTAAAAATGGCGTCAAAGTCCTGCTGGGTGGTGCCGGTATCTGCAAAGTAGTGCAGCAGCGTTTGGGCCGCCGCGGGGGCCATCGCGGCCCCCATGTTGTTGATATCCTTGACCCCTGCATCACACACCCGCCCAATGGTAGCTGAAAGTACCGGCACGCCCGCGGCCCCACTGCCCCGCACCAGGCAGGCCCCGGCAGCGGTAGCAGTCCACTGGGCGGTCGGGGTGCGTTTTCCGCCATATTCCAGCGGGGTGCGGAACTGCCGCTCCGCCGCGCAAAAGTGGCTGCTGC
>ULWC01034632.1_pt1 | contig 12398 bp, 10 predicted proteins | sample 1959931 | NCBI WGS metagenome assembly ULWC01 (sample SAMEA4835801, study PRJEB28245) | human gut metagenome | biome: gut microbiome; material: fecal sample | place: Denmark | collected 2008
GCCGCTAACGTATCTGTACAAGGTTTCCATCGGTCGTGCAGCGGTTGAGGATGTCGCTATCGGGGTCGTATTCGGGAATCGTGTCCCGGTGGTCGGCCAGGTAGCCGGCCGCGCGGCGCAGCAGCGTCCGGGCCTGGGCGAGCAGGCTGCGCCGCAGGGCGCGCCGGGCCGTCGTGTCGGGCGCCGAGCCGTAGTCGGTCCTGGGGGCCGTCGTGCCGCTCTGGCCCGTGCGGATGTCGAGCCGGGGCTGGATGAGCGCCCGCGTGAAGAGGGCCGTGCAGGCGGCCAGATGGGAGGTGACGAAGTCGGGGTATTGGCCTTCGAGCAGCCGCTCGTGGAGCGCCCGCCCGATGACCGGGACGATGTGGCGCTCCTCGGCCGCGGCGATGTCGGCCTCGGTGAGGGCCTCGGGCGGCAGCCACTCGCCGTCGCCGAAGGCCAGCCGCACGGCCTGTGCGGGGGAGATCAGGGTATTCATGTCATCCGATGCTTTGAACGTTGTACTTGGTGATTTCCGAAAGGAAGACCTGCTGTCGGGGGTCTTCCGGGTCGTAGTCGAGTCCGTCGGCCTTGCGGGCCTCCCAGACCTTCATGTAGACGGGTTTCGAGCGGGTCGGCGGACGGTTGACGATCTGCAGCGACGAGGCGTCGAGTCCCGTTGCGAGCGCGATGACCTCGCGGACGGGCTCCATGAGCTCGGCCTGCTCGGCGAGGATGACCGTGTTGAGCGCCACCTCGTATTCGTGCAGGATGCGCTCGGCGCTGAATCCCGCGGCGTAGTCGAGCCCGCTCAGCGAGCGGAACCACGAGTGCGCCACGACGATGTCGCCCACGGCCTGCTCGTGCAGCGCCTGCCAGTCGCCCTCGTTCTGCGACGTGATGGGGATGAAGCGCGAGTTGTCGTCGTCGCCCTCGCCGTCGCGGATGACGAACATCACCTGCCCGGGGTTCCCGGCGAACTTCTGCTCGGCGAGCCGCACGATGCGTTCGGCCTCGGCGTCGCTGTCGACCGCCGCGTCGAGCATCATCACGCCCGAGAGCTGGAACGAGTTGTCCAGGCGCGAGATGTTCCAGCGGTCGGTCTTGTAGGCGATGGCCGAGACGTTGAACCCCGCGATGTAGGGCGGCACGCCGTAGTGGGTGAACGTGGGTTCGTAGTCCTTGTAGTGGATCAGCGCGCGCAGCGTGCCGTCCTCCTGCTCCTCGAAACGGGGGTAGAGGGGCAGCTGCCGCGCCTGCTGCGGACGGAAGGCCCGCCAGTCGTGGTGCAGGAGCACGTGCTCCGAGTCGCGGGCCACGCGGCAGCGGGAGGCGTCCTGGTGGTAGAGCGAGAGGAACGTGTGGTGCGGGTCGGTCACCACCTCGAGGAAGGCGTTGCCGAAGAGCGCCTTGTCGAAGGCCACCTTGTTGAGCACCTGCCGGAGGCTCTCGCCGTCGCCGTTGGCGCGGCGGACGAACTCCGCCAGGCGCGGCAGGCGGGCCTCGTCGCAGACGAAGCCCTTGCCCGAGATGTAGTCGGCCTTGTCGTTGATGATGCGGCGGTGCGTGGTCGAGCGGCGGGCCATCAGGGCCAGCGCCTCGGGAAAGAGGTTGTCGTCGCCCCAGCGCCAGAAGCGGTCGCTCTCGACGCGCCCGGCACCGAGCACCACGTAGGGGTCGGACGTGCGGTTGCCCACGGCGACGGCGGTTTTGGTTTTCTGTTGTCTGTCCATGGTTTGTGTCTTGAGGTTGTCTGCGGAGCCGCCCGCGGGCGGCGGACCGGTGATTCCGGCCCGGCCGCCGCGGCCCGTGCGCCGTGCGGGCGGCGTCCCGTTGCGGGGTGTTGCGGAGCGCACTCCGCCCGGCTGCGCTATGCGCCGTAGGAGTAGGCGACGAGCCCTTCATCGAGGATGTCGCACCCGGCCATGAAGACGGCGCGCTGGCGGTTCTCCATCTCGTCGGGGTTGTACCACATGCGGACCTCGTTGCCGGGGAAGTCGGCCGTGTTGACGGCCAGCACGAGGTTGCGGCGGTCGGTCAGCAGGCAGAACGACTGGTGGAACGACGTGGCCGAGAGGTAGCTGCCCAGCCGCACGTCGACGACCGGAATGCCGTGGTAGGCCAGTCTCTGGCGTCCGTTGATCGTGTCGGTATAGGCCGTGTCGACACCCTTCGCGTCGAGGTACTTCTCGTAGAGGAAGTAGATGTCCGAAGTGACGAAGAAGACCAGCTGCCCCTCGCCCTTGAGGTCCTGCAGCGCGGCGCCGGCGCTCTGCCACAGGCTGTCGAAGCGTTCGACGACCTTTTCGGCCGTCAGGTCGGCAGTCTGGTAGGGCTCGCTGAAGATCACCGACTCGCTGTCGAACTCCTTGATCGCCTTCAGGAAGCCGTCGAAGGTGTTGTAGCCCGATTCGGCCGTGGTGTCGCCCACCCACATCGTCGCGCGGATGTTCTCGGCGAGCGCCTGCTTGAAGAGCGCCGTCTCGGCCTGTTCGAGCTCGGTGCCCGTCAGGTCGTCCATGTTGACATCGGCGCGTGCGGCGATCTTCTCGTAGACGAGCGAGAAATAGTCCGCGGCCGAGAAGCCCAGCTCGGCCTTCACGGGCGAGAGCTGAATGGTCTTCTGATACTTCTTGGCCGCCTGGCCGCCATTCCATCCCGCGGCGGTGTACTTCTGCAGGATGTTGCGCTGCCCGTCCCAGAGGTGGACGGTCGTGGGCGTCGGCAGGTTGTAGAGAACCCGGACGCCGAGGTCGAGCGCCGACTCGCCGGTCAGCATGGGGCGGAAGAAGATCTGTTCGAGGTCGGAACCCGTGTACTGCTTTGCATTTTCGAGCAAACTCATGGTGTTGTGTGTTTAAGTGGTTGGAAAATAGGGTTGGAATTTGATTGGTCGGGGTGTTGGCTCGGTCGCGGACCGGAGCACCCCGCGTTTTTGACGGAAAAAGGGGTCAGAGGGCCTTGCGGAACTGCCGCGCATCCTCCTGATAGGCGCGTTCGTTGGCCGAGCGCGCCGCCTCGCTGCACGAGGGGTCCTCGCGGGGCAGCGTGCGCGTGGCGTGGACGCTGCGGCGCAGCTCCTCGGCCGCAAGGGCCGACCGCTGCTGCCGTGCCGCTGCCGCCTCCTCTTCGCCGAAGTGGAGGATGTTGCGGTCGGCTTCGTCGGGCGTCTCGTCGCGCAGGCCGATGCCTGCCAGCAGGCGGCGCCAGCCCCGCGTGATCTGCTTCGCCAGCGAGGCGGCCGGACGCTCCGCCGTGTCGATCACGCGGTCGGCGAGCCCCGCGGCGACGGTCTCCTCGGGCGAGAGCCAGCGGCCGTTGCCGTTGTTCTCGTTCATCAGGGCCTCGAACTCCTCGGCGGGACGACCCGAACGGGCGGCATAGATCGTCGCGATGCGGGCGTCGGTCTGGCGCAGCAGCTCGGTCTTCCCGGCCAGCTCCGCGGCGTTGCCTTCGGTGGCGCAGACCGAGGTGTGGATCAGGTAGAGGGCGTTGGCCGAGATTTCGCGGCACCCCTCCGAGGCGGCCTGTGCGATGATGGTCGCGGCCGAGGCGACGTAGCCGTAGCAGCGCGTCGTGACGTGTGCGCCGGTCTGCTTCAGGGCGTCGTGGATCAGCAGGGCGTCGTTGACGTCGCCGCCCGTCGAGCGGATGTTGACGACGATGCGCTGCGCCTCGACGGCGCCGATGCGCCGCACCGCCTCGCGGAAGCGCTCGTAGGTGGCCACCCGCTCCTCGGGTTCGTCGAACTGCCACTCTTCGGCGACGCCGATCGTGCCCTCGATGTCGATGTGGCACTCCCCGGCCGTGTTGTTGATCTGGATTTCGGATTTCATGGTTTTGTTGTTTTTTGGTGGTGATTCATTTCCCGTAGAAGAGTCCGCGGGCCTTTTCGTAGGAGCAGCAGAGCAGGTCGGCCGCGACGACGAGGGCCTCGCAGCGCGGCACCCCTTCGCGGGCGAGGCGGGCCACCTCGCGCCGCACGACGAGGCGTTCGCAGGCCGGGCGGTTGAGCAGCCCCCGGTGGATCAGCTGCTCGGCGGCCCTCGTGTCGAGCGTGCCGACCTCCTCGACGAGGGCGTCGCGCAGGAGCGTTTCATAGCGTGTCATGCCGTGCCCTCCTCCGCCAGGCGGTTGAACGTGCAGCGGGCGCAGCGGGCCTCGGGATCGTACTCCCCGAGGGCGTGGAGCGTTGCGCGGACTACGCCGCCGCCCGTGTCGATGCGGAAGACGGAGCGGAGCTCCGCGCCCCCGGTCCCGGGCGTGAGGAGCGCCTCGTACTCGTCGGGGTCGATGCGCAGCGTGAGGGTGATGCGCTCGTAGCGCTCCTCGCGCGCCGCCTGCCGGTCGTAGTATCGGTGCAGCCCCTGCGCGCCGTCGCGGTCCTCGAAGCAGAGCGTGAAGGGCTCCAGCGTCCCGTCGCCCTCGAAGTGGAACGCCGCGAGCGGATAGGTCGGCTCGTCCGATGGGTAGCCCCAGCGTTCGCCCTCGGCGAGCGGGTGCATGCCCGCGTAACGGACGATGCGCGGCGTGAAGTTGGTGCCGTCGCTTTCGGCATCGTCGCGGTCCCCGACCTGCAGGATGCGGGCCGACGGGGCGTTGAGGTAGTGCCCGACGGAGTCGAGCGAGGGGCTGAAGAGCGGGTTGAGCCGCGTCTGCTCGCCCTGTTGCGCCGCACGGCTCGCCGTGTCGCGGCTCCAGCGCCCGAACTCCGTCTGCTGCTCCGCCTCGTAGCGGCTCACGGCGCCGTCCCCCGCCTGATAGCCCCACGTGCGCCGCTCGTGGATCTCGGGGGCGATCTCTTGCCGCTCGACCCCCTGCGCGAAGTCGGTGCGGCCGCTCCAGTCGACCTCGGGCCCGCTGCCGAAGAACTCCGCTTCGGGCTCGATCCAGACGCTGCGGCTCTCCGGCTCGGTGTAGAAGCGCAGGTTGAACAGGTGCGCGAGGGCTTCGAGCAGCTCGATCTGCCGGACGGCGTGGCGGGCGACATCGGCAAAGGCGATCTGCGACCCGAATCCGGGGCTCGACGCGAAGAGCGGCCGGAGCGAGCACTCCTTGTGGAGCGTGAGCGTCATCCCCTCTTCGGCCCCGTAGAAGAAGATGTCGTGGAAGCGCTTGGGCGACGACGGCGAGAGGCGCTCGGCCACGGTGCGCAGCCGCACGTCAACGGTCGTCTGCCCCGTCTCCCCGACGTAGCCGTCGTAGAGGGCCCAGTCGCCGACGTAGGGGGCCCAGGCCTCGCCGCGGCGGATGAAGAGCCGGGGGGTGGAGAGCGTCTTGCCGGCGGGGGTCGTGACGCTGGCGCTCCGGGCGGCGAATTCGCACCAGGTGGTGCCCGCGACGCCGTCGCACGTGTAGGTCAGCAGGTAGGAGCCCCCCTCGCCGTGGTTGAAGACGATGACGCGGTAGGTGTAGTTGGCCGAGAGCTCGCCGCGGCGGTCGGCGTAGCGGTTCGCCAGCGTGAAGGTCATCCGGTTCCCGGCCCCGAGGTAGAAGGAGTCGAAGCCCGTGAGACGCGTGCGCGAGAGGATGCGGTGGTCGGTCGTGTAGCGGAGGCGGTATTCAAAGCCGGCGCTCACCTCGGTCGGCGGCGTGAAGCGGATGGCGCCGTTCTCCGTCGTGAAGCAGTTGCCGTTGTTGTAGAGCCCGGCGACCGCCTCGCCGTCGGCGTCGACGCTCTGCGGGGTGGCCGTCTCGACGATGTTGCCCACGGAGTTGAGCGTCGAGGCCGGATTGGCGTAGACCCGGCCGAGGAGGTCGGCCGCGGCCGTTGCGGGGGCGAGGCGCCGGGCGCTGAACCCCATGCGGGCCTCGACGGCCGTCGTGTCGTGCGAGACGTAGGCGCCGCTCATGTAGAGCGAGCGGAAAAACTCCGACGCGAAGAAACGGCTCCGGATGCGGTATCCCGCCTCGGCGAAGAGCTGCTCGACGAGCGTTGCGACGTGCAGGAAGGGGTGGTAGTCGTCCACCGAGAGGAGCCGCTCGGCCGGCAGCAGGTCCGAGGCGCCGCTCTGCTGCTCGTACTCGTCGCGGTGGATCGGGAAGAAGCGCACGGGCGTGTCGCCGGTCCAGCTGTCGCAGATCACCGTGGGGGTCAGCTGCGCCGCATACTCCACGCCGAGCGTGTTGAACATCCGCCGTGCGGCATTCTCGGCCCATTGCGCCCCGCCGTCGCGGATTTCGAGCGTGTACCCCTCGTCGGTGACGGCCAGCAGCCGGACCGTCCCGGCCAGCAGCCGGGCCCCGTCGGCCGTCAGGACGGCCGTGTGCCGCTCCATGTTGAAGCGGGGTTCGGCGCGCAGGTCGCGGGCGCCGCCGAGGATGGCGTCGTTGCGCGGTGTCGCGGGGATCGTGATCTTCAGCGAGCGCCCCTCGCGCGCCTCGTTCGGATCGGCGAGCGCCGCGGCCCCGAATCCCGGGATGCGGATCCGGTTCGTGCCGAGGTCGCAGCCGAAGGTGTCGATCGTCAGTTCCATGGCATCCGGTTTTTGCGCTTGGGACGAATCTCCAGCTCCAGCGTGCTCATCGTGCCGTAGCGCCGCACGACGGCCTCTTCGGTCAGTACGTCCACCCCTTCGTACTCCCCGTCCGCGGCGCGCCAGACGTCGGGCGTGGCGAGCACCTCCCCGAGCGCCTCCAGCACCTCCGCCGGCTCGAAGGCCGAGACGAGCAGCTCGCGCCGCTCCAGCTCCGCCGCAGCCCCCGCAAGGCCGTCGGGGCCGTACACGCGCTCTTTTTCGGCCGCGACGCTTGCGCTGCGGACCGTCGGGAAGGTGCACTGCTCGACGGACCCCTCGCTCGAACGCCAGGCGAGGCGCACCGCGCCGTCGGGCACCGTCGCGACCGTGTAGCGGACCGTGCCGCACGCCCCGGCATCGACCGTGAGGCTCTCCGCCCCCGGAAAGTTGCGCGCGGCCAGGTGGAAGAGCCACAGCCCCGCCTCCGGAATCGAATAGCGGTACACCAGCAGGAAGGCGTGGCTCTGCGCCCTCACGGTCACCGTTTCGGCAGCGTCGGTGAAGAGCAGCAGCTCGTCGCTCTCGTCGGGGGCGATCAGCCGGTTTTCGGGCATCGTCGTCAGGATCGTCGGCCCGGCCGGTGCGGTCCGGCAGCCGGGAAAGGTGCGGTCGGGGGCTGTGGCGAGCACCTCCTCCGCCGCTTCGGCCCGGAGCTCCACGCGCGCCGTGACCTGCCGCTCCGTCGCCGGCTGAACGCCCGTGCTGTCCGTTGCCGGCGTGAAGCGAAGCGCCCGGCGCAGCATGGGGGCGATGTCGCACTCCGCCGCGGCGGCTTCCACGAAGCGCCGGACACCCAGCAGCGTCCCGCTCTCCGCCTCCGTGACGCGGAGGTCGACCGTCTGCGGCGTGTCGCACGCGAAGGCGTAGACGACGGCGCCGCCGAGCGGGGTGTTGTTGTCGGGAATTTGAGTGAATGTTACCATACGATTGGATTTTTTGATGGATTTGTACCGGGGCGGAACTCCCCGGATCGGTTGTCGGATGCGGAGCCGGCGGACGGCGTGCCGGATACCCCGGCCTGGGGTCGGCGGATTGCCGCCGTGTCGGATACCCCGGCCTGGGGACGGCGAAATGTCGGATCTCGCGGATTGCCGGAGTGTCGGATGGCGCGGACGGGAAACGCCCTGCGGACAGCCGGTGCTGTCGACAAAGTGTCGACAAGTCGTCGATAAAATGTTGAAAGATGTTGATTCCTTTTTGCAAACGGCTGGAAAGAGGGGATTTGCCGCTGTCGATAACTTTGCGCCGGGCGGCGCCTTGCTGTGAATCGTGCTGCAAATATACGTCCGGCCATACTCCCTTGTCAAGACCCCGGCGCATTTTTTCCCGATTTTGTAGAAAAACCGCGGCCGGCCCCTCCCCGTCCCGCCTTTTTTCGCCTCTTTGGCCCGTTTCCGCTCCGCGACGTGAAGAAAATTCGTCCAATGTTCCCGTTTTTTCGGAATATGTTTTATCTTTGCAGATCGAATCAACCGTTTCACACCGTATGGACGATGGCCACAGTACCACGCATAGCCGCCGTGTCGTGCTTCAGCACGATGCCGCTCATCTATGGTGTCAGGCACGCAGGTAATCTGCGCGCCGAGTTGCTGTTGTCCGATCCCGAAGAGGTAATCCGCGAATTTTCAGAGCACAGGACCGACATCGCCCTGGTGCCGTTCTGGGCCGTGCCGTCGCTCGCCGGCGCGAAGATCGTCACCGAATACTGCGTCGGCGGCGTTCCTGCCGCGCGGCATGCGCTGCTCGCCGCGGGCGATCCGCTGCTCGACGCCTGGCGCGAGGCGGGGGCTCCGCTCCCTTTCGCCTTTGCCGTGTGGGTGGCGCGCCCGGAGGTCGACCCCGACCGGATCGGGGCGCTGCAGCAGGCGCTGACCTTCGGACTCGAGCACGGCTACGAAGCCCTGCTCGACTCGGAGTTCGCCCCCGAGGCAGCCGCGGCCTACGAACTGCTCGACTCGTTCGACTACATTTTCGACAACCAAAAGCATAAGGCGCTTCAACAATTCTGGGACTCGGGCCTGAAGGTCGCCCCGAGGGCCAATCCCGGCTGAAGAGGTTAGCGGACGCCGTTCCGCCTCTCTTCGACCGCACGGATTCAGGAATTTCACAGAGAGCGTTTTATGATTACCATTTACCTCAAGCAGTACAACAAGATCATCCGGAATGCCGACACCAAGCTCTTCGACGAGCTGGGTTACGACGACATTCTGTGGATCGACATGCTCCTGCCGACAATCAAGGAGCAGAAGGCCGTCGAGAACTTCATGGAGATCAGCCTCCAGACCAAGCAGCAGGTCGAGGAGATCGAGTCGACGTCGAAGTACTCCGAGACGGAGAACGCCATCATCTCGAACTCCAACTTCTTCGTTCCGACGGGTGATTTGTTTCTGGTCGAGCCGGTGTCGTTCATCATCTCGAACGAGGGCGTGCTGGTCTCGGTGCGCAATGCCGAGTTCCGGACCTTCCGCGAGACCGAGAAGCGGCTGCAGATGAACTACCGGAGCTACTCGACGGGCTACCACCTCTTCATCTCGCTGCTCGAGGTACGCATCGACTTCGATGCCGACCTCGTGGAGCTGATCGCCAAGCAGGTCGCGGCCCTCTCGAAGGCGATCAATTCGGAGGATTCGATCGACAAGCAGGTGCTGCACCGCATCAGCGCGCTGCAGGAGTCGACGATGTTGCTGCGCGAAAATATCTTCGACCGCCAGCGTGTCCTGTCGGGCATCCTGCGCTCGGAGCGCTTCCCGAACGATATCTACCCGCGCCTGCAGCTGATGATCAAGGACGTCAACTCGCTCATCAACCATGCGGACTTCAGCTTCCAGCGACTGGACTATATCCAGGATGCGGCGCTGGGTCTGATCAACATCGAACAGAACGAGATCGTCAAGATCTTCTCCGTGGCGGCCGTGATCTTCATGCCCGCGACGCTCATTGCGTCGATCTACGGCATGAACTTCCGGATGCCCGAGCTGGACTGGCACGCCACCATCTGGGGGCTGGATGTCCCGCTGGGCTACCTCTTCGCCATTGCCATGATGATTATCTGCTCGGCGCTGACCATCTGGTTCTTCCGCTACAAGAAGTGGCTTTGATCGGTAGGCCCGGCCGTGCGGGGCGGTGATCCGCCCCGGCACCCGTTTTGGCTCTTTCCCGCCCCGGGCACCCGTTTTCCCGCCCCCGCTCGCTTTACTCCCGGCGGCCGTTTGGTCTCTTTCCCGCTCTGCGCGCGCTGCACCCCGGCCGCCCGTTTGGGTGACCCGCCATCCCCGGCAGCCTTCTTTTCGATGCCCGCTCTGCGAAGCCCCTCCCTCCGATTGCGGCCGGCCCCTTCTGTTGTCCTGCATGGACTTTGGGCCCCCGGTCCGCGCGCGTTGCGCCCCGGCCGTCCCTCTTTGTTCCCTCGGCCCCCTGTCTGCCCCTCTTCTGTCCGCTCGGTGCCTTTCAGCCGCACCGCCTCGGACACCCCCCCCCTCCTCCCGGTTGCGCCCAGTCATCTCCTTTCCCCGGCAAACTCGATCGACCCTTTTTCCGCCGCCCGCCGATCCCCAATCCCCGATCCCGGCGGCACCTCTGCCGTCGCCTCTTCCCGGCAAACCCGACCGACCCTTTCCCCAGTTGCCCACCGCCGATCCCTAATCCCCGACCCCCCCCTGCTGTCGCCTCTTTCCTGTCGTCGCCGCTTCCCGGCGACGTTCCTGCCGTCCCGCTCCCCGACCCCGACGGGCGGCAGCCCTGTTTCCTCTTTTTCTCTTCTTTCGGAGAAAGAAGGAGAAAGCCGTGAGGCTTTTCCGCGAATTTTCGTATCTTTGCAACCTTAACAGTCGCGTATGCTCGAAAAACTGGCGAAACAGACGGCCGTCTACGGCATCAGCACCATCGTGGTGCGCTTTTTGAGCTACCTGCTCACGCCGTACTACACGCGGGTCTTCGGACAGGAGGCCTACGGTGTCGTGACGTATGTCTACGCCCTCATCCCGCTCGTGCTCACGCTGCTGACCATGGGCATGGAGTCGAGCTACTTCCGCTTCTCGGCCAAGGCCGACGAGGCGGGCGGCAACGTCCCGGCGGCCAAACGGCGCCTCTTCGCCACGACGTGGGGCATCACGTCGCTCGCGGCGCTCGTCTTCTTCCTGCTCGCGCTGCTCTTCCGCCATCCGCTTTCGGGTATGATGGGGGCTGCCTATACGGCCCATCCCGAATACGTCGTGCTGGTAGCGGCGATCATCCTTTTCGACGTCTGGACCTGCATCCCCTTTGCGCGGCTGCGCGAACAGGGCCGCGCCCTGCGCTACGTGGAGTTCAAGGCCCTGAGCGTCGTGCTGAACGTCGCCCTCGCCTTCGGCTTCGGCGCCGCGGGGCTCTTCGACACCGCCTTCGGCGTGGGCTGGGTCTTCGTCGCCAACCTGGCGGCGAGTGCCGTCACGTGGCTGGCGATCCTTCCGACGACCGACCGCACCGTGCCGCGCATCGACCGGCGGCTGCTTGCCCGGATCTTCGTCTACTCGCTGCCGCTGCTCATCGGCGGGCTGGCCGGCACGGCCAACGAGTTCATCGACCGCCAGCTGATCGTCTACCTGCTGCCCGAAGGGGCGCTGGCGCAGCTGGGCGTCTACGGCGCCATCACCAAGATCGCCGTCGTGATGATGCTCTTCTACCAGATGTACCGCCTGGCGGCCGAACCCTTCTTTCTCTCGAACTTCCGCAAGTCGGACTTCGTGCAGATGAACGCCGCGGCACTGAAATACTACGTCATGGTCTCGATGCTGATCTTCCTCGGCATCGCCCTCTTCCGCGACCTCTTCGCGCTGATCGTGGGCCGCGACTTCCGCGAGGGGATCTTCATCCTGCCGGTCGTGCTCGGGGCCAATGTCCTGACGGGCGTCTGGCTGAACCTCTCGTTCTGGTACAAGCGCGAGGAGCGCACCTCGCTGGCCATCGTCGTCACCGGCTCGGGGCTTGTGGCGATGCTGCTCTTCGGCGGGTGGTTCATTCCGCTGTGGGGCTACTACGGCGCGGCGTGGGCGCGCCTGGCGAGCGAGACGACGATGGTCGTCGTCAGCTGGTGGCTCAACCGCTGCTACTTCCCCACGCCCTATGCCTGGGGCCGCATCGGCGAGTATGTCGCCGCGGCCCTTGCGGTCTTCTTTGCCTGCGAATGGTTTACGCGCCTTGCGGACAATATGTTCGCGGACTATGCGTTCAATATTTTGTTGTTTGCACTCTACGCGGCCTACCTGGTCCGTCGCGAACGGATCGACGTGCGGGCGCTGCTGCGTTCGGTGCTCAAACGGGGAGGAGTGTAGCATGCGATTTGCGGAGATACCGGGTCAGGAGGAGCTCAAGCGGCACCTCGTGCGTGCGGCCGACGCCGGCCGCATCAGCCACGCCCAGCTCTTCACCGGGCCGTCGGGGCGCGGCGGGCTCGCGCTGGCCGTGGCCTACGTGCAGTACCTCTGCTGCCGCCACCGCCACGACGGCGACTCGTGCGGCGAGTGTCCCGACTGCCGGCAGATTGCGGCCCTGGCGCATCCGGACCTGCACCTGGTCTTCCCGGTCAACAAGCAGGGCAAGAAGTCGGGCGAGGCGATCGTCAGCGACGAGTTCCTGCCGCAGTTCCGCGCGCTGTTCGCCGAGCGGAACGGCTGCTTCTCGCCGCAGGAGTGGTACGACCGCCTCGACCTGGGCAAGACGCTCAAGGGGATGATCTCGGCGCGCGAGGCCGACGGCATCATCCGCAAGCTCTCGTTCAAGAGCTTCGAGGCCGACTACAAGACGGTGCTCGTCTGGCTTCCGGAGACGATGAACGAGGAGGCGGCGAACAAGATACTGAAGATTCTCGAGGAGCCGTGGGAGCGCACGCTCTTCGTGCTGGTCTCGGAGCAGCCCGACCGGCTG
>ULWC01037604.1_pt1 | contig 12381 bp, 10 predicted proteins | sample 1959931 | NCBI WGS metagenome assembly ULWC01 (sample SAMEA4835801, study PRJEB28245) | human gut metagenome | biome: gut microbiome; material: fecal sample | place: Denmark | collected 2008
TGGACGTTTCAGAACAAGCGGCGCCGGTATTCGCACGAAGGCAGGCGTGATACGGGCCGACGCCGCCCGCTACCCGATATCGGCGCGATGCGGGATACTGGGCGTTCCCCGCTCCACCTGTTACTGGATGACCGGGCATCCCGGGACGGAGCGTGCGGATCCGATCGCCGGCGACGTGCGCGCGGTCCGGCGCGACGGCCGCGAACGCTACGGCGCCAGGAAGATCAAGGCCGCCCTGGAAAGGAAGGGGTGTCACCGCGTCCAGGAGACGCATCGGCAACATCATGCGCGAACAGGGCATGACGAGCGCGTACGCGCGCGGACGGTCCGAACCGCACAGGACGCGGGCCGACGAGGCCAGGCTCGCGAACCTGCTGGACCGCGGGTTCGACGGCTACGCCCCGCACACGCATCTGGCGGGCGATCTTACCTATGTCCGCGTCGGCGGAGACTGGGCGTACGTGTGCCTGCCGGTCGGCCTGGCGAACAGGGGCATCGTCGGCCATTCCGCCGGGCGGACCCGGGACGCGAGCCTGGTATTGGGCGCGTTCGCCACCCTCGGCTTCCCGCTGACGGACGTCCAGGAAACAGGGGTTTGCCGGCCGGAAGGGTCCGCAGGCCCCTCTTCCCGTATTCTGACGTTAGGAGACAACAGCATGCAGGCGGATCGTGTGAGAGAGACGGAACGAATCAACGACGCGTTCCTCGAGGAGGTCGTGCCATTCGCGGTGCACGGCGCCACAATCGTCGACGCGCGTGGAATGACGAAAAACGGTTGGCTCGTTTCCGACGGACGGTCGATAGTCGAAACGGGATGCGCCGAAACGGACTTCGAAACGGCCTGCCGGCTGGTCCACGTCGAGCAAGATCATATTGTTAACGCTAACGGAATGGTGATGACGCCCGGATACGTCGACATCCACTCGCACGGCGCATGGGGAAGCTCGTTCGATGACGGCGAGAAGGGGATCACGACCGCCCGAGCCGGACACATGGCGCACGGAACGACGAGACAGGTCCTGAGCCTCATCACCAATCCCATCGACGTCATCTGCGGTAACTTGAAGACGGTCCACGACATGATGCCGGACCGCCCGGATATTCTGGGCGCGCACCTCGAAGGACCGTTCCTCGCCATGCCCCGGAAAGGCGCCCATGATCCCAATTGCCTAGTCGATCCCACTCCGGATCTCGTATCCAGAATGCTGGACGCCGCCGATGGGTGTCTCAGACAGATCACCATCGCGCCGGAACTTCCGCATGGAATCGACGCAATCCGCCGTTTCTTCCTGGCCGGAGTGGTTCCGGCGGTCGGCCACTGCGATGCCGACTACCAGACTGCCAGAAAAGGATTCGACGCCGGAGCCGGAATCATGACCCATATGTTCAATGCCATGAACGGGCTGCACCACCGCGACCCCGGCCCGATTCCGGCGGCAGTGGAGGATCCGAGGGTCACCATCGAGCTTATCAACGACGGATTCCACGTGCAGGATCCCATGGTCAAGCTCGGATTCGGGCTTGCGCCCCATAGAATCGCCTTCGTCACCGACGCCATGGCCGCGACCGACTGTCCGGACGGGCATTACCTCCTCGGGGCTCTGGATGTAGATGTGCGGGACGGTCATGCCAGACTCGCCTCCAATGGAGCCATCGCCGGTTCTACACTGCTATTGGAAAAGGCCGTGTCTCGCGCGGTGCTGGAGCTCGGCATCAGTCCGGTCGACGCGGTGGAAGCGGCGACGCTGACCCCTGCGCGGGCATTTGGCTTCGACCGTCGAAATGACGTGACAGGCTTCCCGATCGGTCTGCTCGCTCCGGGATTCGCGGCCGACGTGCTGCTCCTCGATCAGGAAACCTGGACGGTGCGACGCGTCTGGTGCAACGGGCATCCGGTGAGATAATTGATTTCAAGGTTCAATGACGAACGAAAGGAACAATGACAATGAACCAACGTAGAGAACATCGTTGGCCTCGGCCGTTGGAGGGCCGGCGGGCCCGTATCTGGTACGGCGGCGACTACAATCCCGACCAGTGGCCCGAGGAGGTCTGGGACGAGGACGTGCGCCTCATGGTCAAGGCGGGAGTGAACCTCGTATCCGTGGGCATCTTCTCCTGGGCGAAAATCGAACCCCGCGAAGACATGTACGATTTCGGCTGGCTCGACCGAATCATCGACAATCTCGGCAAGGCCGGCATCGCCGTAGATCTCGCTTCCGCGACCGCATCCCCGCCGATGTGGCTGACCCAGGCGCATCCCGAGGTGCTGTGGAAGGACTACCGCGGTGACGTGTGTCAGCCGGGCGCGCGCCAGCACTGGCGTCCCACCAGTCCTGTGTTCTGTGAGTACGCATTGAAGCTCTGCCGGGCGATGGCGGAGCATTACAAGGACAATCCCTATGTGGTCGCTTGGCACGTTGGTAACGAGTACGGATGCCACAACCGCTTCGACTATTCCGAGGACGCCGAACGCGCGTTCCAAGACTGGTGCGAGGAACGGTACGGCACGATCGAAGCGGTGAACGACGCATGGGGTACTGCGTTCTGGGCCCAGCATCTGAACGATTTCAGCGAAATCGTTCCGCCTCGATTCATCGGCGACGGCAATTTCATGAACCCCGGCAAGCTGCTCGACTTCAAACGCTTCAGCTCCGACGCGCTGAAGTCATTCTATGTGGCCGAACGTGACGCATTGGCCGAAATCACACCAGAAAAGCCGTTGACCACGAATTTCATGGTCTCCGCCGGCGGTTCCGTACTGGATTACGACGATTGGGGCGGCGAGGTCGATTTCGTGTCGAACGACCATTACTTCATTCCGGGCGAGGCGCATCTGGACGAGCTCGCGTTCTCGGCTTCGTTGGTGGACGGCATCTCCCGCAAGGATCCGTGGTTCCTGATGGAGCATTCCACCTCGGCCGTGAACTGGAGACCGATCAACTATCGCAAGGAACCCGGCCAGCTGGTGCGCGATTCCTTGGCGCACGTGGCCATGGGAGCCGATGCCGTGTGCTACTTCCAGTGGCGCCAATCCAGGTCCGGCGCGGAGAAGTTCCATTCCGCGATGCTGCCGCATGCGGGGGAGGATTCCCAGACGTTCCGGGACGTGTGCGAACTGGGCCGTGATCTGGGCACGCTTGCGGATGAGGGACTGCTCGGCACCAAGCTGGCGAAATCCAGCGTGGCCATCGTGTTCGATTACGAGTCCGAATGGGCGAGCGAGCACACCGCGACCCCGACGCAGAACGTCCATCATATCGACGAGCCGCTCGCATGGTTCCGCGCTCTGGCGGACGTCGGCGTGACCGCGGACGTCGTTCCAATCCGTTCGAACTGGGACGAGTACGATGTCGCGATACTGCCGAGCGTGTACATCCTCTCCGAGGAGAACACCCGTAGGGTGAGGGACTACGTCGCGAACGGCGGCAAGCTCATCGCCACGTACTATACAGGCATCAGCGACGAACGGGACCATGTGTGGCTCGGCGGTTACCCAGGTTCCATCCGGGACGTCGTCGGTGTGAGGATTGAGGAGTTCGCCCCTATGGGATCCGATTGGCCCGGAGTTCCGGACCACCTCGATCTCGACAACGGAGCCGTCGCACACGACATCGTCGACGTGATCGGCTCAATCGGGAAGGACGCGAAGGTGCTCGCCTCGTTCAAGGATGACCCATGGACCGGCATGGACGGACGCCCGGCCATCGTGTCCAATCCATATGGCGAAGGGCGTAGCGTCTACGTCGGAGCCCGGCTGGGACGTGATGGCATCGCCAGAAGCCTGCCGATGATCCTCGAGACCCTTGGTGTGGAAGTCAAAGACTCCTCGGATCCGGACTTGCTTCGCATCGAGCGCGTCGATGAGTCGACGGGGGCTCGGTTCACGTTCCTGTTCAACCGGACCAAAGAACCTGTCAGCATGCTGGTGGAGGGACGCCCGGTCGTCATGTCACTGGCCGACTGTGCTGGCGCGACGGTTACCATCAATCCCAATGGCGTACTCGTCGTCAAACAATAATGGCTCATTAATGAGGCGATATGCCATGTGAACGTTCACATGGCATATCGCCTTTCTTACGACAGATGGCATCGTCGTTTTTGATGATATGTTCACAATATGTTGTGTTATATCGTATGACAACACTTAAGTTAAGTCAGGCATGTCTTTTGCCCTACCAGCTTCTCTGCGTGTGGCATTCTCCTCGCCTCTACAGACGTGGAGAATGCCACAAAAGGATAATATCCAGTAGACCGCTAACGATAAATATGGCCGAGCTGTTCTTCGTTGTCGAATAACGGTTGTGATTGTTGCTTAATGTTCGGCTGTGGGATTGGCGGTTCGTGCTCTATGGCTTTTTTCTTGCGTGGCTTTGGTTGTTTGTCATCATCATAACGATCATCACTCCCCAGCACGTTCGCTTCTCGTCAATGTATTTGTATGCGATTGCATGGAATTTAGATGGGATTCCATCGATAGTGATAGTGCGAGACCTTTTTTGGCGGTTGCCTTTGCCTTGATTTGGCCAATGTTGCCGACTGGGACGATCCACCACGTATTATGCATTTCGGATTTCGATTTGATGAGGCGTGTCATTCTTTCAAGATTTTTTAGGCGAGGATTCCCCGCCTAAAAAATCTTGAAATCGCAGGAGATCTGCATGTAGGTGCCAGGAAAACGCTCATCCTCGCGCAGATGCTATGCGAACAGCTGATTCCCACGTTCATAGGACTCGTCATGGCATATTCGGCACTGTTCATTCTCATCGGCACGATGAATCCAACCCCGTCCGACTCACTTGCCATTTTCCTCCTGGAGCTGCATGACGGTCTGCCGTTGCCGTGCGCCACGGCCATGGGAACGGCGATCGCAGTCATACTGATTCGTGAAAAAGACCTGTTCCGCTTGTTCAAGACCAGATGAATCGGACATATACCGGTGGAACGAATCGCCATTGGAGGATCAAGTTCGTGTGATGTCGTAGACCATAAGTCATCAGTTAAGCGTTGTGTGACAATTCCATACAACGCTTTCTTCATCGCCGTACACCCTTTATGGCGAAGTCGAAGGATAGCCACGGGAAGACGAGGACACGTGAACCGGTCCGCATAAGCAAAGCCCAGAGGCAAAGCATCCGCCCATCTGTCCCATCGAAACCGTCCAGTTTGATTCTGTCGTGTCCGCCGACGAATCATCGGCGCAATGCGCATCGAAACATATCCCGTCAGGACCTTCTGCTGTGAGGGACACGAAGGTCTGACGGGATATGCCGGATCCGTTAAGGTTGGATCCGACGGAGCAATCGCTGGCGTTCATTCCGGTCGCTTCATCCGGGATACGCCTGGCGTCCTCCATCTTGCGATGCACCATTCGATGCGTTTTGGCTCCAATCAGGAACGAATCGAGATCTGCCCTACAGACAATTTCCGTGGATTGACTCCACCTAATGTGACGACGCACGCGTTCGACTTCGAACCGATGGGAAACGTGCGATGCGGACATCGCGCACTTTCCCGATCTCGTCCGGAACCCGAAGGCGCACAGCTTTCTTAAGTGAAAATCGCTCCTGAAATGGAGCCAAAGGAGTTCCCCTTTAAACTGCCTTGACCATTATCTCTCTTTTGATTGTTTGTAAAACTCGTATTGTGGAAGTGGCGAAGGCCATGCTTCCTTGCCCGTCTCCATTGCGGGAGAAGATATAAGATCCCGATAAGGTCCTTTTATAGACAAAAACCGGTTCTTTCGTCAATCCCGAAGCGCATCCATTGGAATGCCGTTGTAGGCCAAGTCAAAACGCCGGGGTTGAAAAGAAAAAAGGTGCCGCACCATTATTCCCACGGAATCTGGTGCGGCACCTTTTCTTTTGAGAGGAAACAGAAGAAGTCTTTGCGCCTTACTTGTTGATGACCTTCTTGAACAGGTCGGAGGATGCCTTGGCGAGGGCGAACTGGCCGAAGCCCGGATCCATGGAGGCGAGGTTGGAGTTGAGGATCTGGTTGAAAGTGTCGTTCTGCATGTTCATTCCTTTTCCGCGGCGCTTTGTCTTCCGTTCGCCGCTATTCTTTTTTCTCTTGTTTCGTTATGCCTTGATTGTAGGCATGTCATCCCCGTCGCCGCATGTCATTCCGATTGATTCTTTTGTATATTCATCGGTTTGCCAGAAGATTTTTGAAATAACTTACCGCACCATTACCATCACATAAACCAAGAAGGCCCCGACATGGTCGGGGCCTTCTTGGTGAAAAAGGGAAGGAGTGGCAAGTATTAGTCTTTATTCGGTCAGGGTTTTGGCCTCCTCATCGATGGCTTCGACGGTCTCGGCGGTCTGAGCTTCGTCATCGACGATTTCGCCGGAGGCAAGCTTGGCTTCGAGCTCTTTGACAATCTTAGCATGCATCTTCTCGTCGATCTTGACCTTGAACATGAACACCAGCAGGCTGAGCACGATCAGAATAAGCGGCACATAGAAGGCGCAGATTTCGAAGGTGTGGATGTTGGAGGGGGTCATATCGGCCGCGGTGGCGTTGCCGGTCATGCCAGCAGCGACGGCGATGAAGCCGGTGATGCCGTTGGACAGCGCGCCGCCAATCTTATCAAGCATCGGACGTACGGACAGGGTGACGGCCTCGTTGCGCTTGCCGTTCTTCAGCTGGCCGTATTCGATGGAGTCGGTCAGGGAGAGGATGGCGGTCATCTGGATGAGCGTGCCCGGTATGTAGAAGAGCACCAGCAGAACGTAAGCGACAATCATGGAGATCATGCCGCCGATATACAGGTAGCGGCGCGGGATACGCTTGTTCAGAATCGGGTACAGCGGAGCCATGACCAGGCCGACCTCAGCCAGTTCGCCTTCGCTAAGGCCTCCTCCACCTTGTTCAAGAAGGTTTTCAGCAAGTAAGATTTAAGTCTTTATCAAACGCCTCGGCTGCTGTGATGAACCGGTCCAGCAGCCGAGGCGTTCCCATATATGCCCCAGCCGTTCCCAAATCCACCTATCCGATTCGCCGACTTCGTCCAACTTTCCCGACAATGCCATTGCTCAATGGCGACGAAGGATCGCAGAACGCATTGGCCATTGCCTCACGGAACGCCTGACGGTCAAAATCAGGCAGATTGACATGAACCAGACCGCTCATGATTTCGTGATTCGGATTCCAAGGCTTCAATGCGTTGATGTGCGAGAACATATCAACCAACGGCATCCACGAAGGGTTCGGCGTTGACGGCCAAAGACACCCCTTTCATCACTTGAAACACTTCCGATGCCATGGGCATGGAACGTCGGATCGCATCCACCTTGCCGATGGTCAGCACTCCGGCAAGCGATGGTTGCGGACCGTAGGAACCGTCCACCACCATCAACAACGCACGGTCGAGGTCATCGTCATCTAACGGCAGCAATGTATCGCCGGAATTGGTGAGACGAATCCTGTCGCGCAACCGTTCGCGCGCGACAGGATCCCAGTCGTCCAATCGTGATTCCGCGCGGACTGGGCGCTGTAGTCGTAGTTGCGCAACTGGGATAGGCGACTGACGAACCGGCTCGGGAACAGCGGCACCACCTCGGGCGTTCCATCCTCCTTCAGACGGCGCTGTCCCGCCCCCTGGATACTGGACACAATCTGCAAGTTGCGGTCTACCTCGATACACGCCACCGGCAACCCGTTGTCCGCATGGATGATTTCAGCACGCACCACGCGACCTGCGGCACCGTCTTGCTGAAGAAGATAAACACCGCCAGCCCGTCAACGCTGCGATGTTCCCTGCTAACACCGGTTACCGTGCCGTTGTCTTCGATGCCAAGGTACAACGACCCGTTTTTTCGGTATTGGCCAACGCCACCACGTTGTCCACGAGCTCATCGTCAATCTGAGGTCGGGATGCCTCGCTTGTAAACTCAACCGTCAGGCTTTCACGGTTCAGCAGCACAAGTTTACTCACATTGATACCGTTCCATAACCGTTTTCGATGTGAATAAGCTCACGGTCGCAACCCACGATAATCGGACACGGCATCACCGTAACGGCGTTATAATGCTGTTTGTCGGCGTCGACAAGAGCCAGCGGCGCCGATGAAAACAACACCAAAGATGTTCAGCGAATTGTTCGCAGTACATGTGGTGTGCATCCGTTTCCTCGACGAAACTCCTCTTGTTCCAACCGGCAGGTCATCGTACGCCAGTTGCGAAAGGATTCGCCTATACATGGCAAGGTTTACCAAGAATCGTTGGGCCAGCGCAATCATCCCCGCACTATTGATCCATATCCCAATCGGCACCGTCTATTGCTGGAGCGTGTTCAAGCAGTTGATCGCGGACCAGCTTCACGCCAGCCCCGCCTCCGTGGAATGGGGCTTCTCTCTCGCCATCTTCTTTCTTGGCATGTCCGCTGCATTCGCCGGGCCGATGGTTGAGAAAAACATCAAGAAATCTGCTCTTATCTCAATGGTCTGCTTTGTGGTCGGTTTCGCCGGTACGGGCGTGAGCATCGCATTGGGATTCCTGCCCGGCGTGTTCATCTGCTACGGCGCGATCATGGGTGTCGGTCTGGGCATCGGCTACCTGACCCCGGTCAAGAACCTGATGCTGTGGTTCGCCGACAACAAGGGCCTCGCCACCGGTATCGCAGTCGCCGGTTTCGGCTTGGCCAAAGCCATTGCCAGTCCGGTGATGGAATACCTGATCGGCTCGATCGGCCTGGTGAACATGTTCTATACGCTCGCCGTGGTTTACGCGATAATGATGCTCGTGGGATTCCTGCTCATACGCCGCCCCGCCGGCTGGGTCTATGATCCCGCGACCTCCTATGTCAGCCGCGTCTCGATTCTTAAGAAACCCGTGTTCTGGGGCATCTGGCTCGCCTTCTACATCAACATCACCTGTGGTCTAGCTCTTATCAGCCAAGAGAAAGACATCCTGCATGATGTGCTGAAGGCGTTCCCGCAGTACGCTCCGCTAAGCCCGAGCGCGTTCGCGGCCGCCATTTCCGGCATTATCGGTTTGGTGCTCGCCGTGGATTCCGTGTTCAACACCGCCGGCCGCGTGGGCCTCTCCACGCTGTCCGATCACCTCAAGCGCCGCGAAACCGTATATCAGGTGATTTTCGTGATATCGATCGCCGTATGCCTGCTGCAGGTTTGCACTAACAGTATCGACCGCGCTTTGTTGTGGGCCGTGTTGATGATGCTGTTCCTCGTCAACGCCGGATACGGCGGCGGCTTCTCCCCCCTGCCGGTACTGCTCGATCAGCACTTCGGCACGAAAACCGTATCCACCACGCATGGGCTGACCTTGAGCGCCTGGGCATTCGCCGGCTTGTCCGGCAATCAGCTGGCGTCGTTCGTCGTCACGCACGCCCCCGATCAGGCGCACCGTTATGCCGCGTTGATTCCGGTACTCATCGTGCTGTTCATAATCGCGCTGATCAGTATTTCGCTGGTCAAGGCCGCAGGCAAGCGCGTCGCCGTCGCCTAGCCCCCATAGGTTCGTGGTTCCTAGTTCGTGGGATTACAGCGGATAATCCCACGAACTGGGTGCCTGCGCCGTCGCATATAAATATGCCCGGAATCAAGCCAAAACCTGATTCCGGGCATATTCGTCATCGCGTGGCATTCGGTTCACAGAATCAGGCGACGGAATCCCGTGGGCCGAAGCGTGCTCACGCGCTTATCACCGTTTGTCACACGCTTGTCACGCGCCGATGAGATCAAGCATCTGAGGAATGCTCTTCTTGCCGAATTCGACGGTCTGCTCGCCACCACGGTTGATGACGATGCAGGGCACGCTCATTGCGCCGTATTGGTCCTTAAGCTCAGGAAAATGCGAAACGTCGTAGGCCTCGGCGCGCACGGCAGGGTTTAGCGAGGCGAGGCGTTGGGAGGCGAGCACTGTCTCCGGGCACATCGTGCAGGTGAGCGAGACGAGAATCATGATATTCAGCGGGCTTGCAATGGACTTTGCCCGTTCGATCAGATCATCGCCCAACGGCTGACCGGGACCGGCCGCGTTGTACAGGCCCAGCACGAACGAATTGAATTCATGGCCGGAGGGCACGCCATGGAAGGCGAGGCCGGTCGGCTTGCCATCCACCACCATGCGCACGCATGGACGTGCTGCCGGCAACACGTGTTCCACATCGAATACCGCACGCCCCGTATCATCCTTCTCGTACTCACCATCGACCACTACCGATTTCAGCTTGCCATCGGATAACGCGACCATCGCATCAATGAATCCCCGCAGTCCCGTGGACAGCGGCGTATCATCCAGTTCCAAAGCAAGCGTGACCGGGCGAGACATACGGTTAAAGACCACGTTGAGCTGCTGTTTGGTGGTGTCGGAGAACAATTCGCCGGGCTTCCTGACGGCGTTTGCTGCGGCAGCGGCATCGGTGCTGCGTTTGACGGGCGCCGGTGCGGGCGTGGTGTCAGCCAACGAGGCGGCATCTGTCTTCGCCGTGGACTGCTCGTAGACGCAAGAGGTCGGGCGCTGTGGTATCAAACCGGTTTTCTCGCTCATCCGCTTGGCATACCGTTCCAACTCCACCGCGGCAATAGCACCATCGGCGGTGGCAGTAACAACTTGCCGCAGGTTTTTGGCCCGCAGATCACCGGCCGCATACACGCCCGGCACCGATGTTTCGAGATAGCCGTGCGTGACCACGTAACCATAATCGTCCAGTTCCACCACGCCGCGCACCAGATTCGTGGCGGGCACATATCCTGCGAACACGAACACGCCGAACGTGCCACCGTCAGCAGGTTTCCACGTTTCGGTCTGGCCGGTGGCCCGGTTCAGGATCGTAGCTTCACGCAAACCGCCTTGACCGGCAGTGACGCCTTGCAGCTCGACTTGGTAACGCACGTCGATTTTTGGATTGTTTTTGGCTGCGGCGGCCACCGTGGCGTCGCAAGTAAAATCCTGTTCCCGCACGAGAACGGTGACTTTGGAGGCGTATGTGGTCAGGAACACGGATTCCTCGGCTGCTGCGAACCCTCCTCCGACCACCAGTACTTCCTTGCCGGTGAAGAATTCGCCATCGCAGGTAGCACAGTAGGCCACACCGCGGCCAGCGTATTCGGATTCCCCTTCGAACCCTAGTTTGCGTGGGCTGGCGCCGGTGGCGATGAGAATACCGAAAGCCTTTAAGTCGCCGCGTGAAGTATGCACGGTTTTGACGTCGCCATGCACGTCGAGGCCGATGGCTTCGGCGGAAAGGAATTCAGCGCCGAAGTCCTGCGCCTGTTGACGCATGGTCTGGGTAAGCTCACGGCCAGTGGTGCGGCCGACACCCGGATAGTTGACCACCTCATTGGTGATGGTGATCTGTCCGCCGAAATCGTCTTTCTCGAGAATCAGCACGCGATATCGGGCGCGGGCCAGATACAATCCCGCCGTCAGACCAGCGGGACCGCCGCCGACAACTATGACATCGTACAAATCATTTCGAGACATAATGAATCCCTTCGCGCCTTAATCTGTCTGTTCAAGGGGTTGCCCGGAGGTTCTCCGGACAACCCGTCGGATTAGATTGACAATCCGTCCGTCAAATAACGATCACAGTTGGCCAACAAGATCGAGGCTAGGTTCGATGGTGTCCTCGCCCGGAGTCCAGTTGGCAGGGCAGACCTGATCGCCATGTTCGTGGACGAACTGAGAGGCTTGCACACGGCGTAGTAGTTCTTCGGCATTGCGGCCAACGTTGGAGGAGATGACTTCATAGGCCACGACCTTGCCTTCGGGGCTCACGATGAAATCACCGCGTTCAGCCATGCCATCGACCTCGTTGTAGGTATCAAGATCTTTGGCCAATAGAGCGGTCGGGTCAGCAAGCATTGGATATTGAATCTTGGCGATCTTTTCATTGGCATCATGCCATGCCTTGTGCACGAAATGGGTATCGCAGGAGACGGAGTAGATTTCGCATCCGATTTCCTTGAACTTGGCGTAGTTGCGAGCCAGATCCTCAAGCTCAGTGGGGCACACGAAAGTGAAATCAGCCGGGTAGAAGAAAAACAGGGACCAGTGGCCGAGCACATCAGCCTTGGTCACCTCATGGAACTCGTCGTTCTGGAACGCGTTCACCTTAAAATCGGTCAGTTCATGCTGCAGAAGAGTCATCATCGGTCCTTTCGCTGATTGTCAATCATCTGGCCTCTGCCGTTTTCTATCGTAACGTGATTCTCTGGAACCCGCGCGGGTATAACGCGTGAGACTCATCACATCATTAATAACAGTCACGCCGACAGACCATGCGATACAAAGGTGCCGCGAAATAAAAAACTCCTGCATGCCACGGGGAGCAAGGACCGGGAGACGGATGAAAAGGGGACGCGAGCGGATAAAAAAAACGGGGGTTCCTGGAGCGACGCCCGCCGGGAAGCCC
>ULWC01066293.1_pt1 | contig 12335 bp, 9 predicted proteins | sample 1959931 | NCBI WGS metagenome assembly ULWC01 (sample SAMEA4835801, study PRJEB28245) | human gut metagenome | biome: gut microbiome; material: fecal sample | place: Denmark | collected 2008
GCAACGTTTCGGACGGCACGCTGAAGGTGGACGGAAAGACATCGGTAAGCACCAACTTCTCCTCGTCGGGCGGCACAGAGCGATTCACCGTGAGCGGAGTGTCGTCGTGGGACACTTGGGGCATTCCTTCGTGGTGCTCGGTGGAAAACCGCACAAGCACATCGTTCACGTTGCGTTGCGAGGCAAACAACTCAAGCAGCAGCCGTTCGGACTATATGAAAATCACGTCGGGCTCGCAGGAAGTGCGCATCGACATCACCCAGGACGCCAGCGCCAGCCGCTTCTCAGGCAATGTGGAGAATGTGTGGGTCGACTACGACCAATGGCAGAACGGCAAGAAGGGAATGCTTATCCACGTGAAGTTTACGGTTGACGGAATGAGAGGACGTGAGGGAAAATGCGTCGCTTATTTCAAATATGAGGGAGGCGACTTTTTGAAGGACTACAACAACGATTACGGCACAACGGGCGGTCAGGTTTGCTGTCCGGATTCGTTCACGCCTAACTACGACAGCACGCGCTTCAGCGACTTCCGCCTGTTTATGCCTTACGATGAGCTGCACATGGCGAAAGGAAAATACGACCTGGCGTTCCATATTCTCATTTATGATCAGGATACGCAGGAAGACATCGTGCGGTCGAGCGACCAGAACTTCACGTTCACGCAGAATTAACGATGGCTGACAAGCCGGCGCAGACGGATGCCGGCAAACAAGGATATGATGGCTGTGGCGGCGATTGCTGCCCACAGCCATCCTTCGTTAAGAAGGAATACGATTGCCGCGCAGAAAGCCAGGGTGAAGAGCGATAACAGCGAAGACTGGCGCGACAGCGAGTAGCCGTAGCGGCGGAAATAAACGACACCGACGATCAGGCAATATGCCGCATACCACAGGCAGAATGCCACACCGAGTCCGGCAAGTCCCCACAGGTGATAGCACGCCACGTTGAGCGCAAAACCCGTGAGCACCGACAGCGTCTCGGTGACAATGTAGATTTTGCCGTCGCCCCTCGCCACGATAACGATGGCAAGAAACCAGGAATATGCTCTCATCACAGTGCCCACGATTGCAAACGAGATGTAGGGGATGATGGCTCGGAACTCCCCGCTATAGAGAATTGACACAATCAGTTCCCTTGCAATCAGGAAAATGGAGATGATTGGCAGCAGGCACAGCATCATGATGTTGACCTCCTGCGAGGCAAATACGCGAGTGCGCAGACGGCTGTGGCAAACGCGCGTGATGCGCGGGTAGTACTCCATTCCGATTGCAGTGAAAATCAATCCGAAATAGCGTCCCACAAGCGAATAACCCGCTTGATAGAATCCTACAATCTCCGTGCCGGCAACGCGGTTGAGATAAGCCGAGAAGATGTAGTTGAACAGCATGGTGATAAACTCGCTGAGCGTCATCAGCAGACCGAGTTTTACGAATGCCGAGCCTTCGCGCAGAGCCTCCTTGTTGGAAACCGTCACTTTCGCAGAGCTCTTGTGGCGGTAGATTAAAGCCGCGACGAGCAGCGAGGCGTGGTAGACAATCAACGAGATGAGGATGCTGTCGATCCGCAGCCAGTAGAACAACGGAATGGACAGGACAAGCCCCATGACCGTGCCGAGCAGCGATGCGTTTGCAAGCCGCTTCAGTTTCTCAAGGCCTTGCAGGATTGCAAGCTCACTGTTGGCAAAGCCGTTGAAAAGCAGCACGCATGCCAGCAGCACGAAGTCCCATAGATGATCGGTAGAGCCGAACGACCATAAGCTCAAAGCCGGTGCGAGCGCCATTGTCGTGACTGCACCGAAGATGCTGATGAACCACGCCCACCGCCTCACGACGGCGACAATGCGGTTAAGAGCCTTGGTGTCGCCCGAACCGTGAGCCATTGCGATGTCGCGCACGGCACTTGTGCGCAGGCCGAGCGACGTGCCAGAGCGCAGCATATCGATGGCGGAGTTGAAGATGCTGAACAGCCCCATTCCCGCCGGACCAATCCACACGGCAACAAGTTTGTTGAGCACCACCGAACAGATGTTGCTGACCACCTGCACGCCCCCAAACATCTTTATGGCGCGGAGAATGGTGCTGGATATGTTTACGCGGTTGTCGCTCACTTTATGTCCACTTTGTAGATTTGATGGGCGATTCCGCGTCCGCCAAACCCACATTTTTGAATAATCAGTCCGTTGTTCAGCACCAGCCCGTGATTTTCGTTGCTCGTGCCTAAATCGTAGTAGCGCATTTCTGCAAATTCATTGTGCATCAAGTGGTCGTGGATTAGTGCCATGGCATTCATCCGCATCCCGTCGGGTGAGCTTGCAATGTATTGCAGATGCGCCGTCGTATGGTCGATGAATACTACGCATCCGGCGACCATCCGGTTGTCGGAAAATGCGCCGAACAGGCGTATGTTGCGCGGAAATCTGTTCTTGAGCAGTGTGATTTCTTCCAAAGAGTGTACGGGCGAGGCATTGTGGCGGTCCTTGAGGCAGAAAGTCAGAATGTCCCAAAATTCGGAGAAATCGTCAGCCTCAGCGACGCATAGACCATATTCGTTGGCTTTTCTGACGTTCTTCCGTTTGGTTTCGTTGTATTTTGCCGGATTTGTCAACGCAACGGCAGTAGAAATGTTGCATTCGGCAATCTGCGCGCCATGTCGGAATAGAGCGTAGAGATCCTCGTCGGCAGGGTAGCGGTGGTAGATGTAGGGGGTGGCTTTGTAGACAAGCGTCCTGATGCCGTTCTCTTTGAGAAACGACATCATCGCGTCCCACACCTCAAGCATCGTCACCGCCGTGAAATGCTTCACGGGAGTGAGCCAACCGCCGTAGGTCAGCCCCTGGTGGGAATGCATCGTCGAGCCGACGATGTTGGCAGGCATCACCGCCGCCAATTTGCCGTGATGGTTGAAAGCCATCAGCGAGAAATCGGCAAACCGGTCTGCGTGATAGTCCATATAGTCGCGCAGGTGCAGAAACGTGGCGTTCTTCGATCGTTTCACAAAGTCATCCCATACGGGCTTGTCGGTGTTTGAATATCGTCGGATTTCAATCATAGCATTATTTTATCCAAGCTTGAGGGTCGAGTTTTGTTGTGCCTTTGCGCACTTGGAAGTGCAGCACGGCGTGCGACGTGTCGTTGACATCGGGGAACAAAGAACCCAGCGACTGTCCCGCCTTCACGGAGTCGCCTTTCTTCACGTTGAGCGTTTTCAGACCGGCATATACGGTTGTGTATGAACCGTGCTTGACAAGCACAACATAGTTGTATTCGTTGTCAACCTTGTAGATGTTGGTAACCGTTCCGGCAAAAACAGATCTTGCCGCCGCACTTGCCGCCGCTTCGATTTCGATGCCCGGAGAGTCGATGGTGACATATTCAAGCACAGGGTGCTTGTGGCGTCCGAACTGCTTTACGATGCGGTAGCTGCCCGTCACAGGAACAGGCAACTTGCCCTTGTTGCTTTCGAAATTGCCGTCCATGCGGATGTCTTCGTCAGACTCGGCAGGCTGTGAGCGTCGTTGCTCCTCGCGTTTGCGCGCCTCTTCACGCTCCTTGTCGATGCGTTCCTGCTCCTTGCGCAGACGTTCCTGCTCTTTCTCGAGCTCCTTCTGCTTGCGTTTCAGCTCTTCCTTCTTTTTCTTTTCAGCCTCACGGCGTTGCTGCTCCTTGTTGCGCCGCAGCTCTGCCTCTCGCTCCTCTCGCTCTTTCTTCAGCCGCGCCTCCTCGGCTTTGCGGGCTTCCTCGGCTTTGCGCGCCTTCTCTTCTTCCGCCTTTCTGCGTTTTTCCGCTTCGGCTCTCGCCCGTTCCGCTGCAGCCCTCTGCTCCGCCTCTATGAGTCGGTTGAGTTGCTGGTCGAGTTGGTTGAGCTTGCGCTGCTGTTCCTGCAGAATCTGCATCAGGTCGCCTTTCTCCTCTCTGAGTTGTTTCACGATGCGGTTTTGCTCAGCGCGTTTTCCCTCGAGCGAAAGTTTGGTGGAGTTTATCGTGTTGATGGTTTTGCTTCGTTCATTCTGCAGAGCCACAAGCTGGTGTTTCTGCTGTTCCAATTTACGCCTTGCCGCTTTGATTTGTCGGGTCTGCGCCTCTCTCCATCTTGAAAACTCGCGGAGGTAGCGCATGCGCCGGTATGCCTGATGGAACGATTCGGAAGAAAGCAGAAACATCATTTTATTTCCTGAAACCCTATGCATGCGGATTTTCTTTATTGCACGCAGATAATTTGACTGCAGTCTGCCGACAGTGGAGTCAAGCATCTCGATTTCCTGATTTACGCCGTGGATCCGCACGTTGATGTCAGCAATCTGCAGATTGAGGTCGGCAATTTTTTTGTTGCTGGCATCGATTTCAGACGTTATGCGGTTGAGGTCGGCAAGCGTTTTCGCCGTCTCGTTTTTATTTTCCTTTATCTTTTGGGAAGTCTTTTTGATGTCCTGTTGCGCCTCCTTTTTCTGCTTTTTGATGTCGGTCATTGCCGGCTGTTGAGCCACAACGCCAAGCAGGACAGCGGCGGAGATTGCGATGCAAAGGAATCGTTTCATCATTTTTTTTCGTATTTATATTTTAGAGGGATTTCAATAATTGAGCCAGAGAGTAGCGCCGCGCGCCGTCGGGGATTCTGATGTAGTCGGTCACACCGCTGTTCCAGCGGATGGATTTGGTGTATTTTAAGTCCATTCCCACCTTTGTTCCGCCGATTTCTATATGGGCGGAGATGCTGGTTGCGATAACCTTACCGTCGACGGGCTTGAAGGCGGAAAAGTCCATTGCATACTGCTGCCCGTTGTTGAGCATCACGTTGAACCGGCTCACGTTGTTTTCAATCATGTCGAAGAAATATCCGAACAGCTGGTTTGCCTTTGCCGGGCGCATCTGCCAGCGTCGCTCATTGTCGGGCGCGGTGGCTGAGAAATGGTATGCGTTGGAAGCGCTTATTGCGCCGTCGGTAAGGTCGAACGGGCGCGACAGCAGCAGATTCTGCAGGGCGTAGAGTCCGATGCCGTTGCCGAGCAACTGGCTTACAGACTCGCGCACGTAGATGTTGTGGTATTTGTCGACCAGCGTGACAGAATCCTTGTCGACAAACAGTTTCCCCATCTCGATTCCGAGCAGCGGACGGATTGAGATTGAGATGGAGCGTCCGCGCACCATTTTTATCTGGATTGCGCTGCTGAGGCTGCCTGTTGTGGAAACCGTGATGTTGCCCGATGCGGAGAAGTCGGTCCATTCAGGCGCGGCGGCAGCGACTGTTAGAGGATTGAAGGCGGAATTGCTCCAATCCGCCTCTACGGATTCCGCGATTTCGCCGGAGCGTGTTTCCGACACCATTGCCTTCTGAGCCGACCGGCATGATGTTGACATCGCCAAGATTGCGGCAAGCAGCGCTATAATGATTGATGATTTATTCATAGAAGTAAGTTTTGTTTTCAATTTTCTTTTTCAGAAGTTTCGACCCTGGGTTGTCTTTCAGAGCGTCTTTCCATTTCTCCACAGCCTCCGCCGGTTTTCCGAGCATAAACAGGATGTCGCCATAGTGCTCCCAAAGTTCGGCGTTGCCAGTGTCGGAATCGCGATGCTCGGCGGCTTTCTCAATGAATTCCAACGCTTTTTTATAGTCGTGCTTCAGAAACAGCACCAAAGCGTAGGTGTCGAGATACGAGCCGTTGTCGGGGTCGGCCGCCAACGCCATTTCCGCCATTCTGGCTGCGTCGTCGATACGGTCTTTCTTATGCGTGCATAGAAAATATGCGAAATTATTAAGGGTCAGCGCATTGCTTGGGTTTATGTTTATCGCCGCCTCATAGTTTTTTATGGCGTTTGCCGTGTCGCCAATCTGTTGGTATATGTCGCCGAGAGAAGTGTGGATGTCGGCCTCGTCGACCATCTGTATGTCCTTGTTGCGAACAAGCAGAGTGTCGTAGGTGGCGATTGCGCTGGAGTAGTCCTCCTTTTTGAAATATGCGAAACCGAGCGCCTGATATAGCGACAGCTCGTCGGGCGCGTATTCAACGGCTTTTTTGCCCGACTCGATTGCCTTGTCGTAATTGTTGTTGAAGATTTCGAGCCAGATGAGCCGTTCCCAGTTCTTTGGGTCCGACGGGTCGATGTCGAGCACATACGACAGTTGCTCGGCGGCATTCTTATAGTCCTTTTTGAACGACAGATAGTCGCTGAACAGGTGTCTGATTTGCGCTTCGTGCGGATGCTGGTTCAAAATAGTGCGAAACATGTTGTCCACTCTTGCCGACGAGTCGCCCTGCTGGATGCAGTCGCGGATGTAGTCGGTTAGAATGTCCACCTTCGTGTCGACATCTATGTTTTTGTTGAGCAAGGTTGCGGAAATTTCTTTCTCATAGTTTGTCGAGTCGCCGAGACTGTTGTATAGATATGCTTTCTGGAGGTTGGCATATCCATAGTCGGGTTCGATGATCAGAGCCCGGTCGTAGTAGGCGAATGCGCTGTCGGGCATGTTCAGCTGCGCGAAGATGTTGCCCATCAGAGCGTTTGGCACAGCGCTGTTGGGCGCGTCGTGGAGCAGCAGTTTGCCGTTGTTTATGATTGCCGCTGTGTCGCCGGTGTTGAAAAGATAGTTCACCTTCATCGAAGTGGTGGTCACCGTCCGTCCCTCAGTCTTCTCCAGGCTGTCGATAGTGGCGATGGCCTTGTCGAAGTTGCCTTGTGCCGCATAACTTTTTGCGAGCATAGGGAACAGCTCGGTCTTTGCCGGATATCTTTTTGCCAGGTTCTCCAACACGCGTGTCGCTTCGGCATGGTTGCTGAGCGAAGCGTTGAGAATGGCGTATATGTAGTTTTCGTAGTAGTCGCCGGGGCGTTCAATCGTGTTGATTCTCATCAGAGCCGTTGCGGAGTCTACTTCCTCGTCTGTTGTCCGGTCGAGATTCAGCATAGTGAATCCGACGTAGTAGTTTATTGTCGGGTTGTCGGGGTCGAGAGTCACGGCGTGGCGCAGCAAAGCGTATGCGGCGTCGATGTCGCCGGCCTCTTTCTTCGATATGGCCTCCATAAACGCATATTCCGCCTTCCGCTTGTCGGCGGCCGACGGCTTTCCTGCAAGCATCGGCAGTATCACCGCCGCAAAGCAGACTGCAAGAAGAATATTTCGTGTTGCTTTTTTCATTTTGTATGTTTAAAAATAGTCTATTTCACGCCAGTGTGTCCGAAGCCACCGGCGCCGCGTTCGCTGTCGGAGAGGGAGTCGGCAGTTTGCCAGACAACGGTGGAATGCCGGGCCACAACCATTTGGCAGATGCGCTCGCCAGGGTTGACAACAAACGGTTCGTTTGACAGGTTGGCAAGAATCACGCCTATTTCGCCACGATAGTCGGCGTCGATTGTGCCGGGAGAGTTGAGCACGGAGATGCCGTGTTTCAGAGCCAGCCCGCTGCGTGGACGTATCTGGCACTCATAGCCTTCCGGCAGTTCGATGAATATGCCTGTGGGGATAAGTTTCCGTTCCAACGGGCTTAATGTGACAGCCTCGCTGAGGTTTGCCCGCAAATCCATGCCGGCGGCGCTTGGAGTGGAATATTGAGGCAAATCGTTGTTGGATTTGTTTATAATCTTAACTGTAACCTTGTCGATCATAATAGCTTTCTTAATAGTTGAATATTAACTGCGAAAATACTCAAAATCCGTGAATTGACAGCAATGTTTCGTGCAAAAATTGGCGTCAAAAAAGGCTGCCCGATTGCGGACAGCCTTAATCTCTTGCATAATTGTTGCTGTGCAGACAATTACTTTCTGATTCCGAGCTCCTCTTTAGCGATGATTGCACGGTAGCGGTTGATGTCTGTGCGGATCAGATAATCCAACAGACGGCGACGCTTACCAACGAGCATCTTCAGAGCGCGAGTAGTACTATGATCTTTGTGATTTGACTTCAAGTGCTGAGTCAAATGAGCGATACGGATAGAAAATAATGCAATCTGAGACTCTGCAGACCCAGTATCAGTATTCGACTTACCGTACTTCTCGAAGATCGCCTTTTTTTCTTCAGAATTTAAATGCATTCTAAATTTGTTTAAAAAGTTAATATTCAATTAGCGACCGCAAAGGTAATCACAATTTCTTAAATGCCAAAACATTTTTGCCTAATTCGGTAAAAAAATAATAGGAGTATGGCGTTTTCTATACATCTATTCCTTTGCGCGACAGAACGCCGGCGGAGTAGTAGTGTTTCACCTCCTGCATGTCTGTCACCAAGTCGGCGATGCCGATTAATTCAGACGGGGCATAGCGCCCGGTTATTACGATTTCGGTTGACGGGGCTTTGCTGTTGATGGCGTTTATTACCTGTTCGGTTGATATGAGTCCGAGGTGTATGGCGATTGTTATCTCGTCGAGGACTACAACGTCCCATTCTCCGCTGCGCATCCATTCAGTGCATTTGTCGAGTCCGGAAAGCGCGCAGTCGATGTCGGCTTTTCCGGGTTTGCGGATTAAACAGCACCCGTGGCCGCACTGCTCGATTCTCAGCTTGCCGAAACTGGCGGGCGCGTTGGAGAGAAGCTGCAGAAGTCCGGTCTCGCTGTATTTCATCGACTTTACAAATTGGCATATAGCCACGTTCTTGCCGGCGCAGATTGCTCTTGCCGCCAGTCCGAACGCGGCGGTGGTTTTGCCTTTGCCGTTTCCTGTATATATATGTATATATCCTTTTTCCATAAGTTCTTTTTTGTGATTTACAAATGTATGAAAAAGTGAACTGCACTCCAAAAGTTAGACACAAAACTTTTGGGGTGCAGTTCAGCGCAAGGAAATGAGGCTTTTTGCAGGGGTATGTTGCCGCCGTTGGCGAAAGAGTGGCAGTGTGCGGCGAAGTTTTGTCAGTGAAAGACGCCAAAATGTCCACTTCGCTGAGGCTTAGCTGGTTGGCATCGGTTTTGTAAGATTGCAGGTCGAACTTCCGATGGTGGCAACACTTGAAGGAGGTTCGAAAAAATGAATTTTAATCAAAAAATAGGAGATAATAATTATGATGCCAGTAAGAAGAAATAATCAGACATGGTTGCCGAGTATCTTCAATGATTTTTTTGACAACGAGTGGATGGAAAAAGCAAACGCTACGGCTCCTGCCATCAATGTTAGCGAAAGCGAAAGAGAATATAAAGTTGAGGTGGCTGCCCCGGGCATGACTAAGGAAGACTTCAATATCCATATTGATGAGGACAACAATCTTGTAATCTCAATGGAGAAGAAAACCGACAACAAGGAGGAGAAGAAGGACCGCAAATATTTGCGCTGCGAATTCTCTTACTCAAAATTTGAGCAGACAATGATTTTGCCTGACGATGTGGACAAGGAGAAAATCGGTGCTGCAGTGGAAAACGGAGTGCTCGACATCACGTTGCCAAAACTCAGCAAGGAGAATCTTCCGAAACTGACGCGCGACATTGAAATCAAATAAGCATAATCATCAGTCTTTGATATGAAGAGGGCTGACAGCCGAAAGGTTGCCAGCCCTCTTTTCGTTTCTTTTATAAAGAGTCGTCGGTGAGCCTTACCACGCGGATTCCAGTGACATTGCGCGAAAGCTTCAGCATTTCGAAAAGGTCGTCTTTGTCTACAATTACCTTTTTTGCCGTCGACGACGCATGGAGCAGGTGGGGCTTGCCCTTTACAAATCGCACAATGCCGAGGTGCGACACGTCGAGCCCGTCGATTTTTGTGGTCAGGCAGACGATGTCGCCGTCGCGCAGGTCGGCAAACAAATCTTTTTTGTAGAGGTTGCGCTTGTTTATGTATGGATACATGTGGCGGTTGTAGCCGGCTTCAAGATTCCGGATGCCTTCAAAGGTGGCGCTGTCGGCGAGCGCGGGGTAGTTGTCGCGGTGTGTCGACATGTAGTTGATTGTTTTAGTGAGGTATTCGCTGTGCGGAAGGCTTGACGTGATTTCCGTGAAGTTGCCGCGGTTGGCGTTTTCGATAATCCATGCGCTGATGTAGTGGAGGCGCGAGGCGTAGCCGTCGATGTGTCCGGAGTGGTAGCGGATGCTTTCGAGTGCGGATGCGTAGGCATACCATGACGGGGATTTCGCTTTGGCGGCTTTAGTAAGGGCGGCAAGCGTCTCGACGAAAGTGGTGCAGTCGAGCTGGTCTACGTTGATAGAGAGATACTCGCGGTCGCCTTCGAGAGTGTGTGCCACGTATGGAGTGCCGAGCAGTTTGTCGGCGAAAAACGACATGTAGCTGCCTGCTGATTTCAGAGATGTATTAGAAACCGCTTCATGAAGTATCTGGTTGATTTTTGTGGTGTCGTCGGCGCAGTGGAATCGCAAAGCCTCAATGGAGAATGCTTGCGCTACTAATGCCGACATGCTTATTGCCAAAAAGGAAAGAAGTAGTTTTTTCATATAAATGTCTGAATTTTCCTACGAAGTTACACCATTTTTCTGATTCTTGACTACTTTTGTGGCGCATTATGGACAATAAAGGAAGTATAGAACATCATTTCCAACGACAGCGCGATTTGTTGCGTATGGAGTATGAATATGAGAAGTCGGAATTTGAACGCTTGTCGGGCGAGCAGGGTATGATGCGCCGTGTTGCGCGTGGCCAGTGCTGGTTTCCTGTGAGGCTTGGGCGCAGTTATTACAATTCGCTCAATCGCTTTGTCGTTGAATTAGCAAGAGACGAGGTGGCAGACGATGTCGACAGTGCGTTTGAGTATGGGCGTCAGGTCAGATTCTTTTATGAGGCTCTTGACGGAAAGATAATTTATAGGAATTTCCCGGCAATGGTGAGTTTCTGCGATGGCGGCCACATGGCTGTTGTCCTGCCGTCTACGTCGGCGCTTAAAGAAATAGACGGCGTTGCCCGTCTTGGGGTGGATCTCGCTTTCGATGAAACGTCGTTTGCGGCGATGCGCGAGGCGCTGGATGATGTGGCTTCGGCTAAAGGTTCGCGGTTGGCTGAATTGCGCGATGTGTTGTGCGGCTTTGTCGCTCCGGGATTCCGTGAATTGCAGCCGATGACGTTCCCGTGGCTGAACGCGAGTCAGCAGCGGGCTGTCAACAAGACTTTGTGTTGCCGTGATGTGATGGTTGTGCACGGGCCTCCTGGTACGGGAAAAACCACCACGCTGGTTGAGGCTGTTTATGAGACGCTGCGCCGCGAGCCGCAGGTGATGGTGTGTGCGCAGAGCAATGCGGCGGTTGATTGGATTTGTGGAAAACTTATAGACCGTGGGGTGCCGGTGCTGCGTGTGGGAAATCCTGCGCGCGTCGACGATAAGGTCTTGTCGGCTACGTATGAGCGTCAGTTTGAGGCACATCCCGACTATCCTGAGCTGTGGGGAGTGCGCAAGGCTATCCGTGAGGTAGTGGCTGGAAGAAGGCGTATGTCGCGCGCTGACGCCTCGGCGTTGTCCAACCGTCTGCACAATCTTCGCCGTAGGGCGGTGGAGCTTGAGGTGAAGATTCAGGTGGAGATTTTTGAGAGTGCCCGCGTGGTGGCTTCTACGTTGGTCGGAAGCGACAATGCGGTGCTGAAAGGACGCAGATTTACCACCTTATATATAGATGAAGCAGGACAGGCTCTTGAGGCGGCGTGTTGGATAGCCATCCGCAAGGCTGATCGTGTTATTTTTGCCGGCGACCATTGCCAGTTGCCGCCCACGGTGAAGTCGGTGGAGGCGGAACGTGCCGGGCTGTCGCGGTCGCTGATGGAGTCGGTTGTTGATAAATGCCGGTCGGCGGTAGAACTATTGACTGTGCAGTACAGAATGAACGAGGCCATTATGAGGTTTTCGTCCGATTGGTTCTATGGCGGACGTCTGCAGGCGGCGGAAGAGGTGAAGTGCCGGGGAATCCTTGATTTTGATTCGCCGGTGGAATGGCTTGACACGTCGGAAATGGATTTTTCTGAAAAATATGTGTCGGCTACAGGTGGAAGGGTCAATCCTGATGAGGGTGAATTTATGCTCGACAGCCTTGAAGCGTATATAAAAAGGATAGGAGAGAAGCGTGTTGAGGATGAGAATTTGGATTTTGCGGTTATTTCGCCATACAAAGCTCAGGTGTCGTGGCTGCGTCGGAATGCGAAAAAAAGAAATGTTTTGCGCCGATTGAAGGGAAAAATCGCAATAAACACTATCGATGGCTTCCAAGGGCAGGAGCGGGATGTGGTTTTTATCAGCCTTGTCAGAAGTAATGATGACGGGAAAATTGGATTTCTTTCCGACCTGCGCCGTATGAATGTGGCTATGACAAGAGCAAGAATGAAACTTGTTATAATAGGGTCGGCAGCCACTCTTACACGCCATCCGTTTTATGAAAAATTGTTTCTGTCGCAAAAGAAGGAAAACGGGGTGAAAAAAGT
>ULWC01048249.1_pt1 | contig 12330 bp, 9 predicted proteins | sample 1959931 | NCBI WGS metagenome assembly ULWC01 (sample SAMEA4835801, study PRJEB28245) | human gut metagenome | biome: gut microbiome; material: fecal sample | place: Denmark | collected 2008
GTTGCTCAGGTACTTAAAAGGTTTAATTTACAATAGTGTTGCGGAATTAAGGTATGATAATATCAAAAGATAACTTCGTAACGGATAACATGACCAATACGGTTTGTTATTCCAGTCTTCTACCTAAAGAGAGCAGCGGTTTGGATCCTCAGTTAAGAGTAAAATTTTATGCTGCATTGAAAGAGTCTGTTAGGACCTTGAAGCACTATGATCTGCGTAACACTCGTGACATCTGGTCAAGAGATTATATGCCAGTGCAGCTGACGAAAGATCTCTTTCTGAACTACACCTATAGCCCGGATTATCTTAGCGACCAGAAAGCTTATATCACAAACTGGTTGCTACACAAAGTACATACTGGCAAGGCTGACAAGCTTAATCTTAATCTTGTTACAATCCCTCTTATTCTTGATGGAGGCAATGTGATCAAGGCTATCGACAAGTTTGGTAAGCCAACAATCATCATGTGTAGCAAAGTATTGAATGAGAACAATCTATCCAAAGAGGAGCTTACAGACTGGTGGAACCAATTCTTTGATAATCAGATTCGTCTTATTCTAATCGAATGGGAAGGAAAAGATGAAAACCCGATTGGACATGCCGATGGAATGGTTAGATATATCACTGAAGGAAAAGTCCTGATTACAAATTACTGTGATTTGGACGATGAAGAACGTCTGAGTGAGCCACTGAAAGAATACTTTGATATTGAACGTCTGCACTTTGGAGATATTGAAGGAATCAAAGGTACCAAGATGTGGAGCCTCTTGAAATCAAGAAGTTGGGGATACATTAATTTTCTACAAGTTGGTAAACGTATTATCGTTCCAAAATTAGATTGGGATGAACTCGACAAAGCAGCTGTGCAACAAATCCAGCAAGCCTTTGGAGCTTCTTATGAAGTAGAACTTATAGATTGTGATATGACTCAAATTCTAGAGAATCCCGATGTGAACACTAATAGTGGCGGTGGTCTGAATTGTTTGACATGGACTTTGTTCAGCGCAGAATAATAATATACTCAAAATAAGAATATGGCTGTCTACACAAATGTATAGGCAGCCATATTTATAATTACTTTGTTGCAGTATTCAATAGTTTGTCAATATTGAAAGTGAATGTGTAATCATTCTGAATGTTCTCAATCATGATTGGCATCATTACAGTCATAGTTTTACCGACAAGTGAAGATGCACCCATGAGACACTTCAACCTCCATTCCTTTTTCAACTTTACAGCCATTGTACTGGCCAAACTGTTTAATCGTTATTTTGAATAATTCCATAATTATTGGAATTGTAAATAATTATTAACTCCTGTGTTTAGTTATCTAATTGACTGTTAGAAGGGAAAGTTTCTACTAGAAGTTCAAACATTTCCTGTTGATGAGATTCCATCTTTTCTATATTCCAGCCATCGGGATTGCCTTTTGCATCAAGATACATTTTATATAATTTGAGACTTTGAAGAGCATGGTTGTGAGCTTGGTCTGCAATGCGAGCGAACTTGACCGTAACAGGGTCATCGCTCTGTTGTGAGTTAAAGCTCTGCGAAATCATTGCTAGGTTTCCAAAGGAATGTACGCACTCTATTGGCCATTTTTCGTTGTTATCTTGATGTTGTGGATGAAGATGTTCAAGTGAACGATTGGCACGGAATACATAATCTCCAACCATTTCCTGATCATTAACATTCTTGAATAATTGTTCTTTCTTCTCCCACAAATAATAGTCCAGTCGCCAAAACCAATACCTATCCGGGCTATTGTCATAAGAGAGGCTTTCAATAGATGATGGGAATTTCCGAATGCTATTGTCTATGTTCTTTAGCATGGTTAACAATTCGCTTGCTTTTTGCACAGGATTAGATGCCAGCTGTATCAGTAGCGGCTTCAGCCAGTTGTAATATGGAGTATTGGAAACGTAAAGCATAGATTCGTATTGGCGCACGCAATCAACCTCAAAATCAGTACCCACACGAGCAACAAGTTCATACTTATTTCCACTGGGGCTATCTTCCTTGGTTATGATGTAATAATCGAACAACAACCGATAGAAAAGCATGGTATTATAGAATGAATGTACATCTTTTAGTGGGTTATTGTCAAAAGCGGAAAGTAGGTCTGTTCGATAGAAAGAATATGAACCATTTAGCTGCTGATGAATGTCGAGGACGAGCATCAAGAACTCGGGGAAGGTTAAAATCGATTGGTCATCGGATTCCTCTCTATGGTTGTTTCCCTCCTTGCGTTTCTCGGGAGCAATCATTCCAATTTCCATATCATCTTCAGAGTCATATGAAGACTCACAAAGAGAGAAAGCTTCATCAAATTTGCCATTACGACAAAGATTAATAGCATTTCTATACTGCTGTTGATAATCATTTTCACGCCATTCCTCACGTTTCTTTATGACCAAGTGTCCCATTTCACTTACGCAGTTCCAAATACATGTAAGCTTCTCTTGACCAGTTTTACCTCGCATGAGGTGTACCTTCAAGATTTCATGCTGTTCCAACCCCTTGCCACCAGCATTCATCGCTTCAAAATACTTGTTGAGTGACATTGGGTCATTCAAATATTCTACCGGAAGCACGGAAAAGAAGAAAGAAAGACGCTCGAAAGTGTTTGAAGCAAAGATGTAACGCTCTTCATCTTTATCAAACTCTTCAGACATGAATGTCTCAATTACGTTGATGCCAGATGCCATCCGCTCATTAGGTTCGGCAACATGGTCTGTCACGCCTCTAATAACCGCCAGCAAATACTCGCGGTCTTTAGACCGTGCCACGAAATTAAGTCTTCTACCCTGGTCTAAAAAGTCGTTCCAACGGCTATCATATACCCGAAGGACTATTGCCAGCAGTGTCATTACTGTAAAACGTTGTTGACCATCAATCAAATCATAAACGTTCCCATTCCCAATACACGACAGCATTCCAAGATAATATGGTTCTGTATTATCTGTGGAAGCAAAGTGTTCTCTTAAGTCAAACATCAGTCCTTTTACTTGTCCCTCTCCCCAAGCGAAAAGTCGCTGATATAAGGGTATATTAAAGCAGAGATGGGCTTTATCATCAACAATCAGTTTAGGTGTATATCTATGCGTATTCATTGTTATAGTTTTCTATTATTGTGTAGTCCGTAAAATCTTCATTTACCTCTGTGAACAAGTCTTGCAGTCGTTGATAGAATCGCAATTCGATACCTTGCTCATCAATATCTTTGCCACTGAACTTGATTTCAGATAGGCACTCTGCCAAAAAGAATGTCGGCGACGATGCTTGATCTATCATCATGGCTATCTCGCTATTCTTTGCGAACTCACGAATTTTGTACGACAGAGCACGACGCGAGGTATAGCGGTGCTGGGCTATATATCCTGCTATACAAAAGAGTGCTTCGGTAAGATACTTTGTGCCAAACTTTAGATAGTAGCCAAACAGAAGTGTTTCTATTACTTCTTCATATCGTGGATGGCTCTCCCATTGCAGGTGTCGACGCAATGCGGCCACTTGCTTTGTCTGCTCAAAACATTCAAAGAGTTCTACGAAATGTTCAGCGTAGGCAAAGAAGTGTGTTCCGCCTTGTATCTTCTCGTAGTATTCAAACTGTTCTCCGAAAGGTGGAATCTCAGGAATTATCTGTGCAGCAGAAAATTCCTCCTTGGTGCGGTGCTTCTCTGCTGCATCATAATCACGCTTGCGCATCCACTTTCTCAAACGGAAAAGGTGTACAGATAGTGTTGAGTCCAGTTGGCGATATTTCAGACTGGTCATTGTATTCCATTTGCTTGCCAAATGTTCGGCTTGCTTCTCATTGAACACAAAACGCAAATGGTGTGCCTTTAACAAGTCGTAGTCGGTAAGAGGTACACCTTTTGAGTTTTCGTTAGAAAAGAATGTATAGGCCAAATCTAAACGGCTGTCCTTTAGAAGGAGAACAGAAAAGATAAGGTTGTTAATCAGTTTTCCACAAAGCTTCTCGTCATGTGAGCGACTGCAGTACTGGACTATTTGAAAAAGATTATTAGCCACATGCTGACGCGAGGCTGCAGAACGGAATGTCTGTTTCAGCAAAGGCATTTCTCCTTTATATCCGAGTTGTCGGCAGATTAACGTGAGTGTTACCAATCGCTGTTGTCCATCAATAACAGCATAATTGTCATTGCTGTCCTTCTGTAAGATAATGGTGCCTAAATGGTATTTACTTTCTATGGGCACATCTTTAAGACTTTGCCACAAATCTCTGACCTGTTTATCTTCCCAACAATAGTTACGTTGGTAATCAGGGATGATAAGTGGGGTGCTGAAAAGTTGCCCCAAAGAGCACGTCTCCAAACTCACATTGTCATCTTCAAGTCCACTCTCTTGAAATGATGTAGGTCCGCTATATGCTTCCGTGCTTGTGTTTTGATGTCTCTTTTCGGATATTTCCTTTATTATAGGGTCAAACACGTTCATTATACAATGAAATGCGGAAAGGAGTTCTTCCCTTGACACTGTTTTATGATGGAGGGTACATCTGCATTGATTATGCCCCTGCCATCGAGACCATATTAAGTCTGGATTTCTTGCTGTTTTCACTCTAAGTTCTTTGGCAAAAGAGCGGTAAGCATCACTTTGAAACTTCCCTTCAAGATGTAGTTCCACATGGTCCTGATAATACTCATAGTGGAGGTCGATTTGATCTTTAAGGATAGTTGTAACCCAAACATATCTATTTGACTGCCACGTTCTATATGCGTGGTAGGCACTTACTTTTCTGTCGGGGAATTTTTCCCGAATAAAGTTTTCAAGGTCGTGGTCTATCCAAGCCATAATAATACTATATTTTAATCGTTTTTATGTATCACCTTAATTCCGCAACACTATTATCAATGAGCCAACTTTAAAAAGGGGCATATTTTGAATCCAGCATGACCAGTGTGGTCATTCTGAGTGAAACATAGCAATCGGCTCCGCTGGTGAATATCTTTCGAGAAATCGCCTTGAAAGAGCCGAAAGCTTCTCTGATAGGCCCGAAAAGGGCAAATATCAATCTTTGAAATGTTGAAATCTGGAATATTACCCCATCCTCAGGAATCCTATCAATCTCTGTATATTTGAATTTTGTTTCTTTCATACCTTTCAATCTTTCTTTTGTGGCTTTTCAAGCACCACCCACACACCTGCATTAACCTTGCCTTCATGCCGAATGATGCCAGCTTTCTGCATTGCCGCCAAATCGCGTTCTATCGTACGCTGTGTCACCGACAATGTTTCCGACATTTCTTTTCCTGTGATTAACGGATTATTCTTGATAGAAGACAAGATAAATCGTTGACGTTCAGTAAGCTTCGTTTTTGACATGTTTCCGACATTTGTTTCCGACATGTTTCCGACATTATTGGTGTCATTAGTGCCATTTACACCGCCATTACGGTAAATGATAATCAATGTTCCGCTGATATGATTCTCGATTTTAGGCTCAGGAAGTCCCATCTTTTTCAAGCCTTGACGTATCTTGTTAATGCCACGTCCCCATGTCTCGATAAAGCCAGCCTTGTAGAAGGCATTGGCTATGTTGCGATTGCGAGGTTGTGAAGCATGTTCGGCAAACAACTTCTCTTGATTGATACCTTCGGGCAGTTTTCCTTCGTTCCAGAGCATAATGCAGTCATCGTACACTTTCATCTGTGTATGCACACCCATATAGTCACGGTGTACAATGGCGTTGCAAATTGCCTCACGCATAGTGCTTGGTGTCACCACAATCTCTATGTATTCCTTTTTGCCCTCTGTAAGCAAGTTTACATCTTCCACGATGCCAAGGTAGTTGACAATCTTATTAGGAATGTCTTCCATAAGTTTCTTGGCATCAGGCAGACCTATCACTTGTTTTTCATCGTTCACACCGATAAAAATGTTACCACCTTGAGCATTGGCGAAACCGCATATCCATTTCAGATATTCGTCTCGCCAAGATTCTTTATATTCTATATTTTGACTTTCACTTAGCATGATGTTATTATCTTTGTTAAAGCGTAAAACCCATTTCGGCAAGGTTGCCGTTTACCTCACTTTCGTACTCACTCACCTCTTTTGTCAATTCAGGTAGTCCTTAATTCCGCAACTCTTTAGTTTAACGTTATTTATAATATCCTGAGCAACAATGAGTTGCTCAGGATTTTGCCATGTCAGAAATTTCACCTATCTTAGTGTTGCAGTACCAAAGACGATAAAAAGTCAACAAGACATGGCAAATATACAAATAAAATCCGAGAAATCACTCCTTTTGGAGGAATATTTTCAATCATGGAGCAATTTGACTCCACATTGTCATCTGTAATCGACTCAACCCTCGGTCTAAGGTGTAGATTGTTCCATTTCATGGCACGTTTTCTCGCCATGGCAGAGCTTAAGTAGGGTCTATAAAATTAAGGAAAGTATTTGATAATTAATAAATTAATATGAAAAATATTTGCTCGGTTCAGATAAAATGATTACTTTTATGTGTTAAAACTCGTAAGGGCGACATGAAATACTACTCACAATGCCGTATACACGACTTGTTTGAACTCCAAGAGCCTTTCTCGGGATTGAGCAGCTTGGTCTGCATGTGAAAACAGGTGTTTACGAAAAGATATGTGGGAATTTCTCCCCTGTCTGCCAAAAAATGACTAACTTTGCATTGTAAAAAGCATCACACTATGGAGATATGTATCGTTTCGGGCGCACGCCCCAATTTCATCAAGGTCGCCCCGCTCATCCGTCAGATAGACAACTTGCGGAGGGAGGGAAGCCCCATCAGCTATTCGCTCGTCTATACGGGCTGCCAAGGAGACCCCACGCTGGAAGGAACGCTCTTCGACGACCTGAGCATCCACCTGCCCGATGAGTATCTGGGTGTGGACTGCGAGAATCTCAACGAGCTTACGGGGCAGGTGATGTCTCGTTTCGAGGTCTATCTGCAGCAGCATCCCACCAACGCCGTGGTAGTAGTGGATGATCTTGCCTCAACTATGGCCGCTGCCATCGTCACCAAGAAGCAAGGTATCCTGCTGGCCCATATTGCCGCAGGCACACGCTCCTTCGATATCAATATGCCGAAGGAGATCAACCGCCTCGTCATCGACGGTCTCTCAGACCTGCTCTTCACCGCAGGCATCAGCAACAATAGCATTGCCAATCGTGAGGGAGCGGAACTCTCGAAAGTCTATATGGTGGGCAACATCCTCATCGACAACCTCCGCTTCTGTCGTCAGCGTATCGAAGGCATCGGCAACGAGCTGGCCAAGCATCCGGCCCTGCCCGCCATCACGGATGCTTCCTACCTTGTGCTGACGCTCAACCGCAAGTTGCTCATTGCCGACACTCAGAGACTGGAAGCCATGTTGCGCGTCCTCGACGCCGAGGCCACAAAGGCTGGTGTTCCCGTGATCGCACCCTTGCGTGGCCGATCCCGCGAGACGGTGGAGCAAATAGCCGCCCAACGAGCGCTGAAGTCGCTGCGCTTTGCCGAACCTTTGGACTACCTGGAGTTTGGATTCCTCACCGCCCACGCTCGCGGCATCATTACCGACTCGGGCAACGTGGCCGAGGAAGCTACGTTCAACGGTGTGCCCTGCATCACGCTGAATAGCTATACGGAGCACATCGAGACCGTGAAGGTAGGTACCAATGTGCTTGTGGGCGAGAATCCCGACCTGCTCCAAACCGCCTTGAACGACCTGTTGCAGGGCAAATGGAAGAAGGCTGCCTTGCCCGAGCGTTGGGACGGCCGATCGGCAGAGCGTATTGTCGCCACCATTATCGAGCAACTTCAGAAGAAAAAGGAGGTATAAGCGACTGACATGCACAGAGGGAAAGACAACTACACCTACCTGACGACGGCTCCCATCCGCCGGGTAATACCGACAATGGCCGTTCCGACCATTGTCGGTATGCTGGTGACGAGTTTGTATGTCATAGCTGACACATTCTTCGTCGGACAGTTCGACACGCAGTCCACGGCTGCGGTGGGCGTTGTCTTTCCGCTGATGTTCTTCATGCAGGCCTTTGGTTTCTTCTTCGGTCACGGATCGGGCAACTACATTTCGCGCGAGTTGGGAGCTCGCCGTCATGGCAACGCCCGCCGCATGGCCGCAGATGGGTTCTTTCTTTCGCTCTTTACGGGACTGGCCCTCATGACCTTGGGCCTGGTCTTTCTGCATCCTTTGGCCCTGCTCCTCGGTTCCACGCCCACCATCTTGCCCCTGACGGAAAGCTATCTCTCGGTCTCGCTGTTGGGGATGCCTTTTCTGATGTCGTCACTGACGCTCAACAACCAGCTCCGTCTGCAGGGCAATGCTGCCTATGCGATGGTGGGCATTGTGACAGGTGCGGTCCTCAATGTGGCCTTGGATCCCTTTTTCATCTTCCTGCTCGATCTGAAGGTGCAGGGAGCCGCCCTTGCCACGGTCATCGGGCAAGTCGTCAGTTTTCTCCTGCTGTTTCGCATGTCCCACCACGAGGGAAACATTGGCATTTATTGGCGCGACTTCGCCCCTTCCTGGTCTGCTGTCAAAGAGATATTCTATGGAGGTAGTCCCTCCATGTCCCGTCAGGGACTGCTCTGCGTATCGACGATGCTGCTCAATCACGCCGCAGGAACATGGGGCGATGCAGCCATTGCGGGCATGAGTATTGTCGGAAGAATCACGATGTTGGTGATGGCAGTAGTCATCGGGCTCGGCCAGGGCTTTCAGCCGTTGTGCGGTTTCTGCTATGGAGCGAAACTGTATAGTCGGCTCAAGCGCGCCTGGTGGTTCACGACGATAGTCGGCACGGTCTTCCTCCTTGTGGTCTCGGGCTTGGGATGGCTCTTCAGTTCTGAGCTCATCGCCCTCTTCCGCGACGATATGGAGGTGGTGGCGGTCGGCGTTGTGGCCCTCCGATGGCAGTTGCTTACCCTTCCGCTCTGTGCTACCATGATGTCGAGCAATATGCTCACGCAGACCTGCCGCAAACCGTGGCGTGCGAATCTGCTGGCAGCCTCTCGCAATGGTCTCTTCTTCATCCCCAGCATCCTCGTCCTCCCCTGTTGGCTGGGACTGACGGGCGTGGAGGTCTGTCAGAGCGTAAGCGACCTGTTTGCCTTCGTCGTCACCGTTCCGGTCATGGTCTATACCTTCCGAGAGCTGCGGGCTTAGTCCTTGGCATCCTTGCTGGCACGCATGCCCCTCTCTGGTCTTTGCCCACCTCATAGAGCGGATATCAAATAGCAGCCTCGCACTACTCAAGTTCGTCTCATCAGAGAAAAAACAAGTTTCACCCTCAACATTCCGATTCCTATGCGCATCCTCATCCTCACAACCCTCCTTTTCGCTTCGCTTTCCATGCAAGCGCAGCAAGCGGCCTATTACAAACTCTCGCCTTTCGTACGCGAAGTGGCTACCCTGGCGCGCGCAGAACTACGCCAGCGCCCACAGCTTGGCAACATGGAAGGACGCGAACTGTCGGCCTTCATCCGTACTGAGGGTGACGCCGATGAGCTCTTTCAGCGCTATGGTGTGGAGCGCTTGGCGAGTTTCGGACCTTCCCTCCATATCGTCTCCATCCCCTTGCGCCATATCGGGGCTTTGTCGCTTGACGGACGAGTGATGCGAATAGAAACCCACCGCTCCTGCACCGTCACGATGGACACTACGCGCACCATCGTCAATGCGACTCCAGCCTATGAGGGACGCGATCTGCCGCAAGCTTTCACGGGCGAGGGCGTGGTCGTCGGCGTGCAGGACATCGGTTTCGACCTGACTCACCCCACCTTTTATACGCGCGACATGAGCCGTTATCGTATCCAGGCCTTGTGGGACCATCTGTCGCCTGACACCATCGGATCGCCCTACTATGTCGGCCGTGACTACCGAGGCGAGGAGGCTTTGCTCCAGTTGGGTTGCCCCTATGACGGCAACGTGCAGACCCACGGCACCCACACGGCAGGAATAGCTGCCGGAAGCGGCTTCGACTCCCCCTACGGTGGCATTGCCCCCGACGCCGACCTCTGCTTGGTATGCAATGCGACGGGAGACGACGCAGCCATCATCGACACGTCGCTCATCTATAAATACACGACGGCCACCGACGCCCTGGGCTTCAAGTATATTTTCGACTATGCAGCCAGCGTTGGCAAGCCCTGCGTGATCAATTTTAGCGAGGGAAGTCCTGAGAGTGCCCACGACGAAGACCGCCTCTACTACGAGGTGCTCGACTCGCTCCAGGGACCAGGCCGCATCCTGGTGGCCTCGGCGGGTAACAACGGCGAGCGACTGGCCTACTTCCGCAAGCCTCGTGGCGAGGAGCACGCAGGCCTTTTCGTCGCAGCCAACTCACCTGTCGGCACAGCCACTCTGCGGTCTGCCGACCCCTTCACTATCCGGATCAAGACCTATGCCAACCCCGCCGCACCCGTCAGTTTCGACTATCCTACGCAGGAGGTGCTCGCCGCCTCCGACTCTTTGCTCTGCGACACCGTCATGACCTCGCCAGGCAACCGCATGGTGGTGCTGGTCCAAGCCTATGAGGCCCCTGCCGTTGGCCAGGGTGTGTTCTATGACGTGACGATGCAGCAGGAGCAGCGACTTGGTACGCCGAGCACGGCCCTCGACGTGCGGGGAACAGAAGCCGACGTGGAGTTCTTCTACAATGGTCTTTTGACTTGGAACAGCGACTTAGACCCCACAATGTCGGCAGGAGAGCAGAGTCATAGTATCCTTGTGCCGAGTGCGGCAAACCGCGTCATCAGCGTGGGAGCGACCACCTGGCGCAACCAGTTTTACAACTACCAGGGCGACTGGCACGTCAGCAAAGGAGGCAATGGACTCAAAGCCGACTACTCCTCCGTTGGCCCGACGATGGATGGGCGGACGAAGCCCGATGTCTGTGCGCCAGGCACCAATGTCATCTCGGCCTATAGCTCCTTCTTCATAGCCAATCCGGACAACCAAGGAGCGCCGCTGCGCAGCGATGTGGCTCATTTCCAGTATAATGGGCGCACCTACGCATGGAATGCCAACTCCGGTACTTCCATGTCCGCACCCGTAGTGGCAGGAGCCATTGCTCTTTGGCTGCAGGCCCGCCCCACGCTCACGCCCGAGCAGGCTCTTGAGACCATTGCCGCCACGAGCCACCGCACTGTCTCCGGACTTCCCGTCCCCAACAACCGCTATGGCTACGGCGAGATAGACGTCTATAAAGGATTGCTTCATCTGCTCCACTTCGACAGGGTAGGGGAAGTCTCCGCCACTCCGCTTCGTGGCGTCAAGGTCCGTATAGGGGAGGGCGTCCTCACGCTCTCTTTTGACGAAACTCCCACGCAGCCTTTCGCCGTGACAATCTTCTCGCCCACAGGCGCCAAGGTGGGCCGCTGGCAGCTTCCTGCCAACCAGCCTTCCAACCAGCTTCCCCTGCCCACGACGAAGGGCGTCTTTGTCCTCCAGGTGGAAGGCAAGCAACGCGCTTCTACGCTCGTCCGCTTGTAGGATTCGGGCCCGTTGTGGCAACGAAAGAAGACAGAGAAAAGCAAAATACCTTTTTTTAGGTATTGTGTACTTTTCCGCCAAGTCGTACCTTTGCAACCGTAAAACAGTTAGTACAACTTGGTAAATGAAATCTTGTTCAAAAGGAATTATTTCATAATGTTTTTGTAATGAAAAAAGGCCGGCTGTGAAGTCGGTCTTTTGCTATCTATGATCCTCAGGTGCTCGTTGAGGCTTGCTTGGAATCTATGATCTCCCAAAGCGTTCGTTGTGATTGGCTTGTACTTCTATTTCCAAGAAATGCTCCAGACCGAGATAAGCCTTGTTTTGAGAGCGTGGGCGATAGGAAAAGGAAGAAAAACAGAGAAACTGAGGCTCGAGAGTCTTGGCAGAATGAAGAGAAATGGCTAACTTTGCAAGCAGCTTGCTATGGATGGACTGTTGTAGCTTGCGAATCATAAAAGACCAACTATATGGAAAAAGAACTATTGCCCAAGGTGGCACACTACGATATGATGGCCGACCCGTTTCGTTGCGACTTCTCCAAGCATCTGACGGTGGGCCAGTTGGGCAACGCCCTGCTCAATGCCGCCGACTTCCACTCCGACGACCGCGAGTTTGGTATGAACTACCTCCACACCATCCACCGCACCTGGGTGTTGAGCCGCCTGTGTATAGAACTGGAGGCCATGCCTCGCGCCTACGACCCGTTTTTCATCGAGACCTGGTGCGACAGTGCGATGAAGTATTTCACGAGCCGTAACTTCAAGATCGGTTCGCCTACGGGGAGCGTCTATGGCTACGGCCGCAGCATCTGGGCGATGATCGACACCGA
>ULWC01075814.1_pt1 | contig 12289 bp, 12 predicted proteins | sample 1959931 | NCBI WGS metagenome assembly ULWC01 (sample SAMEA4835801, study PRJEB28245) | human gut metagenome | biome: gut microbiome; material: fecal sample | place: Denmark | collected 2008
TCGGTGTTCTTGGTGGAAGCCAGATCATCGTAACGGGCATCAAAGCGATCCACGTTCATATCCACCGTGCGGGTATCCACGGTGACCTGATTGTCCTCACGGCGGACAGAAACTGCCTGTGCGGGGGCAGCAGTAGCCTTTGCGCCGGTCTCGCGTGCCAGCTCGCTGAAGGAAACGGTCTTTTCCTCGCGTTTCTTGTGCTGCTCGGGCTTCTTGTCGCCGTGCTTGCCGTTATTGTTATTATTGTTTGCCTTGGGCTGCTCGGCCTTTGCGGCGGGCTGCTGGGGCTTTTTGTCAGCCTTGGGAGCCTCGGGCTTCTTCTCAGCCTTCTTTTCGACCTTCTGGTCAGCCTTCTTCTCGGCCTTGGGCTCCTCCTTGGGAGCCTTGGCGCTGTTCAAAAACTCGTCCAGATTTGCCACGCTGCCTGCCTTGCTGAACTTTTCCAGCAGGTAGTTCAGCTCGTTCTCCTCCAGATTGGAGCTGTTCTTCTTGCCGGTGCTGCCCATAGCGGCCAGCTCGTCCAGCACCTTCTTTGCAGAAAGGTTCAGATCCTTTGCAAAGTCACTCACTTTATATTTTACGATCATTCGCTCATATCCTCCTCATTTTTGATTGCTCCGCAGTCCGACAGACGGTCGAAGCAGAGCTTTGCGAGGTTGCGGTCGGTCACCGCGTAAACAGCCACGGGCTTGTGGCTGATATCGGCCAGCTTATCCTGCGTCAGCGGCATGGTGAACACGTCCACCAAGTCCCCTACGGCGTAGTTCAAACGCTGCAAAGTCTTAGGGCTGATGTCCGATGCGGTCATCACCAGCCATGCCTTGCTTTTGACGCAGGCTTCCTCTACGGCATCAAAGCCCATGGTCAGCGCACCGGCCTTGCGGCACAGGCTCACGGCCTGATACAGCGCTTCCTCCGGGGGCAGCTTGGGTTTTGCGGGGGCGTTATTCTTTTTTGCCATCGGCTGCGGCCTCCTTTGCGGCTGCGGCCAGCTGTACAGCCAGCGCGTCGTATACCTCGGCGGGAACCGGCTGCTCAAAGCAGCGCTCCAGCGCCTTTTTCTTCTTTGCCTTGGTCAGGCAGTCCGGGTCCGGGCAGAGATATGCGCCACGCCCCGGCTTTTTGCCTACCAGATCGATGCTGATCTCCCCGCTGGGTGCGCGCACCACGCGCACCAGTTCCTTTTTGGGGCGGCTGGTCATGCAGCCGATGCACTGGCGGGCAGGGATCTTTTTTTGTGCCATCCGGTTTCCCTCCTTCGGCAGATGGTGCCGGGCTTATTCAGCGTCTGCTGCGTCCTTCTTGGGCTCCTCGTCCTCGCCGTAGTAGCCGCTCTCGGGACGGATATCAATGTTGTAGCCGGTCAGGCGGGCGCACAGGCGGGCGTTCTGACCCTTGTTGCCAATGGCAAGGCTCAGCTGCTGGTCAGGCACGGTGACACGGCAGGAGCGGGTCTCGCCGGGCAGCAGCTCCACCTTGACCACCTTGGCGGGGCTCAGGGCTGCGGAGATGAACTCCGAGATATCCTCGCTCCACTTGACGATATCGATCTTCTCGCCGCCCAGCTTTTCCACAACAGCGGCCACGCGGGCGCCGTGTTCGCCGATGCAGGCAGAGACAGGGTTGACGTTGGGGTCCTTGGACCAGACAGCCATCTTGGTGCGGGCACCGGCTTCGCGGCTGATGGCCTTTACCTCCACGGTACCGTCAAAGATCTCGGGCACTTCCAGCTCAAACAGGCGCTTGACAAGGCCGGGATGGGTGCGGCTGATCATCACGCGGGGGCCGCGCTCGGTGCTGACCACGTCCACGATGTAGACCTGCAGGGTCTCGCCCTCGGTGTACACCTCGCCGGGCACCTGCTCGTTGCGGGGCAGAACAGCCTCGCCGCCCTTGCCCAGATCCAGCGCAACGATGCCCTTCTCGGTATCCACGCGGGTAACGGTGGCCTGCACGATATCGTGTGCGCGGGACTGGATCTCGCTGAGCTGCTGGTTGCGCTCGGCCTCGCGGATGCCCTGACGGATGACGTGCTTTGCGGTCTGGGCGGCAATGCGGCCAAAATCGCGGGTCTTGAGCGGGGTGATGATGCGGTCGCCTACCTCGTAGCTGCTGCGGATCTTGCGTGCCTCGGTCACACCGATCTCGGCGTGCTCGTCGTACCAGTCCTCGTCTGCCACGATGTCCTGGATCAGTGCCACATCAAAGCGGCCGGTGTCGGGGTCGATCTCCACCCGGATGTGGTCCTCCTCGACCTCATAGTTCTTCTTGACGGCAATGATGATAGCCGCCTTGATCTTTTCGATCAGGTATTCTGCGGTGATACCGCGCTCATGCTCCAGCATGGAGAGCGCTTCAAAAAAGTCCTTATTCGCTGCTGTCATTTTTCGGGTTCCTCCTATATATTTTGTTCTCTTTTCTCCATCAGAGACGGTACTTCTCAGTTGAACAGGTCCTCGTCGTCGCACAGCTGCACGCCGGAGGCTGCATTCACCTCAAAGGTCACGGGGCCGTTCTCGGTTTCCAGCGTCACGGTGCTGCCCTCGCGGCCGGTCAGGATGCCGGACAGCTCCCGCACGCCGTCGGCGTTGGGGCGGATGAGCTTTGCCCGCACCTTCTGGCCCTTCAGTGCCTCGTAGTGCTCCGGGCGGGTCAGCTTGCGGCCAAGGCCGGGGCTGCCCACTTCCAGATAATAGCTCTGGTCGATGGGGTCTGCCTCATCCAGAATGGGATCCAGTGCGTGGGACACCTCTGCACAGGTGTCGGTATCCATGGTGCCGTCCCGGTCGATGAGGATACGAAGATACCAGTCCGGCCCTTCCTTCTCAAAAACCACATCCCACAGGCGCAGACCCATGCCTTCCACCGTGGGACGGACAAGCGCTTCCACTCTCTGCGCGGTGTTGCCGCCAGACTGCTTCGCCATAAAAAACCTCCAAACAAACAAGAAACGCGGACCTTGCGGCCCACGTTTCAGGTTAAACTATATCGTACTACTAGAATATAGCATACTCTTGCGATTTATGCAAGCATTTTCGCAATTTTTTTGCAGTTGCGCGCCCTTTGGGGCTTTTTACAGCACCCAGACGCCGTTTTCAAACAGCGGCACGGTGCGGCCATCGCGGCATTTGCCGGTGATGCGGCTGTCCTCTGCACCGATCATCACGTCCTCGTGCAGGGAGGAGTGGTTCATGCCGCGGGCTGCCAGCTCTTCCTTGGAAAGACCGGTGCCGCCCACGGTGGTGCCGGGGTAGCTGTCGCCAAAGGCGATGTGGCAGGCAGCGTTCTCGTCAAACAGGGTGTTGTAGAACAGCTTGCCGCTGCGGTTGATGGGGCTGGAGGCGGGCACCAGTGCCACCTCACCGATGTGGCGTGCGCCCTCGTCGGTGTCCAGCAGCTGACCCAGCAGATCTGCGCCCTCGTCGGCGCCGTGCTCCACCACCTTGCCGTCCTTGAAGGTAACGTGGAAATTCTTGATCAGCTGTCCGTTAAAGACGTAGGGCTTTGTGCCGTAAACGATGCCGTCCACCTTATCCTTATGGGGCGCGGTGAACACCTCCTCGGTGGGGATGTTGGGCAGGAAGGGCACACCCTTCTCGTTTTTGCTGCCGGCGCTCTCCCACACAGCCTGTTCCGCCAGACCCACGGTCAGGTCGGTGCCGTTGGCGCTTTCAAAATGCACGCTTTCCAGATCCAGAGCGTTCATCTTTGCGCCCAGCTCGTTCAGGCGATCCAGATGCTTCTGCCACTCCCCTACCGGGTCGCCGCCGGTCACGCGGCAGGTGTCAAAGATCAGCTTCCACTGTGCTTCAATGGCGGCGGCAGTGTCCAGCTCCGGGAACATCTTCTTTGCCCACGGCTCTGCGGGCAGAGCGGCGATGGACCACTGCACCCGGTCGTTCATGGTGTACTCCCGCCACGGCTGCATAAAGCTGCGGTTCGCGCTGTTCACCCGGCTGATCTTGGCACCGTCCAGCCCGGCAAACAGTTCCGGGTCGTCCGCGATGAGGTGCAGCACGCACACACCGCCCTCGCTCTCGGCGTAGTCCAGATAGCGGCGCAGCTGCCAGCCCTTGTGGTCGGTCAGGGCGTCCTCGCTGCCCAGCTCCATGCGGATGCGGGTAACGGCATCATCCTGCCAGTTCACCTGCACGTCCCGCGCACCTGCTTCGTAGGCGCTGCGCACGCACAGCCGTGCCAGCGGGGCACCCTCCAGCGGGCAGTTGATGATAAGGGTCTGCCCCGGCTGCGGGTTCACACCCACCCGGACGATAAAATCTGCATACTTTTGCAGCAATTCGTTAAAGTTTTCCACGTTAGAACCTCCTGTGGTGCATAGCCACCGTTGTTTTTTCTCAGTATACCGCGTTCCGGCGTTTCTGTCCACTATGGGCAGAGCTGCCGCTCACCCTTCCGATTCAAAAAAGGCGCGGGTCATCTGTACCACCGTGCCGGAAAGCAGCAGCAATGCAATGAGGTTGGGAATGCTCATCAGGCCGTTGAAGGTATCGGCGATGCTCCACAGCAGACCAAGATCCATGGTAGCGCCCAGAATGGCTACCAGAGCATACACCACAAAGAAGGGGCGCGCCACCTTGTTGCTCTTGCACAGGAACACCAGAAAGCGGGAGCCGTACAGACCCCAGCCGATGATGGTGGAAAAGGCAAAGCAGCACAGCGCCACAGCGGTAAAAATGGAAGCCCAGCCGCCGTAGGTGGTGGTAAAGCCGGAGATGGTCAGCTCAGCACCCGCCGCTGCGCCATAGCTGACCTGGGTGCCGCTGCACAGGATGACCAGCGCGGTCAGGGTGCAGATGACGATGGTATCGGCAAACACCTCAAAAATACCAAACATTCCCTGCTTGACCGGCTTTTTGGTGTCGGCGCAGGCATGGGCGATAGAACCGGTGCCAAGACCGGCCTCGTTGGAAAAGATGCCGCGGGAAACGCCCTTTTGCATACTGACGAACAGACTGCCGATGGTGCCGCCGGTAAAGGCAGCAGGGTTGAACGCGCCCGCCACGATGGATTCCAGCACGTAGGGCAGGCGGGAGAAGTTGAGCACCACCACGCCCACCGACAGCACAATGTAGAACAGCGCCATAAAGGGCACCAGCTTCTCGCTTACGCTGCCAATGCGCTTGATGCCGCCCAGCAGCACCAGTGCCACCAGCACCGCCACAAGGATGCCCACGATGAGGTTGAGGGTGGGCAGAAAGCTGCCGCCCACCAGCCCGTATTCCAGCAGGGCGGTATCCACCGCCGCCACGATGGTATTTACCTGCGTTGCGTTGCCGGTGCCGAACACGGTCAGCACGCCGAACAGCGCGTACAGCACAGCCAGAAACTGCCAGCGGCGGCCAAGGCCGTTTTTAATATAGTACATCGGGCCGCCCACCCACTCGCCGGTATCGCTGCGCTCCCGGAAATGCACGGCCAGCGTCACCTCGGCAAACTTGGTGCACATACCCAGCAGCGCAGAGCACCACATCCAGAACACGGCACCCGGGCCGCCGATGGCGATAGCGCCCGCCACACCGGCAATGTTGCCGGTACCCACCGTGCCCGCCAGCGCGGTGCACACCGCCTGAAAAGGGGTCATGGCACCGTCCGAAGCGTCCCGCTTGCGGAACATCCGTCCCACGGTGGTGCGGATGGCGTAAGGGAATTTGCGGATCTGCAAAAAGCCCGTGCGGACACTGAGCAGCAGCCCCACGCCAATGATGCACACCATGGCGGGAATGCCCCAGATAAAGCTGTTCACCGCCTGATTGACGGCGGCAATGGTTTCGATCATATACTTCCACATCCTCTGTAATATCTTGCGCACTGACAGTTTTTGTCAAAACACGAAAATTATTTTACCGTACTTTTCCCGTAGTGTCAATGAAAAATAGGGACGTTATGAAACGCCCCTATCAGAAATTCTTATTTTTTATGTGTGACCGCCCGGCGGTAGACCGCACCGGAGACCACCGCTGCCAGCACTTCGGTGATCCAGAAAGCGTGCCATGCGCCGTCTGCGCCCAGCCAGTTACACAGCAGTGCAGCCAGCGGCATGATGAAAACGACGTACCGGCACAGGGCGATGACCAGCGATTCTGCGCCCTTGCCCAGCCCCTCCAGTGCACCGGAAGCGGTGGTGGAGACCGCCGAGATGACAAAGCCGATGCTGATGATGCGCAGCGCGGTCTGTCCGGCGGCGATGGTTTCGGGGTTCTGAGTGAACAGTCCCATCAGCTGCCCGGAAGCAGCCTGACAGATCACCGTGCCCGCCGCCATGATGGCAGCGCTCATGAGCAGGGTCAGCTGGAACAGCTTTTTCACCCGGGCGTACTCCCGCGCACCGTAGTTGTAGCCAATAAGGGGGCGCATGCCCTGCACGAAGCCGTTGGCAGGCAGGTACAAAAAGGTCTGCAATTTATAATAGATGCCCAGCACCACCACATAGCTCTGAGAAAAAGCCGCCAGCAATCCGTTAAGGAAGGTGACCAGCAGTGAGGGCAGCGCCAGATTCAGGATCGCCGGAATGCCGATGGCGTACAGTCTGCCGTCCAGCGCCGCGTCTGGGCGCAGGCAGCTGCGGCGCAGCCGCACCGGCAGCTCGGTGCGCAGATAGACCACAAGATAGACCACCACGCTGAGCATCTGACCGATACCGGTAGCCAGTGCTGCGCCTGCAATGCCCATGGCGGGCACCGGCCCAAGCCCGAAGATGAGCACCGGGTCCAACAGAATATTGCACACGCAGCCGGTGATCAGCGCGACCATGGACACCTTCATGCGGCCCACCGCCTGAAAGGTCTTTTCAAAGGCCAGCGAGGCCATGTTCACGACCAAAAACAGGAACACGATGGTGGAGTAGGTGATGCCGGCGGCGATCAGCGCCTCGTCCTGCGTAAAGCGGCGCAGAAAGCCGGGCATGATGGCGATGCTGACCGCCATCATCACCACGCCGTGCACAAGGCTGAGCACAAAGCCGTGGGTGGCGGCTATCTCGGCCTTTTCGCGGTCGCCCGCGCCCAGATACAGCGCGATCATGGCGTTGATGCCGATGCCAAAGCCGATGGCAATGGCGTTGGAAAAGTTCTGGATGGGGAACACCAGACTTAAAGCAGTCATGGCGTCCTCGCTGATGCGTGCCACAAACAGGCTGTCCACAATGTTGTAGAGGCTGTTCACCAGCATGGAGATCACGTTGGGCAGCGCCATCGAAAGCAGCAGTGGCAGCACCGGCTTCTCCTTCATAAAAGTTTCGTTCATTGAAAAAATTCACCTGCTATCTGTAAAAAGTAAAAATATGGCGGGCACAGCATCGGCTTGCAGCCGGTTTCCGGCGCACAAAAAAGCCACACAATGACCCTTGGAAGGTCATTGTGTGGCGAAAAGTAGCAATGTTGCTGTAAAAATCCACACGGTTTTTATGATCGCGGCAGCTGTCCGCGATATGCAGCCTGCGCACTTGCGCACTGCAACTCCAGCAGAATACCACATCCTCAGCGGCGTGTCAAGGGGTTTTGGTCAAAAAGTATGACTTTTATAATCACTTGACCATTTTTACAGCAGGCGCTACAATAAGGCAAACCGGCTCTGAGGGAGGGCACTGTATATGAAATGGATGATCGCATCAGACCTGCACGGCTCCTATTATTATGCGCAGCAGCTGCAGCAGGCCTTTGAACGGGAGCAGGCCGACCGCCTGCTGTTTCTGGGAGACCTGCTCTACCACGGTCCCCGCAACGACCTGCCCCGGGATTACGCCCCTAAAAAGGTGATTCCGCTGCTGAACAGCCTTGCGCCCAAGCTGTTGTGTGTGCGCGGCAACTGCGACGCCGAGGTAGACCAGATGGTGCTCAATTTCCCGGTGCTGGCGGATTACGCCGTGCTGCCGGTGGGGCAGCGGCTGGTCTACGTCACCCACGGCCATGTGTTCAACCTGAACCATCTGCCGCCCCTTGCCCCGGGGGATATTTTGCTCCACGGCCACACCCATGTGCCCGCATGGACAGACTTCGGGCAGGGGAACCTTTACTTAAACCCCGGCTCCGTGAGCATTCCCAAGGAAAGCACCGCCCACAGCTACATGACCTTGGAGGGAAACACCGCCTGTTGGAAGACCATGGAGGGCGCGTGCTACCACCAGCTGCAGTTGTGATAATGTTGTGATATTCCTTTTTTGCCTGCAAAAGCCCTTGACGAAATGCCCGAAATGCTGTAAACTAAGTACAACCTTTAAAAATAGAGGGAGCTGTAAGCTTTGTACTGAACGCAGGCGGTGCAAAGTGTAACAGTAAACCCCATAAGGCATCATAAAAAGACACCGGAGGCTTTGCATCAGCTTCCGGTGTTTTTTTGTGCGCAGCCGGGCTATCTTTTGCAGCGCGATCATGCTACAATAGAAAGAAAACGCGAATTGCAGGAGGAATTATGGATTTTTACGGAACCATCGGCCCTGCCTGTGCCGATGTAAAGCTTTTGCGGCAGATGGTGGAAGCCGGCATGACCGGCATCCGCATGAACCTTTCTCACGGCCCGCTGGCAGCGCACAAGGACTGGCTGGCGCTGCTGCGCAAAGCCGGGGTTAAAAAGCTGCTCATTGATTTGCAGGGGCCGGAACTGCGCATCGGCCGTCTGCCGCAGCCGCTGTCCCTGACCGCCGGACAGACCGTGCGTCTGGGCGCGCAGGGCATCCCCTGCCCTGCTGCACTAGTACAGGGCGTGCAGCCCGGGCAGGAGTTGCTGCTGGATGACGGCAAGCTACTGGCACGGGTGGACGCTGTGGAGTCGGATGCACTCGTGTGCACCGTAGTACGAGGCGGGGTGCTGCAAAGCCGCAAAAGTCTGGCGGCACCGGGGGCGGATATCAAAATGCCCACCCTGACCGCCGAGGACAAGGAGAACCTTGCCATCGCCGCCGATTGCGGCGTTACCGGGGTCATGCTGCCCTTTGTGCGCGGCGCTGAAGATATCCGCAGCCTGCGGCAGGCACTGGCAGAGGCCGGTGCGCCGCAGCTGAAAATTCTTGCCAAAATTGAAAACCTTGCGGGCGTGCAGGCGCTGCCGGAGTTTTTGCCGCTGGTGGATGAGGTGGTCATTGCCCGGGGCGACCTTGGCAACGCCATGCCCCTGTGGGAGCTGCCCCGCTGCCAGAAGCAGCTTTCTGCCGCCTGCCGGGCAGCCGGGGTGCCCTTTATGGTGGTGACCCAGATGCTGGACAGCATGCACACCCGGGCGGTACCCACCCGCGCCGAGGTGAGCGACATCTACAACGCCGTACTGGACGGCGCATCCAGCCTGATGCTCACCGGCGAGACCGCCGCCGGGCAGTACCCGGTGCAGGCCATGGAGTATCTGGTGCGCACCGCCCGCACGGCGATGTAAGAGGAAGAATTATTTTTTATTTGGGCTTCCGAAAAGTCTGCGGACTTTTCGGAAGCCCTTTTTCACGGAAAGGGGTCGTGACCGAGAGATATTTTTCCGCAAAAGGATAGCATCTTTTGTCTGCTTCCTGTATAATACAGGTAAAATCAACTGAAGTCAGAAAGGTTTATCGTTTATGGGCATCGTAGTCATCGGAGCTGTTTTTGTGGACATCAAGGGCTATCCCCTTTCCACCTATATCCCCGGCGGGCGCAACGCCGGACGCATCGAGCAGGTACACGGCGGCGTGAGCCGCAACGTGGTGGAGGATATCGCCAACGTAGAGCTGCGCCCCACCTTTGTGGGTCTGGTGGACGACACCGGCATGGGACAGGACGTCATCGACAAGCTGGCAAGGCACAAGGTCAACACCCGCTTTATCCAGAAAGTGCCGGACGGCATGGGCACATGGCTGGCCATTTTTGACAACGATGGCGATGTGCACGCCGCCATCTCCAAACGGCCGGACACCACCCCGCTGACCGGCCTTCTGCAAGAACAGGGCGACGCCATTTTTGCAGACTGCGATTCCATTGCACTGGAGCTGGACCTTGAAAAGGAGACGGTGAAGCAGACCCTGCGCTACGCTAAAAAGTACGGCAAAAAGGTGTTTGCCGCAGTCTCCAACATGAGCATCGCCATGGAGCGGCGGGATTTTTTGCAGCAGATCGATTGTTTTGTATGCAACCAGCAGGAGGCCGGGCTGCTGTTCTCGGACGACTACGACCACCTCTCCCCGGATGAGATGTGCCGGGTGCTCACGGGCAACGTGCGCAGCGCCAACATTCCCAGCATGGTGGTGACCATGGGCGGGCAGGGCGCGGTATACGCCTGTGCAGACGGTGACTGCGGCATCGTACCCGCCAAAAAGGTGGACGTCATGGACACCACCGGCGCGGGGGACGCCTTCTTTGCCGGCACGGTCATCGGCCTGACCTACGGCAAAACGCTGGCAGAATCCTGCGAGATCGGCAGCCGTCTTGCCGCTTCGGTCATCTGCATCACCGAGAACGTCTGTCCCCGCTTCCGCCCGCAGGAGTTCGGGCTGGATGTACCGGTGGTGGACTGACGATTTAAAGCGAAAAAGCATTTATAGTTTGCCAACCGGAAAAATCTGCGGATTTTCCCGGTTGGCCTTTTCACAAGAGGAGCCGCAAAGGAAAGCTGCATCTATAACTAAAATTGCGGATTTTTCGGCTCGCCTTTTCACGGGAGGGGCGTAGAGGGAAACGGCGTCCGTCTATTGGATTTTTGCGAAAAAACGCATTTTCCCTCTTGACAGAAGCGGCAGTTTCTGGTATCAATAAAAATGATAAAGGGGAGTAAAGGGCAGCCCGCCGATCAAGGCTTTTTTCCGGCAGGCCGCTGCATGGCAGCGTCATCACGGCAGCAATGCCCGATGTCATGTGTTCGCTTGAGACTTTTGTCACAGATCTTACGCTGTGGCAAGGGTCTTTTTTTCTTGCCGCAGCATCAGAACAAAAGGAGGCAGAAAAACAATATGAATTTCTGGAACACATTCGCCGCGCTCTTTTCAAACTTCGGAGCGCTGACATGGCAAATGGTGGTCATGTGGGGCATCGGTGCCCTGCTCATTTACCTTGCCATCGTCAAAAAGATGGAGCCCAGTCTGCTGCTGCCCATGGGGTTCGGTGCCATTCTGGTCAATCTTCCCGCATCCGGTGCCATCACGCAGGGAGACACCGTTGGCCCCATCTCTGCCCTGTTTGAGGCGGGGATGTCCAACGAGCTGTTCCCGCTGCTGCTGTTCATCGGCATCGGAGCCATGATCGATTTTGGCCCGCTGCTGGAAAAGCCGTGGCTCATGCTGTTTGGCGCAGCGGCACAGTTTGGCATCTTTTTCACCCTGTTTCTGGCCGGGTTCTTCTTTGATATGAAGGACGCCGCGTCCATTGCGGTCATCGGCGCAGCAGACGGCCCCACCGCCATTTTTGTGGCAAACACCCTGAAATCCCAGTATCTGGGCGCTATTATGGTGGCAGCTTACAGCTACATGGCACTGGTGCCCATCGTGCAGCCGCCGGTTATCCGTCTGCTGACCACCCAGAAGGAGCGCCGCATCCGTATGCCCTACGAAAAAGGCAATGTCACCCAGCTGACCAAGATCCTGTTCCCCGTTGTGGTCACGGTGGTCGCCGGTCTGGTAGCCCCGGCCAGCGTGGCGCTGGTGGGCTTTTTGATGTTCGGCAACCTGCTGCGGGAATGCGGGGTGCTGAACTCCCTGAGCGAGACCGCCCAGAACGTACTGGCAAACCTCATCACCCTGCTGCTGGGTCTGACCGTTGCCGGGCAGATGACCGCCGACAAGTTCGTCCGGCCGGATACTTTGCTCATCATGGCGCTGGGTCTTGTGGCCTTTATCTTTGATACCGCTGGCGGCGTGCTGTTCGCCAAGCTGCTGAACCTGTTTTTGCCCGAGGGCAAAAAGCTGAACCCCATGATCGGCGCGGCAGGCATTTCGGCCTTCCCCATGAGCGGACGCGTGGTCAACAAGATGGGTCTGGCCGAGGACAACCAGAATTTCCTGCTGATGTACTCCATCAGCGTCAACGTTTCCGGGCAGATCGCATCCGTCCTTGCCGGCGGACTGATCCTTTCCCTGATGGCTTAACGGAGGTGCCTTTATGCTTCATCTTTCTTCCTGGATGACCACCCTGCCCATGATGCTCATCGGCATGACCGGTATCCTGCTGGTCATCGGCTTTCTTGTGCTGGTTGTGATGGCGCTGAACTGCCTCACCCGCCGCAAGTAAAAGAAAAAAATAGGATAAGCAAGCCGCCCGGGAGGATCTGCGGATCTTCCCGGGCGGCTTTTTTCACAGGCGCAGACGGCGCTGCTTTTGCCGGA
>ULWC01043757.1_pt1 | contig 12249 bp, 22 predicted proteins | sample 1959931 | NCBI WGS metagenome assembly ULWC01 (sample SAMEA4835801, study PRJEB28245) | human gut metagenome | biome: gut microbiome; material: fecal sample | place: Denmark | collected 2008
TTGCCTGCGGTTACGCCGACGGTTATCCGCGTTCCATGCCCGACGGCTCTCCGACCTGGGTGGAAGGCAAGATCGCTCCCCTGGCCGGTGCCGTTTCGATGGACATGCTCACCATTGACGTCACCGATATTCCGCAAGCCCGCGTAGGCAGTCGTGTGGAATTGTGGGGGGAACACATTTCCGCCAACGACTTGGCAAGCCGCTGCGGCACGATCGGATACGAATTACTTTGCGCCGTGGCTAGCCGCGTTCCCGTGATCTCCGACTAAGCGACTCGCTCGATGGCAAAAGCAAGAACCCATTACGTTTGTTCCGAATGCGGCGGCTCTACTGTCAAATGGCAAGGTAAATGCCCGCACTGCGGCGCCTGGAACACAATGCGTGAGTTCCGTGAACCGACGGCTTCTCAGTCCCGTTTTGCCGCCTCGCGTCGTCAGACGTCTCTGGCCGACGGCGAAGGTGTGGTTGATCTTGCCGAGGTTCAGGCGAGTGAAGTCCCGCGCATTCTGACTGGTATCGGCGAGTTTGATCGGGTGACCGGCGGCGGGCTGGTTCCCGGTGGCGTGGGTTTGATCGGCGGCGACCCCGGCATCGGCAAGTCCACGTTGTTGCTGCAAGTCCTTGCGCGCATGGTGCGTCTTGGCAAAACAGCCCTTTACGTGTCGGGCGAAGAATCCGCATCGCAGGTTGCTTTGCGTGCGCAGCGCATTGGACTGGACCCCAGCGGCATGAGGCTCATGAGCGAAATTGAGCTTGAGCGCATTGAGGCTGAGATTTCCGCCTCTAAACCGCAGTTTGTTGTCATCGACTCCATTCAGACGCTCTACAGCTCGGATCTGGAATCGGCTCCGGGCAGCGTTACGCAGGTTCGGGAATGTTCGGCTCGACTGACGCGATTGGCCAAGACCACCGGTGCCGCGCTCATTTTCGTGGGGCATGTGACAAAGGACGGTGCTCTCGCCGGACCCCGTGTGCTTGAGCACATCGTCGATACGGTTTTGTACTTTGAAGGCGACACCCACAGCAACTTCCGTCTGATTCGCGCCTTCAAAAATCGTTTCGGTGCCGTCAACGAACTCGGTGTCTTTGCGATGACCGACCGCGGTCTGCGCGCCGTTTCTAATCCGTCGGCCATTTTCCTCTCGGAACATCGTAACGATGTGGCCGGAAGCGTCGTCATGGTGACCCAGGAGGGTTCACGCCCTCTGCTGGTGGAAATCCAGGCTCTGGCCGACGAATCCCATTCGCCCGCACCGAGACGTTTGTGCGTCGGGCTGGACGCGCAGCGTCTGGCTATGCTTTTGGCGGTGCTGCATCGCCACGCCGGCATTTCCTGCTTTGAAAAGGACGTGTTTGTAAACGCTGTGGGCGGCGTCAAAATCACGGAGCCGGCAAGCGATTTGGCGGTTTTGATGGCCGTGGCGAGTTCTCTGTCGGATCGCCCCCTGCCGGCGGGCACCGTGATTTTCGGCGAAGTCGGCCTAACCGGCGAAATACGACCGATACCTCGGGGACAGGACCGACTCAAGGAAGCTGCCAAACTTGGTTTTTCCATGGCGATCATTCCCAAAGCCAATGCACCCAAAACTCCGATCGAAGGACTTGACGTGAAGGCGGTGGATCGGTTAACCGACGCTTTGGCCGTCATTTTGAATTAACCAGAAAGCAGTCAGCCTCTGTTAGACTTTTGCACACTCAAAAAAAGATCGGCGTTGCCCGACGGCGTCGTACCGATATTTTTTTCCTGAAATCCATTCTTTAGAGAAATCCTAACAATGCGCATCACGAAACTTCTTTCGCTCGACAGTGAACCCGCCAAGCCGATTCTTGACCGTGCCAAGCCGATTGCTCTGGCGTTCCTCGAACGTATCAAACTGCCCGAAACTTTCGTTGTTGGTGATCAGACGATCGAAAATGCTTTAGGCGAAGTTCGTCCTTTGGAGGTTGGTGACGTTCTCGTTGACGAAAACGGTGGCTTCTACAAGATCGAAGCTCCGGTGGAAACGATCTTCAAGGTCACGGGCGACCTCGACCTGATGCAGGAAGCCGTCTACGCCCTGACTGCTCGCGGCGTGCGTGTTGCTCAGACAGAAGACGGTTTTGCCGTGGCCGGCATTGAACAGTACAAGGCCATGCTCGAAAGCGTGGGTTTGACAGTGACGGCTGCTCAAGAACCGTTCACTCCCGTTCCGTTGCCTCGTCCTCACCACGGCGGTTGCGGCTGTGGCTGCGGCGGCCATCACCACCATCATGACGAAGGTGAATGCGGTTGCGGATGTGGCGGTCACCATCATCACGATGAAGGTGAATGTGGTTGCGGATGTGGCGGTCACCATCATCACGATGAAGGTGAATGCGGGTGTGGCTGTGGCGGACATCATCACCACGATGAGGGTGAATGCTGCTGTGGCGGCGAGGGCCACCATCACCACGGTGAAGGCGAATGCTGCTGCGGTGGTGAAGGTCATCATCACCACGGCGAAGGCCAGTGCTGCTGCCAGGATAAGGAAAGCAGCAAATAATCTGATCTGATAATTGAGCACGCAAGCGAACTGCTTTCAGGTACAATGCGCGCTCCGATCTGCGCGGATGTGGCGAAATTGGTAGACGCACCAGATTTAGGTTCTGACGCCGCAAGGCGTGTCGGTTCGAGTCCGACCATCCGCACCATTTTAGAGAATCACGACAGATCGTAACGGATCAGACGTTGAATAAAAGCCCCGCGAGTCGGGGCTTTTTTAATATCACGACGTATTACGACAAGTTAGCAAAGAGCGCTTCCGTATGGTATAACTTTTCGGTCGGTTATACCATTGAGATTTTTTGAATGAAGCAAGTCAAACCTCTGACCGTAAAACAGGTGGCGGCTATTACTAAGCAAGGCCTGACCTGTTTAGGTGGCGTTAATGGTCTTTACCTGATGGTTAAAGGCGAAGGAAAGTACTTCGTCTTTCGGTACGTCTCGCCTCTGACAGGAAAAAGATCTTTTGTATCACTGGGGACTACTACTTCAATCACGCTGGCTCAGGCTCGTGAGAAAGCAGCAAAGTATGCTGCCGATGTACGAGACGGCCATGACATCGCGCAAAAGCGTCGGGAGCAACGAGAGAAACGCAGACTCGCCGCCTTCGTACCGCCGCAGGTCAAGGCAGGTACTTTCGAAGCTGTCGCAAAGCAATGGCTGGATGCCAGAGTCAAAACCGGATACTACGATAAGAATGTGCGAGGAGTGTCTGTCGTTGAAGCATATTTGTCGCGGAACGTCAATCCGGTACTCGGGAAGATGCCGGTTGATGCAATTAGGGCACAGGATGTCTTTCGGTGTCTGAAACCCATTTGGACAACTACGACGGAGGCCAAGAACAAGTGCCTCACCATCATCAACGGAGTGTTTCGATGGGCGCAGGCAATGGGAATGTTGGAGGGTGAAAATCCTGCCGATAAGCGAGGTGCCTTGGGAGTTTTGCTCGAGAACCTATCGCCCCATGTCAAGCAGCCTCGAAATATGGGTGCACTGGATCCGGAGGAGATGCCGGAGTTCTTTTGCGAACTGATGAACTGGGGCACGATCGCCAGTAAGGCCTTTGCCTTCGCGATTTTGACTGCTTCGCGTTCAAAGGCGGTGCGCACTGCCAGATGGTCTGACATTGATCTGGAGGCTGGCACGTGGACTTGCCCGGAATCGGCCATGAAGGTTAAAGGTCGAGGGATTTTTGTCGTTTTGCTGAGCACGGCAGCAATTCGGTTGCTCAAGTCACTACCGAAAATGGCCAACACCGATCTGGTCTTCCCATCCCCTTACCAGCATAAGGTGATGTCAGATACTGGGTTAGGTCAAATTGTTGGCGATATGAACAAGCAGGCCAAGAAACAAGGCTTACCGATGTGGCTCGACAAGGCTCAAACTGAAACATTGGGGAAGGATATTCGCATCACAGTCCACGGAACATCACGCGCGACGTTTAAGACGTGGACGAAGCTGGATGCAAATTTGAAGCGCTTCGATAGAGATGCCGTTGAGCTATGCCTGGCGCACAAACTCGATGACGGCTATGGTGGAGCCTATGATCGCGCCGCCATGCTGGAAGAGCGGCGGCGGATCATGGATGCTTGGGGGGAGTTTTGCTGCTCGAAGCTCAACCAGCCTGCAAAGCTTCGACGCAAGGGATGATTTCCGTTTTCTTCCAAACAGTGATGCGCTGAGAGATTTTCATGGGCTTGGGAAGCTTGCCTTCCCTTGCCCATCTCCATACGGTTGGAATCGAAATTCCGAGCAACTTTGCGACATCCCAAGCGCGAAGCAGTTGCTCTTCGGGTGAAAAGATTTTTTTATCTGTGTCCGTTGTCATCATCATTTATCTCCTTACTTACTTTTGCGAATTCTTTCGATCTCTCGGTCGATCTTCTTTTTGACCGCATTCGCAAGATCAAAGCGGTCGTCCGTCGTCATGTATATATCTAGGATCTGCCAGATCAGGATCAGCACGTCGGCCAGCTCAGAGTGGAACTCCATGCGCTTGACCTGCGGCAGTACGTCCGGCTTGTCCTCGTGCTTGATGGCAACTGCCAGCTCGCACATCTCTTCGATCAGCTTTTCTTTTTGCCCACCGTATGAGTGTGCTGTGGCAATCTCGTCGATCTTGTGCTGGAGCTCTCGGCTTGCGAAAATCGCATCGATCATCTCAGCCTCCTGTGTATCTCTTTCAACTTTTTGTCCATCCACTTAAGCCCTTCAGTCGCGTTCTCTGGCATGTCTCCTGACATTTCAGTCAAGATCCACAGCGCTATGACTTGACGGGGGTCTTTGTCTAGAGCGATCCGGATAAAGGTTCCGGCTATCTCAATGCCGTTCCGGATGGCCTTCAGCTCGTCGCCAGTGACCGCAAAAGATCCGGTGCGAAGTGCCCGTTCTTTGAAGGTCTTGAAGGCGACCTGCATTGCTACCCACTCTTCGCCGTACGTCAGAACACAAAATTCGTGTTCAAGGCCATAGCCTCGATACATCACGAAAGTCCCCAGAAGGATCATCGAACCCAACTTGAGCAGGTCGTCCTTCGTAAAGGCTCCAGTGTGTAGCCGAAGCTCCACGGCAAGCTCTACGTTTCGATATGCGGCCTTGATCTCTGACACGTCTTTGGCTGAGATCCGGCGCGGTGCTTTTGGCCACCTTTTCGGGTCATAAACTTTGCGCGGCTTTTTGGTTTTCGGCATCTCACTTCACCACAAGGCTGTGCCGCTTGACGAGACGAGCACCCGGCACTTCTTTGCCGGACTTGATAGCGTCCTCAATCATCTTTTTGCTGACCTTCGGTTTCACTGGAGGCATATAAAAGAACTCGCTGGGGACGGACGGCAGGTCAAAGACCTCGACGCTCTCGGATGGATGCAGCCGGATCTGAACCGGAGCTGTCTTGATGCTCTTGATCTCCAAAAGCTCCATCGCATCGACACATCGGCCTTTGATGTGATCGATCAAGCTCTTGACAAACTTCTTGCGTCTGGCGAGCTGGCGCTCTTGCTCTTCGAGCTGTGCCACCAAGCCTTCGAAGTTAGCCACAGCGCAGGCGCAGTCGATCAGCTTCTCTTGCGTATCGAGCGCCAAGGCATCGAAGCGGTCGATGCCGATCAGCTCGCCAGTCTCGGGGTCAGGCTCGACCTGCATGAGCGCAGCGGCGGTGGCCTGTGTGAGGCTGAAAAGCGAAGGGTTCTTGATGGGGTTCAGGGATTCGGTTACGGCGTGCATTTTTGTGTCCATGAAAAAGCCCTCACTCGGAGGGCTGTTCGGATTTGAGACGTTCGATTCTTACTGTGACGGATTTTTGTAGGCACTCAGCCCAATCTTCTGCATCTGCCAAGCCTTCGGGAATGCCGCCGAACTTTGACAGCATGAGCTTGTACTGCTTCATAAAGCTGGAGTATGGGTAGCAGGAGATTCGAGCGCTTTCTCGGGCGCACTTGAGATACCACTCCGCTTTGCGCAAGTCCTCCAGAGCATCGTTTTTATGTCCGGCTCTGATCATGTACTTCAACGCATTCCCAAGATCAAAAGGAGCCCACCGCAAGATGTCGATAGGCTCGAAGCGAACGGCCTGCTCAACGTAGTGCCGCGGTCGGTTTACTGGATCGAATTCAGTCATTTTTGCGTCCATAAAAAAGCCGCCCGGAGGCGGCTTGTGATGTTATTTCTTAAGTTTTCGAGCAAGGCTTTTACACTCAAAAAAGGCTGGGTTTTGCAAGGCAATGCAAACTGCATCACAGATGCAACGTAGATCTTCAGCATTATCTCCATCGCCAACCTCGAACTCTCCTACGTCATACAACACAAAAGAGTATTGATCAAGCATCTGTCCAAGAAGATCACAGAGAAGCAAGTAGTTTGTTCCGTCTGTCACGTATCCGTCTTCAGTTTCCTTGAAGTCGTCAAGGCACCGATCCTTGTCGTACTCGAACTCGCTTTCAGGGGCCTCGCAATTGTCAATTTCGCTCTGGGTATATCCGTAATCGAGCGGATCGAAGTCGTCATCTGGGATGAGGTTCAGAACCTCGTCAAAAGATGAACAGATCACAGAATAATCGGACTTCGAAAAGGTGACTTTTATGTCTCTGAACGTTTTCTTGTTCACGTTGTTCTCCTTGTGTTCGTCAAAGCCTTGCATCTTGCCGCGCCACTGGCGCAACACGAAAAACGCCGTCCCCGAAGTCAGGGTGCGGCACGGCAAGGTGAAAAGCTTCGGTGGCCACCGCCCGCGCAGTACCCTACGCAGTTGCAGTCTCTCGACGCTTTGCACACATCGCGGACGGCGGCCGAAGGTGTTATGGTTGTTTGCCCTTCCAAATGTCCTGCTCGGCACCATGCTGCTCGAGGTGTGCGCAGGTTTCCGCAGCACGTGCCCAGTGCCAGAGACGTTCTGCGAACTTCGAGAGGAAGTCGGGATTGAGATACGATCTAGAGCCGCTTGAAGCGATTGCTCGAATCATCCCGTCGTTCTCATCGAAGCTAAGGATTGGGTTGAAATCCTCGTCAAAGATTTCGAACGTGTATTTGGTGACTTGTGCGACCATGCCATCGCCGAGCCGGATGACTTCCGGTGGATGGATGATGGATTTCTTGACGTTTTTCATGGTGTTGGTTGGCCGCGCACCGGTAGGAAAAGCGTCGGGGAGACACCGGCGGGCGGCCGAAGAGGTTACTTGACGACCTCGATGTCGTCGGCTGAAAAAAGGATTTGAAACTGCTGCTGGTAGTCGCCAGTCGGCGCCTGCTTGAATGCCCCGAAGGCCACGTAAAAGGCGGGCACGTCACTGATGTAGCCGCCATCTCCTCGCAGCTGTCTTTGTACGTCCGGCTGGTTCAAAGTCCAGTCAAGCTTGCGTGAAAAATCGTTGTCCGTGAGCTTGTCTAGCGTCCGTTGCAGGTGCTGGTTTTTGAGACGGTATCGCATCGGACTACCCCAGTAAATCGATCCAGAATCTGAAGCTGGCTCCGACGATGCCAGTTGCGACGATCATCAAAAAGGCCACGAAACCGAGAGCAGCCAAAATTTCGATTAAGTCTTTCATGTGAAAAAGGCCGCTCAGTGGCGGCCTATACGTAGAGTTTCAGGGCTGGGACGGTGTCAAAACGGTGGATCGTAGTTCGGTGCCTCCTGACCGTACCCGGGCGGCACTTCCGGCTGTGCGCCATTCTGCGGCGCGGCATGGAAGGCTTTGTAGTCGTCTGTGTCTCGGTCTTTCAAGCCCTTGAGCTTCTGCTCAAGTTTGACCGGGGTTTCGACGCCGTTGATGATCTCGCTGGCGGTCTTGCGCGTGACAGGATCGAAGAAGCCACTGATGCTCATGTCGAACTTTTCGCGGCCCTGATAGATGTCATTGACGCGCTGGAGCAGTACGCCTACCTGCTTCTTTTCGAGAACAGGGATTCGATATCCCTGCTCGGTCGTGTGATCTCGGCGGTAAACCGTGGCGGCCTGCGTCTTGATCTCATCGATGTTGAGGATTGTCATTAGAGCGTGGAGCATACCCATGCCAAAAGCTTCATCACCGCTGGCTTTCGTGAGCACGAGGCGGGTTGTGCAAAGTGCACTCGTCCGAACGTCCTTGAGCGTGAACTCGATCAGGCTTGCGCCGCTTGCAGTCTGCTTTGCGGCGACCTGACCGATCCAGACGACGTACTCGCCTGTTTGAGTGATGAAGGAGCCGCCGTCGGCCTTTCGTGCTTTGTCTGTGTCTCTTTTGATGCTGTCAAACATTTTTCAAGTTCCTTAATATGGGATGTCTTCGATAGGGATGTTGTCGAATCTGTTGCGGGTGCTACTGGGGCTCGGAGGTGTGCGCTTCGGAGCCGACTGCCCGGGTGCGCCTGAGGCGTTACCGTCATCGTCATCATCAGCGGCAATGCCGAGAAAGGACGACAGCGAGTAGCGGCAGGCGTATGTACGGGCGGAACCGAAAGCTTGTGCGGCGTTGATCTTGCCGTTCGCGCCGCTCGGCATGAAGAGCTCTGAGCTCTCAAGCGTCTGCCCGCTTTCGTGCGCGAGTATCGTGCGGACGGTCACACCTCCCTGGACGCTTCGCACGTCCTGGTACAGGAAGATGCCATTGGCATTGAGTGCAGGACGCACGGCCTCGAGGATGCTCGTCAGGTCAGCGTACTTTCCGTAGTTCGCCTGCTTGTTCTTTTGAACTGTCTTGAATGCGGCTTGAGCTTTGGCAAGGGCAGCGAAGAGCTTTGCTCGGTCTGCCGGGTTTGGCGCTTGAATCGTCACAGCCGGAGCGGTGACTTCGATGTCGGTTGTCATTGTGGTATCCTTTGAACGTTCGTTGATGAACGCCCCTTTTTGATGGCTTTTAGAAAGGGATCGGGCCGTCGGAGTCGTCAGCTCCTTCGGCCTTTTTCGTTTCCGGTTCCTCGTCGCTCTTGGCGTACAAAGCCTCAAGCCTTGGGTCCAAATAGTCGATGTACTCGACCATCTCTTCGCGTGTCAGCTCATCCATGAAAGCCTCCAAAAGACGAGTGCGACTGCACCAGTGACGGCCAGTGCGCCGATCGCCAGTAGCGACCAATGTTTCTTGCAGAAGTCGATCCGTTCTCGCCAAACGCGTTTGCGATATGCCTTCCAGCAAGCGTCATGAACAATCGGATCAAAGTAGATGTTTCTTTTCATTTCGGCTCCTTGAGGTTTTGAGATCTTCTGTCTGCGGTCTGCGTCGCCAAGGAGCCAGACGACGGGAGCCAGGCCGCAGGCAGAAGGACTCGCCTTCTGATTGGGTTACTGGAGGAGATAGATGATCCACGGCAGGCTCAGGATCGAGCCGAAGCCAGCCGCGGCGGTCAAAAAAAGCACGGCGGGGCGTTCGCCGTGCTCATCTTTCGAGATTATCCAGTCAAGCAGCTTGCGCATCTTTGTGCTCCTTTACTTGCCGCAGAAACTCGCGGGAGTAGTCGATCAGACCTTGGACGTGAGCTTTGTCAGTGCCGAAGCGAGCCAAGACGTTGCCTTTTGTGATCGTCAAGCCTTCGTATGCACACCATTGGATAACGCCCAGCGAGTTGTCGAGGTCTGGCTTTCGAAGGCTCTTTGCAAGAGCGCTGATCGATGCCTTGAACTCATCGAGTCGGATGCCGAAGATGAAGATCGTGCAGGATCCGGTTATGCACAGATCGACGTGTGCGCCATCCAAGCAGCGGAGGTTGATCAAGTTCTCGCCGCCGCGAGTGAGGTCGCAAGGTTCGACCTGCCACTCGATTGGCTTGAAGTACTTCTTGGTGGTCATGCCGATGCCTCCGTAAATTCGTACCTGCCCTCGAACCACTCCCAGAGCTTCACGGTGTCGTCAAAGTCAAAATCGAACTCGTCGCTTGTCGCGATTTGCTCGACGATCTCTGAGGCCGTGTCAGCATCAACTTCGTCGAAGATGCCTTCATCGACCATCTGAGTGAGCTTCATTTGAGCGTCCCAGAAAGGGTCTGGACGAGCGAATAGGTCGTCGTCATCAGGCTTCATGTGGAAGCCCGGTCGATAGGTGATAAAGCACATAGCAGGTAGTCCGTGAGATGATTAGAGGGTCGGGGAGTTTGCAATTTCCGACGTTCCCTAACCAACTCACGGAGGTTTTTATGGCCTTAGCAAGCGAAGCTGCTGAAGATCTGGCAGCCGCACTCGATAGGTTTGATGCAGAGAAACTGGCGGAAGCTCTCGATCGCAACACCGAGGCTTCCAAGGCTCTTACTGAGTCGATTGATCGTCTTGTTCGTGCTTTTGAGCTGCTAGAACAATCACAGTCGGCTCAGACTCAGGAACAGAAGCCTGAGCGTTAAGCTCGATTGCATCTTTTGCGCCCGCTTTGAGTAGCTTCAGCAGAACCTTCATGGTTTCGTTGTCGTTCTCGCGGGCGCAACCGTTCAGAGCGCGGTAGTAGGCTCTGGCCAGTTCCTTGGCGGCTCGTCTGTATTCGAGACCTCGGCGGCCAGGGTTTTTGTCAGGCAGAAATCGTGTGGTCATGTTGTCCTCCAGTGAAAAAGACCCACGGAAACCAGTTCTTAGGTTTTTCCGAAGAACTGGCTTCGATTGGCCTTTTCCCTGAAGTGAGCGGGGGTGTTCACTCCGCCATGTAGCCCACACTCGGGCATCAAATCAGGTTGCGCGTATTGGCTAGTGCGCTGCCTTGAGCCGTCCTATCAGGTCGCCAACCCGACTCGGGCATCACGGGACTTGCACCCGCTTTGCATACGCCTTCGGTGACGCTTGCTTTTAGTTCACCTAAATGATGTTAGTCAAAATTGACTTCGTCACTTAAGTTGACTTCATTATAACTAAACGCAAAGATTAGGCAAGTCTAAAGGCGTGCATTAGGTAAATCTAAATGCTACAAGTTGTAAAATGCAGACAATGGGCAACAAAAAAGCCGCCAAAAGGCGGCTTGCGTTGGGTTCGTCAAATTAGAAAGGAGCACTGCCGGATCGTTCGATCACGCGACCAACAAGGAAAAATCTATCTAGGTCTGATGCCTCAATAACTTCATCTTGAGGTTGCTCTGCTGGATTTTCAGAGTGCACCACAATTGACCCATTTAGCTTGGCATAAAGTCGCTTCACACGAACGGATTCGCCATAACAAAAGACGTAGATCTTCCCATTGACGATTTTCTGACCTGGGCGGCAGTCGCATAGGATTCTGTCGCCATCAAAGAGAATTGGCACCATGCTATCGCCGTGCACTTTGAAGCGTCGGCAGTCCTTTGACTTGACGCCTTGGTTTTTCAGCCAATCTTCTCGGTACAGTGCCCGTCGAATTTCGGAGACTTCTTCATAACTTGGAGTAAAGCAGTCGCCAGCACCAAAAGTGATTTCGTATTCTGGGATCTCGACAAAACCATCGGGCGTCGGCTCTTCTTCATAGATTTCGCCAACGCCTGAGGACTTTTCTCCTTTCCCTGTCGTGAGCCACAAGGCGTTCACCCCTAGGAACATTGCGGCTTTGATAGCCGAAACGGCGTCAAGACTTTTCGTCTTCCCGTTAAACCATGCTGTGACTGATGCAGGAGCGACCTGACAGTATCTAGCGAGTTCCGCTTTTGACTTACCAGACTCGGCCAGAGCTTCAGCGATGCGGTCTTTGAGTTCTGATGGCATACATCCTCCTTTTTAGATAAGCCTAACCAAAACAAAAAATTTCCGCTCATTAGCACTAAGGCAAGATTTAGGTATAATAAAGCATCAATTAGGCTAACCTAAAACAGGAGTTTTAAGCATGGCAAAGCTTGCCACTCGGCGTTTAGACCCAGAGCGATCGGCCGAGATCATCGAAAGCCTGGGCGGTACATCCGAAGTCGCACGACTTTTTGGGATCAGCGCTCCGAGCGTTACCGAATGGAAGAAGTCGGGGATACCTGACTATCGTCTTCTTGTGCTTCAGCTAAAGCACAAGAAGAACCCTGCCGTTCGTAAGTCTTTCGACTTCAATCCGTGCGAAGTGCGTGCATAAGGACGTAGCCATGAGCGGGAAGGCAATGTCTTGGTCTCGAACAATAAAAGTTGGTCGAGCAAGTGCCAAACAGGTTTTGCGCGAACTATGTATCAGTCAAAACGAGTTGACAGGCCAATGCTGTCTGTCGATCAAAGGACTGATCGAACTGACAGAGCTTTCTGAGCCTACGGTACTTTCTGCACTCGCTTTTTTGAAAGAACGCGGTTTTATCAAGGTTGAAAAAGTAAAGACCAAAACTGGATGGGGAAATTCGTACTCTTTC
>ULWC01048896.1_pt1 | contig 12245 bp, 7 predicted proteins | sample 1959931 | NCBI WGS metagenome assembly ULWC01 (sample SAMEA4835801, study PRJEB28245) | human gut metagenome | biome: gut microbiome; material: fecal sample | place: Denmark | collected 2008
CTTCTTGTAAATGTTCCGTCGTCGTATCTTGTTGTAATACAAGATTCATTGGCTTTAGTATACACGACAATACAAGAAAAGCAAGAGGAAATTTGAAAAAATAGGGTTTTAAGGATGATTTTCGACTAACTGCACAATTCTGAGCATGCCGTTTTGTGATACAAGACGGAAACCAATGTCAAGACAAGTGCCCGGCAGAGCATAAGAGCGGAATAGAAGGAGCATTAAAAATAAAGATACGGCAAAGAATAGCAGCTGCGGGCAGAAATTCTGACGAAACTGGACATGTATCACAGAAAAAACGGAAGGACGGATCGTTTTATGGATATTTCCTATTATAAATGCCTCTTGCGGAAGATGAACTTGTTTCGGCCAAAAAACAAGTTGGGGTGTGCCAGCGGTGCCGGATCGGGTCGGAAGAGGGGAGAAAGAGGCGGTGGACGGTGGAAGCCGGCAGAAAAAAATGAAGCCAAAAAGTGAAAAACGTCAACTTGAACGGACAAAAAGCACAGGAATATGAAGAGATGTGACAACGATAAAACGTCAAAAAAGTCAAAAGTGTAACAAAAGTGGCTAAAAATCTTAAGTTTTACCTTTGAATTGTACAGATTTGCATTTTGAAACAAGTGCACTCTGCACAAAAAACATGTAACTTGTAAAAAGAATGTTGACAAGGCTTGTATTACATGCTGTTATGTTGGCAACAGAAAGTCCCACGCAGGTGGGCGCCAGAAAAGTACGTGCAGACCGGCTGACACAAGCCCGGTCATGATGTTTAAGAAAATTGGAGGACAACAAGATGAAACAGTACATCAACCGCCGTGATTTCCTGAAGGCTGCTGGCGTGACCGCAGCTGCCGCTGCTCTGGCTGGCTGCGGTGTCACTTCCGGCTCCACCGCCACTGCATCCAGCACGGCTGCATCCAGCACCGCCGCTGCCGGCAAGTACGATGATGTCAAGGCCGATGTCACCCTGACCATGAGCCATCAGATGGCTGCAAGCCACTCCATCAACAAGACTGCTGAGGAGTTCGCTCGTCTGGTCGCTGAGAAGTCCGAGGGCAAGATGAAGGTGGACGTTTACTCCGCTGCAACTCTGGGCACCGAGACCGAGAACCTGCAGGCCCTGACTAACGGCACTCTGGATCTGGCCGTGATCGCTGCCGAGTTCTATGCAAACTACGTGGACGAGGCCGGCTGCCTGTGCCTGCCCTTCGTATACAGCAGCTACGACGACTGCGCTGAGAAGCTGGCCGGTGAGGCTGGCACCACCGTTGCACAGATGATCCTGGACAAGACCAATGTCCGCATTCTGGACTACTACGTGCTGGCATTCCGTCAGATCTTTACCACCGATAAGCCTCTGAACACCGTGGACGATATGTCCGGCCTGATCATCCGCATCCCGGACTCCTCTACTTATAAAGAGACCTTCACCCAGCTGGGCGCTGCTCCCACTCCTGTGGCATGGGGCGAGACCTACACCGCACTGGATACCGGTCTGGTGTCCGCTGTGGAGAACATCCCCGAGTCCATCATGTCCGCCTCCATGCAGGAAGTGTGCAAGTACGTCAACGTTTCCAACCACATCATTGGACCCACCACCATCTCCGTTTCCGAGCAGGTGTTCCAGAAGCTGACCGAAGAGCAGCAGAACATCCTGACCGAGGCCGCTAAGGAAGCCTGCGAGTTTGGCCTGAATGCTACCAAGGACGGCAGCGATGCAAACTTCGACGCTCTGGAAGGTGCCGGTCTGGAAGTGGTGGACACCGATGTTGACAGCCTGAAGGCAAAGATCAACTACAACGCATATGCTTGTGCAAAGACCGATGTCGGCAAGCAGATCCTGACTTCCATGGGTGTTGCTCTCTGATAGACCGTCCGTCTTTCCCTGAAAAAATGTGCGGGCAGGCCGCAAAGGGCTTGCCCGCACTTAATTGAAGAAAAGGAGATGAGCCCCCGCATGAAAAATGTGCGTAAAACGGTGGATAAGATCCTGAATGTGTGCATTCTGGTTCTCTTCATCGCAATGTTCGGTGTTACCACCCTGAACGTTATCATGCGTTATATCTTTAACTCGCCGCTGAGCTTTGCAGTCGAGTTTGGCCGCTACACCTTTGCAGGCATGGTCTATCTCGGCTCCATCTACGTCATGCGCGACGACGGCCACATCGGTCTGGACATCGTGGTGGATGCTCTTCCGGAGCCGCTGCACACCATCGTGAAAAAGTTCTCCCGCGTGCTGGTTCTTGCCTATCTGGCCATATTCTTCTGCATGAGCACCCGCATGGTTATTGAGAACTGGACCAACCGTTCCAGCACCATGCATCTGCCCATGTCTGTTGTGTATCTGGCCATGGTCATTGGCAGTGCCGGTATGTTCATTGAAGAGCTGCTTCTCCTGCTGGGCAAGGGCGGCAGCGAAAAATTAGATGCAGGCGACATGGGAGGTGGCATGTAATATGTGGATGATCATTGGTATCTTCTTTCTGATGCTGCTCATCGGCGTGCCTGTTGCGTTCGGTGTTGGCATCTCCTCCATGCTGTATCTGGCCCTGAATGGTAAGGATCTCGTCATCCTCACCCAGCGCATCTTCGCTGGCGGTGACTCCTTCACCCTGATGGCAATTCCGCTGTTCATCTTTGCAGGCGAGATCATGAATGCCTGCGGCGTTACCAAGCGCATCGTCGGCTTTGCAAACGAGCTGGTCGGCTTTATCCCCGGCGGTCTGGCACACGTCAACATTCTGGCATCCATGCTGTTTGCAGGCGTTTCCGGTTCCACCTCTGCCGACGTTGCTTCCATCGGCGGCATGCTGATCGGCTCCATGGACGAAGCCGGTTTCGACCGCGACTACGCCACCGCTGTCACCGCTGCATCCGCAACCATCGGTTCCATCATTCCGCCATCTATCCTGATGGTGCTGTACAGCTCCATCACCGGTATCTCCGTTGGTAAGCTGTTCATGGCAGGCGTGATCCCCGGCATTCTGGTGGGTGTCAGTCAGATGATCTACGCTTTCATCAAGGCAAAGAAGAACCCTGCCAAGTACGACGGCGATGTGAAGGTCAAGTTCGACTTCAAGCGCATGGTCAAGTCCTTCATCAATGCTCTGCCTGCGCTGGTCATGCCTCTGATCATCATTGGCGGCATCCTGTCCGGTGTGTTCACTGCAACCGAGGCCGGTGCAATCGCCGGTGCTTACGGTCTGATCATCGGCATCTTCGTCTACAAGGAGTTCACCTTTGAGGGTGCCATCAAGACGGTCCTCAGCGCAGCCCGCACCTCCGGCATGACCATGCTCATCGTGGCAAGCACTACCGCATTTGGTTACTGCCTGGCCATCGAGAAGTTCCCCGAGCAGGTGTCCGCTCTGCTGACCGGCATCTCCACCAACCCCAACGTCCTGATGCTCCTGATGATCATTGCCATGTGCATCATCGGCATGTTCATGGATACCACCTCTGCCGCCATCATCATGGTGCCCATCTTCTACCCCATCGCCGCAGCTGCCGGCATCGACGGCATCCACTTCGGCATGGTCATGGTGCTCACCTTCATTCTGGGCGGCATCACTCCTCCCGTTGGCGTTACCCTGTACATCGCAACCGCTGTTGCAAAGATCAAGTTCACCAATCTGCTCAAGGAAATGTGGCCGTTCATCCTTCTGTTCATCGCGGTCATGTTCGCAGTTGCTTACTGCCCGGCTATCTGCCTGACCATCCCCAACATGCTGGCCTGATCTGCAGCCGGACAGCAGATGCTCATGAAAAGCTTTTTCTAAATTTTCTCCTAAATCTCCTATCCCTTGCTTTGCATTCTCCATTACTTCCCAACGATTTCCCAAAACAGAAACCATTCGTGCAGAGGTCAGGCTGCTTTCATCCCTCCCGGGTGGAAGCGGCCTGATTCTCTTTTTTTGCCAAAGACCCGGAAAGGAGCATTGTTTATGGCACAACTTGTTACCCTTGGCGAGACCATAGCCGCCTTTGCGCCAGACCGCATGGGCCCGCTGCGCTATGTTTCCAACTACGGCATCCGCATTGCGGGGGCCGAGAGCAACACTGCCATTGGCGGCGTAACGCCGGAGAACATCCCGGAGTTCCGCAAGGCGGGCTGCCTTGGCGTGGGCCTTGCCAGCAGCCTGATGCCGAAGGACAAGGCCGCCGCCCGCGACTGGGATGCCTGCGCGGAATACGTGCACATGCTGCTTACAAAAGCCAAAGGCGAATAAACCGCAGAAACAGCAAGACCGCTCACCCGAAAAGATGAGCGGTCTTTTGTTGTGTGATGGGATGGCATTGCGGCCTACTCTTTAGACCATGGCTTCGCGTCATCCTGCCGGAGCAGTCGGTGCCGATGCCGTTCTGCTTTGTCTGCTGCGTGAACCACTTTCACTCCTGAAATGAACCGCATGAAAAAACAGAAGGCCTCATTCTATTGACTTTGCCTTTGCAGGGGAGTATACTCCATGTCACCAAGAATATTACGGCTATGACGAGAAAAAGTACCCGGAAGGAATGCTGCAGAGAGCTGCCGGTTGGTGCAAGGCAGTGCAGGGCATCCGTGGGAAGATCCTCTCCGAGCTTTTCGGCTGAATGGACGGTGTGCGCCCCAGTAAGCAGGAACGGCAGGCCCCCGTTATCACGGGCCGCGCGTTGTTGGACGTGCACTGAGTGGTCAGCGTTGTGCTGGCAATAAGAGTGGTACCGCAGAGGATATTACACGCCTTTGTCTCTTACAGACCGTAAGGGACAAGGGCGTTTTGTTTTGCGGATGCTTTTGTCCCAAAGCATGTCAGAAGGAAAAGGAGAAACAACTATGAAAACACTGGAAAAAGTAAGCGACTTTGTGGGCAAGTACATGGCCGCCATCGTTATTGTGGTGGCCGCGGGTGCCCTGTTCTTCCCCGGCCCGTTCAGCGTGGTAAAGACGGCGTGGGTCAATAACCTGCTGGGCATCGTGATGTTCGGCATGGGCCTTACCCTGAAGCCGGAGGACTTCAAGGTGGTGTTCAGCCGCCCGAAGGATGTGATCGTGGGCTGCGTTGCACAGTTCACCCTCATGCCGTTTCTGGCATGGGCGCTCACGCAGGTGTTCCACCTGCCCACCGAGCTGGCCATTGGCGTGATCCTGGTTGGCACCTGCCCCGGCGGCACCTCTTCCAACGTGATGACCTACCTTTCCAAGGGCGACGTTGCACTGTCCGTTGGCATGACCGCTGTTTCCACCGTGCTGGCTCCGCTGCTCACCCCGCTGCTCACCCTGCTGTACGCTGGCCAGCGTGTTGACGTGAACCCCATGAGCATGTTCATGTCCATCGTCAAGGTGGTGCTGGTGCCCATCGCACTGGGCTTTGTGGTCAATCACTTCTTCCATAAGTTCACCGAGGAAGCCGTCCGTGTGCTGCCTCTGGTCTCCACTACCGCCATCGTGCTGATCATCTGCGCCGTGGTCTCTGCCAACAGCGCCAAGATCATGACCAGCGGTCTGCTGATCCTTGTGGTGGTCATCCTGCACAACGTGCTGGGCTACCTCACCGGCTTTGGCGTGGGCAAGCTGCTCAAGCTGGACTCCACCAAGTGCCGCGCGATCTCCATCGAGGTGGGCATGCAGAACTCCGGCCTTGCAACCAGTCTGGCCGCCGCACACTTTGCACAGTATCCGCTGGCTACCATTCCCGGCGCTGTGTTCTCCGTGTGGCATAACATTTCCGGTGCGATCCTCGCCAACTTCTTTGCCCGCACAGCAGAGAAGAAGGATTGATCTTTCATAACATAGTAAAGCCCCCGGCAGGCGCAAACCTGCCGGGGGCTTTGCTGTGCCTGCGGGCCGGACATCTGCAACAAAACCGGCACAAATTGTGCTTTTCACGCTGCTTTTAGGGCGATTCACGCAGGTTTGCTTCCAAAATGCGGTAAAGTGTGGGATAATCAAGATACTGTAATATATACCCCCCCCCGTAAAAATGCGAGGGGAAAAAGGAGGTTGTACCATGAAACAAGGCAAACTTATCCGGCGTGCAGTATCGGCGGCGCTGGCCGGATGCATGATGTTCACCTTTTCCGCTCCGGCGCTGGCCGAAAGCACCGATGCGCTGATGCAGTTGAGCATCAGCGGCAACCGTGCGGCCAGTGTGCTGGATGCGGAGAACGGCGCAGAGGAGATCAAAATCAATAACGAGGTGATCAACCCGGCAGACTATGACAACATCGTTATCAACAATAAATATACCTTCCGCTATGACCCGGTGCAGAAGGTACTGACATCTACCAGCACTATTCCCATCAACGCTATTACCATTAAGGTGCCGGATGATGTTGACGTGGTGCTGGATGGCAAGGAACACATTGCAGTCAACAACTTGACCATCAATGGTGCCCATGATGTGATGATTTCCAGCGACAACGACCCTGCAATCGGCAGCAAAGCAAAGATTACCTGCACTGGCAAAGTGACTATTGATGCACCGGGAGCCAATTTTGCAATCGGTGCAACAAATAGTAGCACGTCGGACGGCCTTTTGACCATCAGTGGTGCTAGCGAAGTGGAAATCAATGCACCGAACAGCAGCCGCATTCTGGGTGGTTTCTACAGCAAGGCTGACATCACTTGCGACGGCCCGGTAACAATCCGCGGCAATGTAGACGGCGGCAGCACGCTGGCCAAGAGCTTTACATACAACCGCACGGATGGAGCAGGCTACGTCTACTTCACCAGCGAAGACGAGGAAGAGGGGGCCATTGATGCCAGTGTTACCCCTCTCGTGCAGGATGGAAAATATACTTATCTCCGCATTGAAGAAAAGCAGGATGCTCATCTCAAGGTTCACAACGGAACCGTTACAGTAGGCGATACAACCAGCAAAGAACTGGACAGCTTCAAGGGCCAGAAAGTGACCGTAGCCTCTACCATCGAGGAAACCGAAGACCGAAAATTTGACGGCTGGGAAGTGACCAAGGCTCCCGCAGGCTTTACGATCTCTGCCGATAAGCTGAAACAGAAGAAATTTTCGTTCATCATGCCCACAGGCAATGTGGAACTGACTGCGCACTACGCCAGCAAGTTGAGTGTGACCGGCGGCACTGCCGAAGTGAACGGCAACGCGGTGGACTTTGCCCGCCCGGATGCAGACGTGACCGTGACTGCGACCGATCGCAGCGCGGATGGCTACCAGTTTGACCACTGGGTGGTGTCTGGCGGTGATATTGGCAAGACCGAGGAAGAACTGAAAGCCAACCCGCTGAAGTTTACCATGCCGGATGCGGCGGTCAAGCTGACTGCTGTGTACCGTGCCGCTGTTACGGTGGTCAACGGCATTGCCGAAGCAGGCACCGAGAGCGGAGAAACAATCTTTGTGCTGCAGGGCGAAAAGGTCACGGTGAGCGGTAAGAACAGAAACCCGGATGTTACAAAGTTCGGCGGCTGGAAAGTAATCAGCCCGGAAGGCTTTGAACTGACCGAAGAGCAGAAAAATACCGAAGAAAGCATGACCTTCACCATGCCGGCCAGCCCGGTGGAGCTGAAAGCTTCTTATAGTTTCCCGGCACCTGTATTAGATATGCAGGTCACAGTGAATGGCGGCACGATCCGCGTCGGAGAGGGCAAAAGCCAGACGGGCACGGTGTTCGTACAGCCGGGCCAGACCGTCACGATCGAAGCCGATGAGCCTGCCAAGGAGAATGAGTCGTTCCACCACTGGAAGGTGGAAGAAGATTCCAGCAAGGATATTGGCATAATTGAGGGCAGTCTGGGTTCCGAAACGGAAAAGGGCACGGAAAAGATCGTCTTTACCATGCCGCAGGACGGCGTGAAGCTGACCGCCGTTTACAGCATCCCCGCTTCCGTGCTGAGGAGTACCGTTACTGTTGAGGGCGGCACGGCAAAGTCCACTCTGGGCGAGGGCAGCGATATCCCCGCAGAGATCGGCACCGAGGTGGAGATCACAGCTACCCCGTATGATGCCGAGAAATACCCCGGCATGGAGTTCGTGGAATGGGAGATCGTGTACCCCGAGAACTTCCCGGAGAATGTGCCGGAAGAGCTGCAGCTCAAGCTGGACAATGCCAAGAGCGCGGCCACGACGTTTAAGATGCCCGCTTACCCGGTCAAACTGATCGCCCACTGGTCGGCCAGCGCGGTGGCCGGACCGGACGAACCTATTGATGAAGACTTCGGCGTAGAACCTGCACCCATGGATACCACGGGCGGTGCAATTGCCGCCGTGGCCGTTGGCGGTGCAGCCATCTGGGGCGGCTACGAGATCACCACCCGCGTCATCCTGAACGGCCTCCTGCCCGAGGGCGCAGCCATCCCGGCAAACCGCGGCCAGCTGGCACTGCTCATCTGGACTGAGAAGGGCAAGCCCGAACCCGCCGCACAGCCCGCCTTTGCAGACATCACCGATGCCGAGCAGGCTAAGGCCGCACAGTGGTGCACCGAGCAGGGCACCATGGATGCCAAGGGCGACCGCTTTGAGCCCGAAGGCTGGACCCCGAAGTTCAAGGTGATCGAAGTGTGGAATAAGGCGTTCCCCAAGCAGTAAAACAGCAAACAGCCCCCCGGCAGACGAAGACCTGCCGGGGGGCTTTGCTGTGCCTGCGGGCCGGACAACTGCAACAGAACCGGCACAAATCATGCTTTTCACGCTGCTTTTAGGGCGATTCACGCAGGTTTGCTTCCAAAATCCGGTAAAGTGTGAGATAATCAAAGTACCGTAATACATACCCCCCCCCGTAATAATTTTCGCAAAGGAGGAACCCTATGAAACGAAATATTTTGGCCCGGCGGGCAGCTTCCGCTGCGCTGGCAGCATGCATGATGTTCAGCCTTTCCGCCCCGGCTCTGGCCGCAAGCACCGATGCCCTGCTCCAGCAGAGCACCGCCGCCAAAAGCGCGGTGAGCGTGCTGGACGAAGAGAACGGTATGATGGAAGAAGAACCTGTGTATGATGAGATGGATCTCAACAGGGGCAGTATCACTGTCTATATTGGGGATGATGGCAAACAGTATGCCCAGCAGGGTGATTATGAAGCCCAGCAAAGGGGCAATCTGTCTATCACAACGGACGGCAGCCAGACGCACAATACCATTACCATCAAAGGCGGCACCATGGGTGCAAAAGTCACACTGTCTAATGTCAATATCGAGACTACTTCCAATGCGGCAGTCTCGGTCAGCGGCAATGTGGAGCTGGTTATTGCAGGCACGAATACCCTGCAAAGCGGCACGGACCACGCCGGTGTGGAAAAGGCCGACGACGACGGGACCCTGACCATCAGCGGCCCCGGTACGCTGAACGCTTACGGCGGCGAGAGTGGTGCGGGCATTGGCAGTGTAAAAGATGTAGATGTCAGCAATATTGTCATTGAAAGCGGCACCATTAACGCTTATGGTGGAAGCACCGGAGAAGGCTGGGGTGCAGGCATTGGCGGCGGTAACAATGGCGACGCCAGCAATATTACCATCAACGGCGGTATTATATTAGCTGTTGGCGGCAGTGAAGCAGCAGGCATCGGTGGTGGTATTGCTGCCGATGCTAGTGGAATCACGATCACCGGCGGGGAGGGCACTGCGATCGGTGGCGGCGGTGCAGCCGCTATTGGTGGTGGACGTGCCATTACCAGCGGTGGCGGCAAAGGCGAAAACATCCAGATCACCGGCGGCAATGTTACCGTAAAATCCGGTACTGGTGTCTGGATTGGCGGCACGAATGGCGAAATCAGCAAAGACAGCCTGACCGGTGCCGTTACCTATGTGAACCAAAACGGCAATGTGGAGAATACCGCAAACTGGGATATTATGGTCAATGGGACAGCTGTTAACGGTGTAAACTATAAAGATATCTTAAGTGACGGTGCCCTCTGCTATGACATTGCGGAAAAGACCCTGAAGCTGAAGGATGGAAATTTCTTTGAAGGCAGCCTGACCATCAATGCACCGGCGGATGTTTCCATTGATCTGGAAGCGAATGCACCCAACGTTGTGAACGGTAACCTGACCGTGAATGGCGCAAAGGATGTGAAAGTGACCAAGCTTAAAGGTGACGATGCTGCAGAAGGAGCTATTGTAGCAATTAATGGCAAGGCGGAGATCAGCTGTTCCGGTGATGTGATCCTCAAAAATTTAGGCGGTTCGTCTTATCGCGGCCGAAACCTGACAAGTAATGGCCTTACAGTGAATGGGGCAAACAAGGTCACGACCGAAGGCAGCATTGGCGGCCAAGCGATTATTGACTGTGATGGCGATATAAAGCTTGGTAATAAGTGGGGCACGACGGTTTCAAAGCTGACGGTGAACCGTGCAGACAATGTGACGGTGACGTCCGGCAGTGTGAATTGGTCGATCGAAAATGGCGCAAATATCACATGCAGCGGTACGGTAGAAATTAAAGGTGAAACACCAATCAAAGGTGATGTGACGATAGATGCAGGAAAAGATGTTTCTCTTGAGTATGAGGAGGATGAGGCGTATGAGGACAATCAGAATGTGATCAATATCACGGCAGCTGGCAAGGTGGAACTGAACAGGAACGGTACGAGGAACCTTGGCAAAGTGATCTTCGCTCAGAAGAAGGGCCAACCCTATGTCTATTTCACGGACAAATCTTCGGAGGAGTACAAGGACTACCGCATTACCCCGATTCCTAAGACAATAGAAAGCAAATACCTGCGTATTGAACCCAGAGAGACTTACAACATTACTGTGAAAAACGGCACCGCGCAGGTGGGCGACGACACCACCGGCCTGAATACCGCCTTTGCAGGCGAAAAGGTCACGGTGAGCGGTAACAACAAAAACCCGAGTGTTACAAAGTTCGGCGGCTGGAAAGTGATCAGCCCGGAAAGCTTTGAACTGACCGAAGCGCAGAAAAATGCCGAAGAAAATATGACCTTCACCATGCCGGCCAGCCCGGTGGAGCTGAAAGCTTCTTATAGCTTCCCGGCACCTGTATTAGATATGCAGGTCACAGTGAAGGGCGGTACGATCCGCGTCGGAGAGGGCGAAAGCCAGACGGGCACGGTGCTCGTACAGCCGGGCCAGACCGTCACGATCGAAGCCGATGAGCCTGCCAAGGAGAATGAGTCGTTCCATCACTGGAAGGTGGAAAAAGATTCCAGCAAGAATATTGGCATAATTGAGGGTAGTCTGGGCTCCGAAACGGAAAAGGGCACGGAAAAGATCGTCTTTACCATGCCGCAGGACGGCGTGAAGCTGACCGCCGTTTACAGCATCCCCGCTTCCGTGCTGAGGAGTACCGTTACTGTTACGGGCGGCACGGCAAAGTCCACTCTGGACGAGGGCAGCGATATCCCCGCAGAGATCGGCACCACGGTGGAGATCACAGCTACCCCGTATGATGCCGAGAAATACCCCGGCATGGAGTTCGTGGAATGGGAGATCAAGTACCCCGATAGCTTCTACCAGAACTTCCCCGATGGCATTCCGGAAAATCTGCAGCTCAAGCTGGACAATGCCAAGAGCGCGGCCACTACGTTTAAGATGCCCGTTTACCCGGTCAAACTGATCGCCCACTGGTCGGCCAGCGCGGTGGCCGGACCGGACGAACCTATTGATGAAGACTTCGGCGTAGAACCTGCACCCATGGATACCACAGGTGGCACCATTGCCGCCGTGGCCGTTGGTGGTGCAGCCATCTGGGGCGGCTATGAGATCGCCACCCGCGTGATCCTGCACAACCTCCTGCCCGAGGGCGCAGCCATCCCCGCAAACCGCGGCCAGCTGGCACTGCTCATCTGGACTGAGAAGGGCAAGCCCGAACCCGCCGCACAGCCCGCCTTTGCAGACATCACCGATGCCGAGCAGGCCAAGGCCGCTCAGTGGTGCGTGGAGCAGGGTCTGCTGGATGCACGGGGAGGCAAGTTTGAATCGGACGGCTGGATGCCCAAGTTCAAGACCATTGAGATCTGGAACAAGGCGTTCCCCAAAAAGTAACCTCTGAGCGCTTCCTCCGTAAAGCCTCAGAATGACAGATCCCCCCGATACCGGATACCCGGTATCGGGGGGATTTTTTGCGCAGGCACGCGTGGCATTGGCGGTGGCAATCATCTCCGACATTTCAATGATCCAGTGACCTTGCAGTTTGCGCGAAACAAAAATACTCCGGCAACTTTCCAACCAAGAGAAAGTTACCGGAGTATTCCGCTTTACTTATTTGTTTTTACCAGCAGTGCCTGATACGGCTCCAGTTCCACATCCGCCAGCCAGACGGAAGTGCCCTCCG
>ULWC01074630.1_pt1 | contig 12161 bp, 9 predicted proteins | sample 1959931 | NCBI WGS metagenome assembly ULWC01 (sample SAMEA4835801, study PRJEB28245) | human gut metagenome | biome: gut microbiome; material: fecal sample | place: Denmark | collected 2008
CCGCGACCGAAACCGAAAAGGGTCAGAAGACCTTCACCTGCTCGGAATGCGGCGCAATCAGGATCGAGGAAATCCCGGAGCTTGGCCACACACATCATTTGACCAAGCACGAGGCCGTGCCCGCAACCGAAGAAACCCCCGGCAACAAGGCCTACTACACCTGCGACTGCGGCAAGTGGTTCTGGGATGAGGGTGGCTCGGAAGAGATCGAGAATCATAACGATGTCATTATTCCGCAGCTTGGCCATACGCATCATCTGACCAAGCACGAGGCCACACCCGCAACCGAAGAAGCCCCTGGCAACAAGGCCTACTACACCTGCGACTGCGGCAAGTGGTTCTGGGATGAGGGTGGCTTGGAAGAGATCAAGAATCACGACGATATCACGATCCCGAAGCTGACGCCTGTGCCGACGCCGATCATTCCTGTCACGCCGAGCGAACCGGCAAAGCTACCGTTCAATCCGAACGCCGGTTCCAACGTGAGCAAGTTCCCGTTCGCGGATATTCCGTCTGATAGCTGGTACTATTCGAGCGTCAAGGCCGCTTGGGAGAACAACCTGATCGACGGCGTGACGGCGAACGAGTTCAAGCCGAACGCGACGCTGACGGTTGCGCAGACCATCAAGCTGGCCGCGGCGCTGCACCAGCTCGACCGCACCGGCGAGGTCAGCCTGAAGAACAGCGGCGCGAACTGGTATGACAGCTACGTCAACTACGCAGTTGTGAACGGCATCATTGAGAAGGACTACGCGAATTACACCAAGGCGCAGATGAATGCACCGGTCACCCGCGGCGAATTCGTCCACATCTTCCATGGTGCGGAGGAGGCTTATAAGGCCATCAACACCGTGGCGGACAACGCGATCCCCGACGTGAAAACGACCGACAAGTTCGCGGCAGAGATCTACGAGCTCTATCGCGCGGGCATCCTGACGGGTTCCGATGCAAAGGGCACGTTCCATTCCGCGAGCACCATCAAGCGCAGCGAGGCCGCGGCCATTCTGCTCAGAATGTTCGAAGCCTCCGCAAGAGTTTCTATTGATCTTCCCTAAGCAGTAATGATCCGGCCCCGGATGGATCTTCCGTCCGGGGCCAAGAAAAAACGGGTCTGTTCTCCGGAACTTTTGATAACGACAGTACGGTCTCCGCACGGCGCAGAATAGGACCGTCTGGCGAAGCCTGAATATAGAAATAAAATGGAAAGGAGCGCTGTTATGAAGCGCAGTGAGATCAACAAAGCTGCCTGTACGCGACGATGGTCCAGAACCCGGACGTGATGGGCTACGAAGGTATCAAGGCTGCGGTTGCCGCGCTGCAGGGCGGCACAGCTGACGGTGCTGTCGCCGGCACCGGCGTCACGGTTGTGACAGCTGAGACTGTTGGTTAAGAATAGATTTTAATTCAATGAAAGAGCAAGAATTTTGGGGTAACAGCGGTGAAAAGGAGGTATCGGAATGTCAGTAACAGAGAAATGTAAGCGTCTGATTAGCGGCGCTTTGAGTTTGATATTAGCTTTGGGAATGTGCTCTGGAGTGTCTGTGCAAGGTCATGGACCGGTAGCGGGAACTTTCTCGGGCAGCAATGCAGAAAAAACTGACCTTTTTTCAGCTCACTTTGAAAAGACGGATGCGGCGCAGGTGAAATTTGATCATGTTGCAGCGCAGGGCGTATGTGCAGTTGAACCCCGGGTCGATTCCTTCGTGGGGGAATTTACCAATTATTCGTCCGATAATCCGGTCAGTGTTAATAAAGAATTAACCTATGGCAGCGCGAGCGAGACAGAAAGAGCTTTGATCGACAGACGTATTGCCACAAAGCTTTGCGCGGTGAGTGCGCCTGGACTGCCGCTGGAAATTACATTCCGATTCAGCAAAGGAATTCAGCCTAAGGCCTACTATTTGACAGGCGCCGGGGACGATATGCGGTATCCGGAGCGTGTGCTGTCAGCATGGAAACTGTATGGCACAAATGACGAAGCTGGAGAATGGAGCCTTTTGGATTCCCATGAAGGCGTTACATGGCAGCAGAACAATGAGACGAAGATGTATTCTTTCTCTAATAGCCAGTCATATACTACGTTCAAGCTGGTAATTGAGAAATGCGGCAATACGCCAACAACGAATCCCAATGTGATCCAATTCAGTGGGTTTGGTCTGGGCAAAGAGGTTAAGACAACGGGCTCCGGCGAAGAAGTGAACTACTTGTATACCTCGCTGTCGGAAGGACCGAGCTACAACTGGGCTGCCAGATCAGGCGCCTGGTCTGGTGTGTCCTGCCTGCATATGGAAGGAACCACAACGGCAAAAGCTGCGAAAAATTATGTGGTTTTGTATGATGGCCTTGATATTCCTGTTGGTAAAAATACCAGACTGTCCTACCTGGTGTTTCCTGATATAGGGACAGATTACAATTTGAGTGCAAATGATCCGAACTATGCATACGACTTTGAATACACCAGTATGTATTCGGCGATCGACTTGGAATTTGACGATGGCACTTGCCTTTCTGACTACGAAGCCATTGATCAGTATGGCAATGTAGTGTCTCCTGCGGCCCAAGGAGAAGCACGCGTAATGGCGACGAACAACTGGCTGCAGATCAGCACGAAACTGAGCACAGATTCGAATCTGCTTGGTAAAAGGATCACAAAAGTGCTGGCTGGTTTTGAAAAAAATGATGCCACGCCTGGCAAGGATATCTCCGTCTATTTCGATGATGTGGAGATTTTTGAGCAGGCAGATCCGCAGGTCAAAAATCTGGCCGATTATGTGAATATTCTGCGGGGTACGTACTCTACGGGCAATGCTCCCGCCCGAGGCCTGAATGTGCCCATTGTGGCAACGCCTTTCGGCTTCAACTATTGGGTGCCCACGACGGACGGCAGTACAGACAATACGCCCTATGCCTACAGCGGAGCGGAAGCCCGGTTTAAGGGCATCAAGATCTCTCACGTAGCCAGCAACTGGATCGGGGAGAGCGGAACCTACTATTTCTCTGCCGATTCTACCACAACAGACTACAGTGCGGTAGGTAATGCCATCCGAAATAGAGGCTCTGTTTTCAGTCATGAAAATGAGATCGCCAAGCCGTATTATTACGGCGTGACCCTCAATGCGGATGATGCCGCAGCCCCCAATGTCAAGGTGGAGGTCACACCTACTGAGCATGCGGCAGTGCTGCGCTTCACATTCCCGGCTGGTGCTAAGGCGTGCAACATTATGTTTGACCCTGTGAATGCGCGGAGAAACTCTATCATCGAATTTAACGCGGGCAAGACTGAGTTCCATACGACCTCGGAAAACAAGGCAAACGGACAAACCACCATGCACATCGTGGGGCAGTTTTCTCAAGCTCCCGTTGCCTGGCACTCCGCCGGTGAAGGCTCTATGGGAATGTTCCAGTTTGCGCCCAACGAAAACAAAAAAACTGTTATCGAAATGAAGGTAGCTACCTCCTTTATCTCCAAAGAACAGGCACATCATGCACTGCTCATGGAAATTGCTGGAGATGAAGGCTTTGACAAAGTGCAGGCCAAGGCGTTGAAGATCTGGAACGATACGCTGGGAAGCATTGAAGTTGTGGGTGGTAGCTACCACGAAAGAGTCACCTTCTATTCGAATCTCTACCGGGCATTTGTCTATCCCACAAGCCTGGCTGAGAATACAGGCACCAATGAGCAGCCGCATTGGCAGCATTATTCCCCCTACACCGGAAAAGTGGTAGACGGTCAATTTGTATATAACAATGGTTTTTGGGATACCTTCCGTACCGCTTGGCCGCTCTACTCCATCGTTGCACCAGAAAAAGCAACTCAGCTGCTAGATGGACTGATCCAGCACTACAGAGAGCAGGGCTGGATCCCCAGATGGATCGCGCCTGCGGGCACCGATTGTATGGTGGGCACCAACTCTGACAATATTTTTGCGGACGCGTTGAACAGAGGCGTTACGTTTGATGTCGAGGCGGCCTATGCATCGGCGCTGCGGAACGGATCGGTTTATTCTGTCAATAACAGGGAAAACTCCTACTCTGGCCGTGCGCACATGGACGGCATGGTGTTTCGCGGATATGTTCCTCAGGACGGGGTGACTGGCGGTTGGGGAGGAGAAGAATTCAATTTCTCCTGGTCCATGGAAGGCAGCGGAACGGACTTTGCCATTGCGTCGATGGCAAAGTATCTGCGGGATGAAGCAGAACTTGGCAGCGAGGCCTGGCAGAAGTACAACGATGAATACCTCTATTTTACTGCAAGAGCCACCAATTATGTCCATCTGTTCAATGAGAGCATGGGCGGTTGGTTCCGTGCCAAGAAGTCCGATGGGACGTGGCTGCAGACGGACGAGCAGTTCGATCCTACGGCACAGGGTTACGGCTATTGTGAAGACAATGCCTATAACTATGCATTCCCGCCCTATGATGGTCAGGGATTAGCCAATTTGTACGGAATGGCCAGAGACAAGGATGGGCGAACGGCTTTGGGTGATAAGCTGGATGAAGCTTACTCGGCGGTTGGCACAGCCAATCCTGGCTCCTGGACCGGCCATAAGGAAAACTGGGAAGGCCGTGATGCGAAACAGGGGCAGATCCATATGACCAACCAGCCTGCGCATCACATTCCTTATATGTATCTCTATACAGACCGTCCGTGGAGAACTGCAGAGTTTGTCCGGGATACGCTGGATCGCTTGTTTGTGGGCGAAGAAGTTGGGCAAGGCTATTTGGGCGATGACGACAATGGCGAATTGAGCGCCTGGTATGTCCTTTCCTCTATGGGTCTGTATCCGCTGACCAACGGCAATGGCGTTACAGCCATTGGCACCCCACTGTTTGAAAAGGTGACGATCCACCGGGACGAGGGTCACACCATTACAATTTTGGCGCCGGGCGTCAGCAGAGAAAACAAGTACGTCCAGAGCCTGTCCGTCAACGGTGTAGAGCAGACTGCTACCTACCTCATGCCCGAGGTGCTGCAGCGCGAGACTGTTACCCTGGAGTTCACCATGGGCACTACGCCGTCCAAAACCTGGGGCATGAAGGGCGCGGATATGCCGCCTTCCATCACGGAGGGCACGGGAAGACCGCAACTGCTGGTGGACCATACCAAGACAGAGGTTTCCACGGTAGAAGGCGGCGGAAATGAGGATACCATTGCAACCAATGCCAAAAACACGGAAAAGCTGTTTAACAATAAGGCTCATGACAGCAGAGGTTATGCAAGCTGGGATGGCACGGAAAACGGATATCTGACATATCACTTCGCCAGCCCCATCCAGATCAGTATGTATACACTGACCAGCTGGGATGCGGAGCACGCGCCCAAGGCATGGAAGTTCTACGGATCCATGAATGGTGAAAATTGGACCGAGTTGGATGCCAGAAGCAACCAGAGCTTTGCTTGGGACATCAATCCTACCAATGGCGGTGATAAGTACACTCGACCCTTCGCAATTTCTGAAAAGGATCAGGCTGGCTATTCCTATTATAAGATCGAGTTTGAGAATGCAGGCCAGGAGATTTACCTTGCGGAACTGGAGCTGCTGGGCGGCGAATTTGCCGGAGCCACCAAGGAGGCGCTCCTTGCTGCAATTCAGGAGGTGGAGGGGCTTACACAGGCAAACTATGCGCCGGAATCCTGGAATGCACTGCAGACCGTATTGGAGTCGGCAAAGATCGTGCATGAGAAGGAAGCCGCGACACATGAAGAAATTGGCGCAGCAATTTCGGCGCTGAACAATGCTGTCTCTTCTCTGGTTCGCCTGAAGCCGGCAGCAGAAAAAATCGAGGCGGTAAGCGCTGAGATTGCATCTGCAGGCGTCAAGTACGAGTCGACAAAAAACGCGACCGGTGAAGTGGAAGGTACGGTTTCTAATCTGGGCGGTTTGACGCCTGGAAGCTATGTGGGCTACCGCTGCGTGGATTTCGACATTCCGAAAGGCAGCTTCAGTACCATAATTCTGACCTATGCGGAGAAGAACAATGATGCAGATGTAGAAAATTCTAAGGTTACCGTTCATCTGGATAATTTGAACAGTGAACCCATTGCTGAATTTGTTCGCATTGAGGGAACCGGAGATGAGTGGAATACGTTTAGAGAACTGACTGCTGATTTGAAGCAGAAAGGTATCACAGGTGTGCATGATGTCTACCTGAAATTCCATGGCGCCACGAAACCAGTGATGAACCTGCATTCCCTCATATTTGGCGTGGACGACACACAGGCGGTCATTGCTGCTGATCTGAAGCATCTCAGCGGAGACAAGACGATGGTCGGGATCGGTGATAAGCTGGAATATACCCTGACGGCAGAAGAAGGATTTGAGCTGCCCGATACAATAGTGATCGTCATGGACGGCAAGACCCTCGGTGAGGGTGAGTACACTTACTCCAAGGAAACCGGCACGATTGTGATTGAGCAGGTAACAGGCAATATCTGCATTTCCGCAGAAGCTTCTTCTTCGCACGAGCACAGCTGGTCCAGAGAATGGAGCAAGGATGAAACGCACCACTGGCACGAATGCACCGCAGAGGGCTGCACTGTGACCGACAATGCGGACAAAGACGGCTATGCCGAGCACGTATGGGACAAAGGCACTGTCACTAAGCCCGCGACCGAAACCGAAAAGGGTCAGAAGACCTTCACCTGCGTCTGCGGTGCGACGAAGACCGAGGAGATCCCGGAGCATGGCCAGCCGCAGCCGGTTGACAAGTCTGAGCTGCAACGCCGTTACAACGAACTGGAGAATCTCCCCAACCACGGCTATACGCAGGAATCCTGGACTATCTTTACAAACGCACTGATCCATGCAAAGAGTGTCCTGGCAGATGACAATGTGACGGCAGAACAGGTTGCCAACGCGCTGGCAGCGCTGAACAATGCGGCCAATGGTCTGACGCAGATCGCTCCCCCGACGCCGATCATTCCTGTCACGCCGAGCGAACCGGCAAAGCTACCGTTCAATCCGAACGCCGGTTCCAGCGTGAGCAAGTTCCCGTTCGTGGATATTCCGTCTGATAGCTGGTACTATTCGAGCGTCAAGGCCGCTTGGGAGAACAACCTGATCGACGGCGTGACGGCGAACGAGTTCAAGCCGAACGCGACGCTGACGCTCGCGCAGACCATCAAGCTGGCCGCGGCGCTGCACCAGCTCGATCGCACCGGCGAGGTCAGCCTGAAGAACAGTGGCGCGAACTGGTATGACAGCTACGTCAACTACGCAGTTGTGAACGGCATCATCGAAAAGGATTATGCGAACTACACCAAGGCGCAGATGAACGCGCCGGTCACGCGCGGCGAGTTCGTGCACATCTTCCACGGCGCGGAGGAAGCCTACAAGGCGATCAACACCGTGGCGGACAACGCGATCCCCGACGTGAAGACGACCGACAAGTTCGCGGCAGAGATCTACGAGTTCTATCGCGCGGGCATCCTGACGGGTTCCGACGCGAAGGGCACGTTCCATTCCGCGAGCACCATCAAGCGCAGCGAGGCTGCGGCCATTCTCCTCAGAATGTTCGAAGCCTCCGCAAGAGTTTCTATTGATCTTCCCTAAGCAGTAATGATCCGGCCCCGGATGGATCTTCCGTCCGGGGCCAAGAAAAAACGGGTCTGTTCTCCGGAACTTTTGATAACGACAGTACGGTCTCCGCACGGCGCAGAATAGGACCGTCTGGCGGAGACTGAATATAGAAATTAAATGGAAAGGAGCGCTATTATGAAGCGCAGTGAGATCAACAAAGCGTTGAAAGAGCTCGAGGCTATGTGCGCACAGGAACATTGCTACCTGCCGCCTTTTTGCCATTTTACGCCTGAGGCATGGGAAAGCAAGGGGCACGAATATGATGAAGTGCGCGATTGCATGCTCGGCTGGGATATCACGGATTATGGTCAGGGCGACTTTGACCACTTCGGTTTTTCGCTTATCACGATTCGCAACGGAAATCGTGCCATGCCGGACAAGTATCCGAAGGTCTATGCGGAAAAGCTGCTGTATCTGAGGGAAGGGCAGTACGCACCGAACCATTTCCACTGGTTCAAGACTGAGGACATCATCAACCGCGGCGGCGGCAACGTATTGATCCGGGTGTACAATCGTCTTCCGAATGAAGAAATCGATTATGAATCTGACGTGGAAGTCCACACCGACGGCAAAAGCTATACCGTTCCGGCCGGAACGCAGATCCGGTTGAAACCGGGTGAAAGCATTTTCGTTTATCAGGGGCTGTATCATGATTTTTCGGTTGAGCCCGGCACTGGTCCCGTCCTGCTGGGCGAGGTCAGCCAGTGCAACGACGACAACACCGACAACCGCTTCAATCCGCCGGTTGGCCGTTTTCCGAAGATCGAGGAAGATGAGCCGCCTTACCGGCTGCTTTGCAATGAGTATCCGGCGGCAAAAGACTGACGGATGCTGACGCTGCAAAATCAAAACCTGACGCTGTGCGTCGATCCGTTCGGCGCGCAGATGATGGAGCTTGGCTCCAAACAAGGAACACAATTTCTCTGGAACGGCGACAAACAATACTGGCCGGACCGCGCGCCGGTGCTGTTTCCGTATGTTGCGCGCCTGACAGATGGCTGCTATACGCTCTGCGGCGAACGTTATTCAATGGACATTCACGGATTTGCAAAGGATTCTGTTTTCACTATCGAAGAGCAGTCTTCCGATTCTGTTACGTTCTGTCTGCGGCAGACACCGGAAACGCTGCGGCAGTATCCGTTCCGCTTTACATTCCGGGTACGCTATGCGCTGCGCGGCTGGACGGTCCATGTGACGTATTCCGTCTGCAATGAGGACGAAAAAGAGCTGCCGTTCGGCATCGGCGGACATCCGGGATTCCGGGTTCCGCTGACCGGCAGCACTGGCTTTGAAGACTATAAACTGTGCTTTTCGCAGCCATGTCTGCCAGACCGTATTGGCTTTACCGGAGACTGCTATCTCAACGGCCAGACAGAATGCTTCCCGCTGGAAGACGATACGACCATCCGCCTGCGTCACGAGCTGTTCGATGAGGATGCGATCGTGCTGAAAAATATGGCACGGTGCGTGAGCCTATGCTCAGAGAAAACGGGCAAATCGGTGACCGTAGCCTATCCGCAGATGCCGTATCTCGGTATCTGGCATATGCCGCACACGGATGCGCCGTATGTCTGCATTGAGCCGTGGGCGTCGCTTCCGTCGCGGCAGGACGTGGTGGAGGAGCTGAGCTGCAAGAGCGATCTTATCCATCTTGCGCCGGGAGCAAAGTATGAGAATCAATGGAGCATTACAATTACGGAGGAAAAAGAATGTATGATGTAGTTGCGCTTGGTGAGCTTTTGATCGACTTTACGACGCAGTCTATCGACTCGGACGGCTATCCCACAATGGCCGCGCATCCGGGCGGGGCCCCGGCGAATTTCCTTGCGGCGATCGCCAAATTCGGCGGGAAGGTGGGGATGCTCGGCAAGGTGGGCACGGACACGTTCGGCAAACTTCTGACCAATACGCTGCGGGGCGCGGGGATCGAGACGAAGGGACTTGTGGCGGCGGACGATGTGTTCACAACGCTGGCGTTCGTGACGCTGGACGAAAACGGCGACCGCGAATTTGCTTTCGCGCGCAAGCCCGGCGCGGACACGCAGCTGACGTTTGACGAGTTGGATCTTTCGCTCATCGACGAAACGCGGGTGTTCCACTTCGGGACGCTCTCGCTCACGGGCGAGCCGGCGCGGACAACGACGTATCGCGCCGTGGAATATGCAAAGGCACACGGCAAGCTCGTCACCTACGATCCGAACCTGCGCAAGCCGCTGTGGAACGATCTCAATGAGGCGAAGGAGCAGATGCTCTGGGGCCTCCGGCAGGCCGACGTGGTGAAGATCAGCGACGAAGAGGTCGAATTCCTGTTCGGCCTCGGCGTGCAGGACGGCGCACAGTATATTCTTGACCACTATCCGGTGAAGCTCGTGTTCGTGACGTGCGGCGCGGACGGCTGCTGGTTCCAGAACCGGAACGCAGGCGGCCATGTGGACAGTCTGAAGGATATCAAGGTTGTCGATACGACCGGCGCGGGCGACATCTTCGGCGGCAGCGCCGTGTGGAAGCTCTTGCAGACAGGCAAGCGTCCGGAAGATCTGGACGAAGCAGAATTGACCCAAATCGTTTCATTTGCGTGCCGGGCCGCGGGTCTCTCTACGACGAAGCATGGCGGCATTTCGAGTGTGCCCGATTCTATATCTTAGACCATAATAGTTACCGAAGTTGACACTCGGATAAATCCTCCTTCCAGAGAAAACCGGAAGGAGGATTTTGTATATACTGGAATTTAATATTCCGTTTAGCACATTGCTACTGTGAAATAAGGAGACAAGCATACCCCAGTGAAGGAGAGAAAGCATCCATGCTGGGCATTGGAGAGTTTTCTCGTTTTATCCATACAGCAAAGCCTTTCTGAGTTATCATTTCCATATGTAGTCGATTATTTGTGCAAGCATGAAACCGGCTGTGACTATTTACGTTTTTTTAGACCAAACCGATGCAGAAATCCTCCCGTATACCGTCCTGTTCGCCAGAAAACAGACGGATACGGAGGGTGAATCATGCAATATAGAAATGACGGAAGCCGTGAAGAATATCAGATTCAGAACCAATTTACCGCCTATCTTCAAGTCGCGCTGAAGCGGAGAAAGAATGCCTACCTTTCTCAGCGTCACAGACAGCAACAGCATGAACGACCGATGGAACCTGACCGGCAGCCCATCTCGGCAGAAGCATGGGAAGATGAATACTTCCGAAGAATGGAGCTGCTGATGGAGTACAGAGCAGTCCTCGAAGCACTTGACCAGCTTCAAAAGCGTGAACGATATATTCTGCTGGCGAGAATTCTGGAGGAGCGCTCGTTTACCGAGCTCGCACAGGAATTACAGATTGGATATAAAGGCGCGGCTGCGATCTATTATCGCGCACTGAGCCGCATTCGGGAGAAACTGGAGGAGGAAACATGAATTTCTACGAGCTTCTGATTCTTGCCAAAAGCGGAGATGACCTCGCGAACGAGAAAATTCTGGCAATGTACCAACCATTACTGACCAAGGAATCCGTTATTGACGGTGTATGGGATGAAGATCTGTATCAAGAGCTTTGCATCCAGCTTTTCCTTTGCATCCGTAAATTCCGTATGTGACCTGTTTCATCTGCGAGGAGCGCCCTTCGGGGCGCTCTTTTCTGTATAGAAAAAATGCTGCCGGAACGTAAGCCGGCAGCATTTTTAACGATTTGTGGTTTTTGCAATCAGCGGCAGGAACTTAGCAGCGCCGTCGTCTTCAGGCTGGCGCCCATCAGGTCGCGCTGGGCCTCTCTGGACATCTGACAGGTCGGCGTCAAAAATGCCAGCGCTTTCTGAACCTGCTTGAGATCGGCGGCAGACACCCGGCCTGTGCGCAGATGCTCCAGCACGCGGGTATAAGAATCCTTCAGTGCGGCGGATACAGCCGGACGAAGAAAGTAGTTGGAAATCAACCCGCCAATCAAAGCGGCTTCGTTGTCGGTGTACTGCATGATGAGCCTCCTCGTCGTGGTGTCAAACAAACGAGAGTATGATACCACAAGCTGCTGGGGCTGGCTATACGCGAAGTGATGAAATATACGATGAAAATTTGGTGCAATTCAGACTTGACATCTGCGGCTTTTGTAGTATTTCAGAAAGGTCAGAAACTCATTCCGCGCCGCATTTAACCACTCAACTCTTACGAAGGACATCCTCCACATCGGCGCGCAGCGCGCTTGCGGAATATGTTCTTGCACCGGAGAGTTTGGTTTGCTCCCTGCGCAGCATTTCCGCAAAGAGCTCCAGTTCTGCCTGACGTTTTTCCCAAAGCTCGATTGGCAGGAACACCATTTCACCGTCACCGTTGCGCGTCAGATAAATCGGTTCCTGCTTTTCGGTCGAGAGCTTCACCATGCCATCGTAGTCATTCCGAAGGGCCGCTGCAGAACGAATCATCACATATTATCTCTCCAAGAAATTATTCCGGCTTAATTATAGGAAAATTATGTAATCCAGACAAGGTTCGGCATCTTTCGCTCATGTTGGCGAGAAACCGGAAATGCGATGCAAGCACCCGTTTCGCGCGGTCAGAAACAATGGCGGTGTAGGTCTTTTCTTTTACCATAGCATCA
>ULWC01054419.1_pt1 | contig 12132 bp, 4 predicted proteins | sample 1959931 | NCBI WGS metagenome assembly ULWC01 (sample SAMEA4835801, study PRJEB28245) | human gut metagenome | biome: gut microbiome; material: fecal sample | place: Denmark | collected 2008
CGTGGAAGACACAGTACTGGATGAGGGAAATCATCAACAGGATGTATCGTCCTGATATTCACGGATTGGGAGGGAATGACGACTGCGGTCAGATGTCCGCTTGGTACATCTTCGGCGTGCTTGGATTCTATCCTGTCTGCCCCGGAAGCGACCAGTACGTGTTCGGCGCTCCGTACCTTCCGTACGCCCGTATCGCCCTTCCTAACGGCAAGACCCTTGAGGTGAAGGCCGACGGCGTGAGCGACACGAACCGCTATGTCAAGAAGGTACTGCGCGACGGCGTTGAGTTCAAGAAACTCTACATCACCCACGATGACCTCCTCCAAGGTGGCACCCTCGAGTTCGTCATGGCCTCCAAGCCGAACAAGGCCCGCGGCCAGAAGCCTGCCGACAAGCCATACTCACTTTCCGCAAAAGCAAAGTAACTTTCCGCGGAGGGTAAGCCTCTGTTTCACAGTATATTAAGCGAAGTCCTTCAGCTGATGTCAGCTAAAGGGCTTCGCTTTTGTAATTGATTTTCAATCGCTTATTCCCCACTGCGTTCGGAGAAAGTTTTTGGGCGCTGTGCAGCTCTTCGGTTCTGATACGCTGGTGGTCGCTGAGCTCGTCAAAGCGTCTGCCAGCGTACGGCAACAGAGTCTGCCGAACCATGGTTGGTGAGCCCGAACCATCGGGCTAGCCGCTTAGATAGGTTCCAAGTGGTATTTAGTAACCTTCAAAAAATAACCTGCATCATCTTAAGGAATCTTTTCGGTATATATCTCTTTTCTCATCAGTCATGTGCCACCGGCACAGTCCTTCTTCAAAAAAAGATCTATCCTCGAAAATCTTCTCTTAATCTGAAGCAACTTATTTTTTTCATGTTACTTAAGGGAGTAACAACCGAAAATATTTCTGTTTTTTATAATCCGTATATGTTTCTTTTCGTTTTTTACATTTATTGTGCATATTATTGCTGTTCAAATGTTTGTTTAAAATTTGAACTATGTATTTCAATGAAAAGAGACAAGAGCTCGCTCCGTTCGTCAACCTGCGGAGCGACGTGGGCTTCAAGGCCGTGTTCGCGGACAGGAACAACAAGGACATCCTCATCGGGGTGCTGAACCAGATCCTGCCTCCCGAGGCGAGGATCGAGGACATCAAGGAATATTCCGACCGGGAGCAGCAACAGGATGTGATCTACGGGAAGAAGACGGTGCTCGACCTGGTCTGTGTGGACAAGGACGACAGGACGTTCATCGTGGAGATGCAGGCCTCGGAGGAGGACAGCTTCTTCGAGAGATGCGTCTATTACGCGTCAGGGCTGTACCATCTGGAACTGTCGGAGGGGGATCTGTACGGGAAGCTCCACCCGGTCTATGTGGTCTCCTTCCTGAACTATCGCCTGAGGCACGATGACGAGTCCCTCTGGGACACCGACCACTTCATCTCGTATTGGCGGTTCTCCGAAAAACGCACCGGAATGGTTGCGGATCAGACAATTAGTGTTATCTTTGTGGAGATGACACTGTTCACCAAGACGCTGGAGGAGTGCGTGACGGAGTCCGACAGGCTGTTCTACATATTCAGGAACAGCGGTGGCTTCCAAAAGATTCCGGAGTGGATCGAGGAGGCCGGAGGAATCTCCAGACGGCTCGCCGAGGCGTGCGAGGTGGCGGCGTTCGACAAGGAGAAGAAACTTAAATACGAGATCGACAAGATGAACGAGAGGGACATTCTGGCGCAGCGCGTATTCGCCGAGCGCAAGGGCTTCGAGAAAGGCTATGCCGACGGAGAGGCCAAAGGAATCGCAGATGGCATGGCCCAAGGTAAGGCCCAAGGCATGGCCCAAGGTATGGCCCAAGGTAAGGCTGAAGGTAAGGCTGAAGGAATAACCGAAGGTAAGACCGAAGTAGCCAAGGCCATGCTTGAAATCGGTATGCCGATAGGGCAGATCCTACAGTTGACCGGGCTTACCAAAGAGCAGATAGGGGCTTTAAGGTGATGTTTTTAACTGCCATTGCCAAAGAAAGAAGGCGGCCGGGGTTTCCGGTCGCCTTCTTTTGTTGGATTGACTGAATGCAGGATTACTTCTTGAAGTACATGCTTTCTTCGTTGCTTCCGTTGTAGTTGGCCTGATAAATCACGTCATAGCTGCCTGCAATGGAAGCCTTGGCGGTTGAAGTGGCCTTCGGAATAGAGATTCCGCAGATGTAGTACTTGCCGTTACTGGTCATCTGACCTGCACCATAGTACTGGTACTTTAGGGTCTTCAGGTCTTCGCTTACCGTGAACCAGAGCCACTCGTAGTTGGAATCGGAGAATCCCTTGTCACCAGGAGCAAAGTTGTAGTTGCCCCAACCGTTTCCGCCAGAACATTCAGGAATATATGTGCAGAACTTTCCGTCTGCGGCTTTCTGGGCTGCGCGGCGGTCAAAGAACACACCGAATTTGACAGTCCTTTCATTGTAGTCAATCTCGACACAAGCGTCCAGAACCGAATCAAGATAAAGGCCCTTGATGCCAAGGTTGTTTGTGTGCTCTTTGCCAGCGGCATCCTTCAAGGTCTCTCGCTGACGTGGCTCACCGAATGTGACAACAGTTTTGTCCGCATTGGTGTTACCCTTACCCAGTGTCTTGTTAGGGTCAAATAATTTCGAGTAAAGCGTCCAGCTTCCCTTGAAGTCGTTGGCTCCGATCTGGGTGAAGATGTAGGTGTGACCGTTGTCAAGCACAACCTTTCCGACGCGTACGCTACCGGTCTTGTTCTCCCCGACTGTAAGGACACCATCTTTCACTGTGATCCACTTGCTAGCGCTCTCAACCTTCGCATAGACATCATGGACTTTATATTCCTCATCGCCGATCCAATAGTTGAACTCTTTGGCGTCAACACCCTGAACGATCTCGGTCGTCTTCCCTGCCGTGATGTTCGTGACCTCAAGCGCATTGCCGTAGGTGGTAGTCTGGATGTGGGAGATGAGGTTGGTGTTGGTGTACTCTCCACCTACAGGCCAGATGGCGACGTAAGCGGTGGAGGTGCATTTCACCGTGTCAACAATGGCAGGGACGGTGATTGCACCTTTCGTGCTTGACTTTTCAGGAGAATCAAGCATCAGTTCAATCTTGTTGTACTGTGCGTCTCCACCAAGCGTTATTGTGGTCTCGCCCTGTTTGACTCTGGTTCCCTCCGGATAAGACACCACGATCTTTGCGATACCGGTCTTGTAGGCGAGTGATACGGAGCCCTTACCTCCTGACAGGCCGCTGACAGGGGTGGAGCCAACAATCACCTGATGTGCCATGGCATCAGCAAGCGTACCTTTCTGACCGCTCAAATTCACAAATGTCGGAGCGGATCCATAGTTCACGAGATTAGTCTCGTTGTTGTCAACATAGACGAAAGCCGTTTCTGCGTCATTCGGCACGGCCACACGGTTGCTGAATGACGCGGTCTTGCCTTCTGCCGCCTCGCCTCTGAGGATCTGGGTTCTTCCCACTGAAGTACCGTCAGCCTTCGCGAAACGTATACGGAGGAAATCCTTGGCTGTGAAAGCAGTCTTCATGCCCTCACCCTGTGCGGACGGAAGGGTAGCCTCGATTGTCAAGGCCTTCACGGTAGCGTTTTCATCCTTGAACTCCTTCACATCCTCTCCCTTGTCGCAGGCTGAGAACATTACCATTGCGGAAAGAGCGCAAGCGAATGTCAATAATATTTTTTTCATCTGAATATAATTCTAGTTGTGGATAATGACTGTTAGTTCCAGTAAGGATTGCCCTGACGCTCCTTCTGAGGAATCTCCCAAGTGAAGCCTTCGGCAGGAATCTGAGTCTCGCTCCAATGGTTCGCTCCACGGGCGTTCTGAACGCCCCAGCGCTTCTGGTTGAAGAACGCCCAATCGCCTTCTCCCCACATCTCGATGCGCCACTGAAGTTTGACCATCTCCATAACACTCTTGCCAGGCATCGTGTTGTCGCATGTCATGGCGGTGGCGCCGCTCTTTGTGCGGGCCGCAAGCAGTTTGTCAAGCAATGCCTTTGCCTGAGCGTCCTGCCCACCCTGAGCGTATGCCTCAGCGACCATCAGCAAGACGGCTGAGGAACGGAGGTATATGTTGTCGGATGTGGTAGCCTCGTTCGTGTGGTTTTTGTAACCGATAGCCGAGGATGCCGCCCATTTGAGAGACGTGTATTTCGGCATAGTGTACTGGTACCATGTCGTGTCTGCTCCGTCGTTGGTGTAAACGTGGAAATCCTCGAAATCCTCAGGGAGAATACAAGCCTTGCGGCAGTCATCATCCGAAAGTGCGTCATAGATTCCTTTGTCCACCTGATAGTAGCCTGAAGGGCTGCGCTTGAGGGCATTGAGACCTGCGTTAGTCCAAAAGATGTTGGATGAGCCTCTGGCACCGCCGAAAATCGCCTCTGGATTCTTCTCCAGATTGTAGAAGGCGTTCTGTGTGGCGTTGAAGTCGGATCCGTTCCAAGATGTTCCCTGAGGCAGGGATGCGGTGACACCAGCGCGAGAGTTCACAGAGGCCAACAAGCTTGCCTTCATACCATAATCTTCGGCGTTGATCAGGTTAGGGAAATGGCTGAGGAGGTCATTCCCCGCCTCTATCACGGTCTTCCAGTCCTTGCTGTCGAGGGCGGCGCGACAACGGTAGTACTGTGCCACGGCACAGTCTATGTCGTAGATCTGGGCAGCCTCGTTACCGATGGTATAGCCTTTCTCTCCGAGCGTGGAATCGTGGAAAAGATCCACTGCCTCCTTGAGCGTAGTGTTGATCCAACTCCAGGTCTCGGCGACCGAAAGCGGAGCCTTGGCGGCATTATAGGTGTAGGCATCGTAGATCGGCCAGCCCTGCTTTGTAGTGGAGGTTACATCCTGAAGGTCTGTGTAGCGCTCCATCAGCATCATGTAGCAGATAGCCTTCATTGTCAGTGCCTGGGCGCGGCTGGAACCCATTCTTGGATACTTCTCGACACGCTCCTCGGTAAGGAAGTCAAGCGCCTTGAGTGCGGGTCCGAGCTTGAGTACAGGGGCGAGATAGTAGCCATAGTTCTGGATCTCCTGATCTGTTCTCCAATAAGTGTTGTTTGCAAGATTCTGATACCAAGTCGAGTATGTTCCTTGATTCAGTCTATCTCCTTCAACCACATCGCCAGACTGGCAGAAACGGCGAAACTCAAAATTGGATTCGTAAGCGGAAGCGTTGGAATAGCCACCGGCGATCGCAGCGTTGTAGATGTTGATGTAACCCGGCAGAGAACCAACGAGACCTGTCAGAACCTGCTGCTCAGCTTCCTCGCTTCCATTGATGAATTCTGCCATCTCATCATCCGTGAAATAGTTCGGATTGTTGACATCCAGCAGTGAGGTGCAGGATGAAAAGCTCAAGCCAAGGATCGCGGCAGCCAAAAGACTTTTATATGTTTTCATATTTATTCGCGTTTAATTTTAGAAATCAAGATTCAAACCGATGGTGAGAGTCTGCATCTGTGGGTAGATGAAGGTGTCAACCTCTTTTCCTCCGATTGTTGAGAAAGTAGGATCCACACCTTTCTGCTGAGAGAAAATCAACACGTTGTCAGCTGAGACGAACGCACGGAGGGCACTGATGTTGACTTTTTTTGTGAGTTTCTTAGGCAGGGTGTAGCCGATGGTCACGTTCTTCACACGGAAGTAGCTTGCGTCAAAGAGGCTCATGTCTGTGTAGTTGTGAGAGCCTGGCAGCAAAGATCCATCAAGATAGTAACTGCTTGCGCCTGAACTTGGGAACCACTGCATAGGGTAATAGGCACTGGTGTTGTCCGGATTCCAGGTGTTGCCCACGAGATCCTTTGAGACAGGAATACGCTGTCTGCCCATAGATGAGCCGCGGAACAGATGCTGGGAGTACTCCATAGAGAAGAACTTGCCTCCGATCTGGTAAGCGGAAACGACGCTGAAATCGAAATCTTTCCATTTCAGGCTGAGGGTAAGACCTCCGATCCAATCAGGAGTGGCTGATCCTACCTCGTAGTAAGATGCGTCTGCCGCCACGTCTGTCTTGACATTGTCACCCACCTTATAGTTGGCGTAACGTCCTCCGTGCTCGTAGACACCTGTGGTCTCGTTCATATTCACATCATAGTAAGTGACTCTGTGCCAATAAAGCGGAAGACCGGATTTTTCGTCCACACCGGCATATTTAGGCATATAGAGGTTGAAAAGATCCTTTCCTTCTCCACGGAGGTAGAATATTCCTCGTCCGGCGTGGCTTGCAGTTCCGGCCTGCGCCATATCCTCAGTCGCGACGGTCCAGCAGCCCTTAGGGAGATCCATGGTCTCGTCGTAGTTCGGAATCTGGTCGGCAGGAACGCTCAGAAGCGTGGTGCGGTAGTGTGTTCCGTTGATGCCAACGCTGAGGGTGAGATCTTTCTTGCGGATGATGTCAGCGTCGAGTTCTATCTCGAATCCTCTGTTGCGGACCTTGGCAGCGTTTCCAAGAACGGTGGTGTAGCCGGCGCTGGCGAGAGGGGAGACTGACTGATTGAAGAGAGAGTTGACAGTCTTGTGGTCATAGAAGTCAAGCGCACCGGTGATGCGGCTCCTCAGGACACTGAAGTCAAGGCCGAGGTCAAACTGGTGGATGTTCTCCCAAGTCAGGTCGGAACGAACCAAGTCGTTGCCGGTTCTGATGGCGGTTGAGGCAGGAACGCCGGTACCGCTTGAGCTTGTCTGCCACGTGGCGACAGCGTAGTACCAGTAGTGGTTGAGATAATAAGAGGTAAGACCATTGGAGTTACCCGTCACACCATAGCTGGCGCGCAGCTTGGCGTTGTCAAGCCATGTCTTCATCTCCTTAAGGAAGCTTTCCTCTGAGAAACGCCAACCGGCTCCGACTGACCAGAATGTACCCCAGCGGTTGTCCTTTGTGAACTTGGAGGCGGCATCACGCCTGAGGGATCCAGACAGATAATATTTGCTGTCGTAGTTGTAGTTGAAACGGCTCAGGTAAGACTCTGTCCTGTAGATGTTTGTACTGAAGCCAGGGGTAGTGGAGTTCTCACCGCCAGCGTTGACATAGCGGCCGATGAAGTTTCCGGCGATGGCATAACCCGGAATCAGCTCGTAACCAGTGCCGAAATTGAGGTCATCCCTGTTCAGATCCTCATACTCGTGACCTAGCATAGCGTCAACGTGATGCTTGTCGAAGTCCTGATTATAGGTAAGGATCTGCTGGGTGTTGATGATTCGGCGCTGGTAGGTCTTGATACCGAATCCTCCGTTAGGAGTTCCGCGGCCCGCGACACTGTTCACGTACATCGTACGTTTCCAGTGTGACTCGTCCATATTGAAGTTCACGTTGAAGTTGAAATACTTCAGGAAATTGACATCGGCGAACAGACGGGTTGTCCATGTTGAGATGTCCTGACGCTCGATGTTGGTCTCGGCGATGTACTTGAAGTCACTGCCATAAGGACTTGTGGCGACACCGAGCGGTGAATACGAGGCGTTCTTGGTGTTCAGAATCTTGTCACCGTTGGCATCGAGAACATAGTCACCGTTCTTGTCAATGGTGTAGACTGGCTCGATTGGCTGCCATCCTTTGACGTGAAGCATGGCGTTGCCATACGCTCCACCGATCTGACGGGAGCCCCACTTACCGGCCTGAGCTCTGGTGCTGGTCTTTGAATAGCCGACATTGGCGCCGATCTTCAGCCACTTGAGAGCCTGGGCATCGACATTCATACGTCCGCTGTAACGCTTGTACGAGCTCGCAATCAAGAATGAAGGCTCGTCCTGATAACCTAGGGAAGCGTAGTAGTGGATCTTGTCTGATCCGCCGCTGGCCGAAAGGTTATATTCCTGACGGAAAGCTTTTTTGAACATAATGTCAGCTGCGTCACCATTGTAGAGCAGCCTTGCGTCCTTGTTGATTTTTCCGGTTACTGGATCGACAAGGTAAGCACCGCTCATAGTCGCGGATGCGTTCGAGCCGGATCCCGTAGGCGTGTAGATCGCCCCAGGAACATTGTAGGCCATATTGTTGCCGAGTGCGTTCTTCTGGAACTGGGTCTCGCTTCCGTTGTAGTCGAACAGGTGCTGGCTGGCAAATAGCCTTGCCTCCTCGTCTGTGTGGTTCGGAGTGGCGATGTTTGTGTAGTAGTTGCCGTTCGCATCAACTCCAGGAAGACCTGTTCCGTTCACGCCGTAACGGTAAGAGTTGTAGATTGACTGCCAGGCATATTCATAATACTCAGCGGCGGTGTCGATCGAGTTGACGTTGTAGTTTCCGATGGAGTTCCATCCCCAGCGGCTCTGGAAGGAAATCTTTGACTTGCCTTCGGAGCCTCTCTTGGTGGTGATGAGGATGACACCGTTACCCGCTCTTGATCCGTAAAGAGCGGTTGACGCCGCATCCTTGAGGACAGTCACGGAAGCTATGTCGTTAGGGTCTCCAACTGGGAAAGAGGGTTCTCATAAGTGGAGTTGGTCTGCTGGGCCACACCGTCGATCACGACGAGGGCGGCGGCAGAGGCTCCGTTGGTGGAGCTGACACCACGCAGACGGATAGCCATGTCATAACCAGGCTGGCCATCGACCATTGAGACCTGAAGACCAGGAGCGGCTCCCTCGAGTGCCCTGGAGACGGTCGTGGTGTTCTGAATGGCCACGATCTCGGACTTCACGTCGGTGATGGAACCGGTCACATCCTTCTTTTTCTGAGTACCGTAGGCGACAACCACAACCTCGTCGAGATACCTGTTGTCACTCTGGAGAACTACATTGATGACAGCCGAGGAGCCAACCTTGACTTCCTGTGTGGTGTAACCAATGCTTGAGATAACAAGGATGGCTCCCTGCTTCACGTGTGGCAGACTGTAGTTACCGTCAAAGTCTGTCATTGTGCCGGAGGTCGTGCCCTTTATGAGGACATTGGCCCCGACACAGGGTTCCCCTGTCTCGTCCGTGACCTTTCCGGAAACGGCTGACTGGGCGAATACCTGCACCCCGACTAACAGGAGCGCAAGCAAAGCTGTGATGAAACGTTTACCCATAAACTGTGTTTTTAATAATGGTTTTGTGATTTTCTCAATCAGTCTTGTCAAGTGGATTGCAACAGTGTCACGAATATGTGGGGACATATTGCCGGACATGCCGGCGGCGTAAAACGGCAAAAACAAGTATGAATATGGTCATAGTTTACCTTGTGCTATTATACGTCTGTGACATTAAACCAAAAACTTTGGTAAAAGTAAGGAATATTATCCCCCCGCTTTTTGAAATATTGATAAAATACTTTGAAATTTGATTTATACCTAAAATTTTACGCAAACCTTTTCGCAAAACAGCGCAAAATGGGTTCGTAATGTGAAATTTATGACCAAAATCATACTGCGGTCTCATAATTTGTCAATCTACTGATTTGATAAAAATCCGATTGAAAATCATGACACGACACAGGAGGGCAGGAACATTTTTCAAAGTACTTTCACCAAAAATTTTCCGATATATTCTACTATTAGTTTTATATTTGTGCTTTATGTACAATATTTATGAATTTGCTAAATCAGTAGTTTAACAAAACCATTATAAAAAGCAGTTATGGGTAAACGATTAATTACGACTCTGCTTGTGCTCCTGACAATCGGGGCGCAGGCATTCGCCCAGTCGTCTGTCTCCGGTAAGGTCACGGACAAGACTGGTGATCCACTCGTAGGTGTGAATGTCCTCGTCAAGGGGACGACCACCGGAACTATGACAGAACTTGATGGTTCCTGGAGCCTCCCGGATGTGAAGTCCGGCGCAGTTCTGGTCTTCTCATCCATCGGCTACGCCACACAGGAAGTAACTGTTGGCTCACAGAAGCTCATCAATGTCGTTCTGACCGATGATTCCAACTTTCTCGACGAGGTTGTCGTCGTAGGTTACGGCACAGCCCGCAAGAAGGACGTGTCCGGAGCCATCGCAAGCGTCAACTACGGAAGCAACAAGGACATCGCCAACCTGCCTAACCCTAACGCATTCGTGGCGTTGTCAAGTAAGGTCGCCGGTCTCCACTACCTTCCTACGAACTCTGCTTCGGGAAGCAACCTCAGCACGATGACCCTTCGTGGACGTAACACGATCCCTTCAAGCACATCAGCAAGTGCTGAAAGCACCAACGCCCCGATGATCATTGTCGACGGAGCGATCTTCTACGGTTCCATTCAGGAGATCCAGACCAACGACATCCAGAGCATCGACGTGATGAAGGACGCTTCCTCAGCGGCCATCTACGGATCCCGCGCCGCCAACGGTGTGATCGTCATCACGACCAAGAGCGGACGCTCCGACAAGCCGACCGTCAACTTCAACGCCGACCTTAAGTTCAACAGATGGGGACGCAGACCACGGATGCAGACCGATGACCAGACTTTCATCGAGCATCGTTTCCTTGCGATGAAAGCCGTCGGCAAGGTCACCGATAAGGATCAGGCTATCCCTGGAACGGTGTTCTCAGAGCGCGAGCTTGAGGTCTACAACAGCGGAAAGAAAGTGGACTGGTTCGACGAGATCTCACAGAGCGCTCCTTCACAGAGCTACAGCCTGAGCATCTCCGGAAGGAAGAACGCCACATCCTACTACATCTCCGGCGGCTATGACAGGACCAGAGGTGTGCTCAAGGGCGACAACTACCGCAAGTTCAACGTGATGTCCAAGGTGGACACCAAGGTGGCCGACTGGCTCACCGTAGGTCTCACAGGACGTTACCTCGGAGCCAAGAGCTGGGGATGCACCCCTTCGATGCAGTCCGCGACCTGGATGAGTCCATATTCCTACACCCACGCCAACATCGCCGGCTACGAGGACTGGATCAACTCCAACCCTACAGGCGAGGACAAGGTCAACCCGCTCTGGGGACGCGAGAACGCCAGCTACCTTTGGACTGACAACCAGACCGTCAACTACAACATCGGCGGAGTGGCTTATGCCCAGATCGACTTCCCGTTCCTTCCAGGACTGCAGTACAAGCTGACCCTCAATGCCCAGCGCAACACCTCACAGCAGGATCTGTTCAACAACCCTCAGCTCTACCTTGACACGAGAGTGGAGAGCGACCTTGCCAATCCTTATAAATATGTCGGAAGCGCCAAAGGTTATGTTCGCGACTACCACACGTCAAACTGGAACATCGACAACATTCTCACCTACACGACCGACATCAAGCAGCACCACTTCGACGCTCTTGTAGGTTACACACGCGAGGCCTACAACCAGGAAGCCATCAGGATCGACTTCAGCGAATTCGACATTCCTGCCGCCGCTGACCTCGGAACCTATGGTCTGGATCTGTCCAACGCCAGCAATCTGCAGGCCGCCCGTCAGAGAACCAGCTGGCAGAGAATCTCCTATCTTGGCAGAATCAACTACAACTACGCCAACCGCTACTACCTGACAGGTAACTACCGTCGTGACGGTTACTCAGCCTTCGCTGACGGGAACAAGTGGGGTGACTTCTTCGGAGCGTCTGCCGCCTGGACACTCAGCAACGAGAACTTTATGAAAGATGTAAGCTGGCTCGACTTCCTGAAACTCCGTCTTTCCTGGGGTCAGAACGGATCCAGCGCCGTGGCCGCCTACTCCACCATCGCCGGAATCAACAAGACCTACACATGGATCGGAGAGCAGAGCGTCTACGCCCTCTATGTCAACGGACTTGAGAACAAGAGCCTTACCTGGGCCACCACTTCCAAGTGGAACCTCGGATTTGACTTCGCTGTCCTCGGCTCAAGACTTGACGGCACAGTCGATGTCTACACTTCAGCGACCACAGACCAGCTCCTCAACAGGTCAATCCCTTACGTCGCAGGATTCCCTTCAGTGGACGCCAACGCCGGCAAGGTGACCAACAGAGGTGTCGAGATCACTCTCCATTCTGTCAACCTCAACGGTGACGGCGTGAACACGCTGAACTGGGAGAGCAACCTCACCTTCGACCTCAACCGCAACAAGATCGTGAAGCTGTTCGACGACAACAACAACATTGATGTCGCCGGTGTCACAAAGACAGGCTACGACTCAAATTACGCCCTGATGCCAGGACACTCTATCACCTCCGCCTGGGACTACAAGCTTCTTGGAATCTTCCAGAGCAAGGAGGAGATCGAAAACTACAAGAG
>ULWC01021925.1_pt1 | contig 11834 bp, 12 predicted proteins | sample 1959931 | NCBI WGS metagenome assembly ULWC01 (sample SAMEA4835801, study PRJEB28245) | human gut metagenome | biome: gut microbiome; material: fecal sample | place: Denmark | collected 2008
TTTATCGAGATTCGAAATTCCGCGCCCACGTCCCAGTTCCATTCTCAAAGAAGGCGAAGTCTCGATCTTTATGGAGCACGCCTACCGTAAGTTCCGAAAATACGGCGGCTCGGCAATCATTGCCACGCAGTCTGTACAGGATTTGTACGGCAACTCCGTCGGCAGGGCCATCAGTTCAAACTCGGCCAACATGTTCCTTCTGGGGCAAAAAGCCACAACGCTGGAACAGGTACGCAAAGACAACCAACTCGTGATGGATGACTGGGCGTTCAACATGCTGAAGTCTGTGCATACCGAAGCCGGCGTTTTTTCGGAAATCTTCGTCAATGTGGGCACCTTGCAGTGCATTGGTCGACTCATCGTAAGCGACTTCCAAAAGCTTCTCTACTCCACCTCAGCCAAGGACATCAATGCAATCAAGCACTATCAAGAGAAAGGTATGAGAGTGCAGGATGCCATACGTAGTGTATTGCTAAACAGAGTGGGCCTTTCCTAATCAAAAAAAGAAGTGACCAACGAAAAAAATGTTGATCACTTTTTATCCCACATATTTCAGGATTATTAGCTCCTATTTACTTTCAGACTGTCTGAGTTGTCTATAAACCTCGGGTATAAAAATACCTAGAATATTTTTTTGAATTTCTTCATTTTCTAAAAGCAATGAAAAAAACTCTTTATTTTGTGTCCAGCCATCTATTAAAGCATCATCAACCTTATCATAGAACGAAAAAGTGAAATCTTTTTCAGTATTATTAAGAGCACTTAAACGGAGTTGTTGCGACTTCAAAAGTAAATCTTTAACTTGAAGCATAGACTTCACAACAACATCACTATCAAAATTCTTACCAAGTCTAATGTTAAGTTCTTCAATAATTTCAGAAAGTTTCTCTACTTTATCTTCAGCAAGAACGAAACCTTCTGCATTGGCTAAGCGAACAAACGCTTTACTAATTTGATGTGGAGTTTTAGTTTCTTTTTCCTTTTTTTGAACAAACCCTGTAGCTAAAAGCTTACCTCTTAAATCAACACCTAAACCAGTTCCACCTATGTTCAATTGATCTAAAAGAACTGTCAAAAAAAGATATTTTTTATGAAGATCAATATCGTCAAGGCATGTAGTCTGAATCAAAAACTCGTAACAACGAATAAATCCACGAACGCATGATCGAAATTCTTTCTGATCTTTTAAATCAAGCTTTTTAAAGTTCTTGATAACTCGTTGGATAGCATTTTGAACATCTATTTGTTGTTTTTTATCTTTCGTCGCTTTCGTTTGATATTCAGCAAATCTCTCAATATCAAAATTATCGATTAAATTATAACCATCCACCTTGCCTTCTAATTCGTAAATCGAGGTAGCAGTGACAGAATTAGCAAGGAACGTTGCAGTGTAATATGGAGCAAAAGCCTCTTTAATTTCCTCATAAGTATTCTTAAAGTCAAGTATGAAAGTTTTTTTGTCAAATGGAGGACAAATTCTATTTAAGCGCGACAAAGTTTGAACAGCTGTGACTCCTTTCAATCTCTTTAAAACGTACATAGCACAAAGTTTAGGCTGATCAAACCCAGTTTGATACTTATTTGCAACTAAAAGAACTTGAAAGTCATCCGAATTAAACTTTTCTGGTAGTTTTTCCTCGCTAAATCCATTAATTCCAGACTCTGTATATTCATTGCCATCATCATCAATTTTAACCTTTCCAGAAAAAGCTACCAGAGCATGAATATTTTCATAGCCTCGATCAGTAACGTATTTTTCGAAGGCTAATTTGTACTTGACTGCTTCCTCTCGAGAGGAAGTGACAACCATTGCTTTTGCTTTTCCTCCCAACTCTTGCATGATTGTAGTACGGAAATGTTCAATGATTATTTCCACTCTTTGAGCAATATTAGTTTCATGTAACGCAATAAATCGAGCTATTTGTCTCTTAGCGTCAGAGGTCTTGAGTTTAGGGTCTTCCTCTATGGATTTATTAAGTTGACAGAACGTCTGGTACTCTGTGTAATTAGTTAGAACATCTAGAATAAATCCTTCTTCAATAGCCTGTTTCATTGAATATAAATGAAAAGCCTGCCGAATTCCTTGCTCATTTAGCGTACCAAATAGTTGAAGAGTGGTAGCCTTCGGGGTTGCAGTGAAGGCAAAAACAGACATATTTGGCTGCTTTCCGCTCTTTCTTATAATCTCTTCGAGAATATCATTCGTATTTTTAAACTCTGAATCTTCTTTATTCAGAGTTCGCGAAAGAGCAGCCATATTTTTTCCAGCAGTTGAAGAATGAGCTTCGTCTATGATGACTGCAAAATTCAAAGCACTTAACGCTTTAACATTATCTAAAATATACGGAAATTTTTGTATAGTAGTTCCTATAATCTTTGTCTTGTCCTCCAGAGCGAGTCGAAGATCCTCAGATGTACAGCTATCCCCAATAACTCGAATAGCGCCAGCTTTATGATCTAATCGTCTTATTGCATCTTGAAGTTGCCTATCAACAATCACACGATCAGTAACAACCAAAACTTTGTCAAAAACGACTTTATCGTCATAGTCGTATTGAGAAACCAGGCGATGCGCTAGCCAAGCAATCGTATTTGTCTTTCCACTACCTGCAGAGTGCTGAATCAAATAATTACAGTTTGTACGATTGCCACGAACATCCCTCAATAATTTACGAACCACATCAAATTGATGGAACCGAGGAAATATAACAGTTTCGCCGACCTCAACCTTCTCACTTAAATAGTCCTTAGTTTCTTTTTTCTGTACAAAAATAAAATGACTAATTAAATCAATTAAAGACTCCTTTTTGAGAATATCTTCCCACATATATGAGACACAATATTTTCCCTCTTCCAAAGGATTACCAGAGCCACTTTCAACCCCAATACCACTACCACGATTAAATGGCAAGAAATAGGTTTTTTCGCCATTTAATCGAGTCGTCATTCGGACCTCGTACAGGTCCATGGCAAAATTAACTAAAGTTCCGGATTTGAACAAAAAGAGTCGATTTTTGGGATCGCGACTTGTACGGAACTGCTCAACAGCGTCATCAACATTCTGACCAGAAGAATTACTCTTTAATTCAAAAGCTATAATCGCGAGGCCATTTAGGAACACTACAAGATCGATTCGCTCTGAATTGCTAATACAGACCTCCTGCATAACAGAAAAAATATTCTGCTCATACAGTTTATTAATTTTTGGATTTTTGAGACTAGCTGGCTTCCTATACATCAAAACAATTTTCTGGCCTTTGTTCAGTTCTACGCCGTACTTCAGCACATGCAACAAACCTACTTCTGCTATTTTTGCATTAATTGTATTGATTAGAATTTCATCAGCCTTTTCTTTATGAATTTTCCGAAAGGCATCAATTTCTTCTTTCTGAGTTCTTTCAAGAAACCTAATTAATAACTCGGTATCCATTGCTTTTTGAGGCACATAATCCTTACTCGAATTTCTAACTAGGTAACCGTTATTTGTTTCTAATTCATTAAGAATAAAACTTTGAAAATCAAACCGCTCACTTATTATTGTCTTCATCTCTATGCCACCTGATCGTAAAGCTTTCCAGCTACAGCTTCAAATATAAATGATCTCTTATATTCGTTCAAGACGTTCAGTTGTTTGCGCTTTTCTGCAAGTACAGCATCAACTTGAGCGCACTTATTGTTCAGAAATTGAACAATTTGAATTTGCTCATCAATAGAAGGCACAGGCACGACACAATCCTTTATAAAATAACTTGAAACACGTTTAAGACCACCTGCCCCAGTCATTGTTGATGCGCAAGCCTCTTTGAATCCAGTCGTCTGAAAATAATAGAACAAATAATAATTTAAAATCCCTGTTGTCCTAAAAACAAACAATTCAGAGCTACCCAAACAGAGATCTTGCGGTATTTCTGGAACGATAGCTATATTTCCGTTTTCAAAACATGGCGTTACTTTAGCAATAACAATATCGCCTTTCTGAAACGCTGTAAGACTTGAAGGTAGATTTTCTATACATTCAATCAGCGGATACATAACACCTTGCTTTACGCATTCCATTGGTGCGTAACCAATTTCTCCCGAACCTACTTTTTTTGTATCCGGCGAAAACTTTGCGACATATTTTACTTTGCTAAGTTTCCAGTGTTTTGGTACTGTCCCCAACCACGAAACTCTACTTTCCTTAAAATCTTCGGTCTTATTTATACCTTTGGTTACCGTTTCGGTGATGATCGACTTTTTATACTCGCCCAATAACTCAATTTGTTTCTCAATTTTGTTAATAAGTTGATCTATTTTTTGACAATTTTCATCTAAGTAACTGACAATCCGTTCTTGGTCGTCTAAGTTAGGTAACAACATTGACTCCTGGGAAAGTATTCGTTGGAAATCAAGATTTTGTATACCCGTCGTTTGTTTTATGTATAGTCGCGTGTGACCCAGTCGATAAAACGAATTCCAACAATAGACAAAATATCTAGGATTAACAATTTCTTTTACACGAAATCGCTCTAAGAAATTTGAGTACAACGCCTTCAGTTTTTTATCAAACAATACTGAACGACCTACGGGTGTTTTTTCTCCTCCACCCGATTTCTCAACCAACACATCACCATTTTTCAAAAGTAACTTATTGATAGTTTGTTTATCATATGATCGAAGTGTATATTCACCTCTTTGCATTACGCGAAATTGTTGAAAATTAAAATCAGCAACTCTAATGCAAGCTACGTTTTCTTTATAGTCTAAAGGTACAGATATTTCGTCTTCTCCCCAATCCCCACCCTGGCGACGATCTATACAATATTTGAATGGAATGACTTGCCAACATACAGGAGCCAAGCCTATCCACTTGACACCACTTTCCTTCAATACTTTCATCGCCATTTTAACGATCCTTGAACAATTCAGAAATTTGAGCACTAACTCCGTGTTCAATCTCTAAAAATTGTTTCGCTAAAACCTCACTGCTTACGGGTTGCTGATACTTATAAAAATATCTTACAAATGGGATTTCAGCACCAATCTTAGGCTTTTTTGAGCTTTCTTCAAAGAATGCTTGTGCATCAGGAACATATGGCAACACCTCGCGTTCCATATAACTTTCTATTGTCTCATTAAAACGAACAATTTCAGTTTCAGAAGTGGCTTTATCATAAAGAATCTCACCATTTCTTTTAGTTTGAATTTTTGCCTTCTTATCAACTAAAGATAGACCATCAAGGATCTTGTCAAAAATTTTCTTGTTAATATCACACGTCTTCAGAATTCTTTTCAGCACCACTTCAAACGGTTTTGGATCTAAATAAACTTCGTCTGACACGTTTTCGGTTAACGCTTTGATTATTGAATCAAATACTGGTTTATTCTTTAGCAATTCATCTAGCTTTTTCTTCTCTTTCGACCCTGGAGACAACGGAAAGCTCGACAACTCACAATAAAGCAAATCATCATAAAATGAATTTAACAAACCAGAATTAATTAAATTATTTATTCTTTCTGAAGTAACTGCATAATTTCGTTGCAGTGGCTGCATAACCGTGTATTCACGGTACATAAACTCTTCTCTTGGTACAATCTTACTATACTCATTATTCTCAAATCTTGAGTAAAGTTCCGTTATCGTCTTTCTGTCTTCTATAGATATTTCTTTTCTTTTCTTCCCCAAGGTTTTTTTCAGCTTCTTATAAAAACTTGTAGCATTAATAAGCTGAACCTTTCCACGTCGTTCAGGGCGTTTGTTTTTAGACAAAATCCAAATATAGGTGGCAATCGATGTGTTGTAGAACATATCCGTTGGTAAAGCGATGATAGCTTCCAACAAATCTTGCTCCAACAACCATCGCCGTATTTGACTTTCCCCGGATGAGGCCACTGATCCAGAAAACAGAGGGCTGCCATTTTCAATGATGGCCGCACGACCTACCTGATCGTCCATTTTATGGACAGCTGACTGAACAAATAGAAGTTGCGCATCCCCGGTGCTCGGTAGTCCAGCACCCCAACGACCTGATAGTCCTTTAGCATGCTCATTTCTTACTGCTGACTCGGCGCCAGTCGGAGCATCCTTCCCTCCCCAGGGAGTTCCAAAAGGCGGATTTTCAATAACAAACCTCATCTTTTGGTCAGGAAATGCATCTACCTTAAAAGTATCACGTTTAACAATATTGTCTGCCAACTGTCCCTTAATTAACATCTCAGCTAAGCAAATAGCATAAGACTCATCATTCACTTCCTGACCAAATAAACGAATATCGGCGGTTGGATTGTATCTTCGTATATAGTTATAACTCGTTGACAGCATACCTCCCGTACCACAAGCTTGATCAACAATAGTTATTACCTTGCCATTCTGAAAGATATCGTCACAACCCTCAGCAAGGAGAATCGAAACCATTGTCTTAATAATATCTCTTCCAGTGTAATGATCTCCAGCCTCAGCATTTTCAGAAAATCTTCGAATTAGATCTTCAAAAATGTATCCCATCTTTACATTATCCACCGTTTTAGGGTTTAAATCTAACGATGCAAAGCCCTGAATAACAGAATAGAGGCGGTCATTTTTTCCAGTTTATCGATTTGCTTCTCGAAATCAAGATTTTTAATAATGTCACGAACATTATCCGAGAACCCATCTATATACAATTTGAAATTTGCCGAAATATTGTCCGGATCATTCAATAGCTCAGAAAGTGTAAAGTCACTTAAATTATAAAATGCGAAGCCCGACAAACGTTGCAACATCTTCCCAGGTATATCCGGGTTTGTTTTATGCACAGATAAAACTTTCTCTTTTGTGCCTTCCAAAGCACATTCAAATCTCCGGATAATTGTCATTGGAATAATGACTTCTTTATACTTGTCAGATTTATACGCACCACGCAATCGATTAGCAATCGACCAGATAAAATTAACTTCACTCGAGAAATCGACAGGATTATCATCCCACATAGGATCAATTTTCTTTTCAAACATTTTCTTTTGTCAAATTAAACTAGTATTGATTATTTGCGAGAATCTACAAGACTCTTATACCCAACTCAGAGATCATCACCGCTAAGATAGGGATAACTCTTAGGCACTCTCCAGACTTCAAACCTTGATCTTACCTACTTCTATGGTAGCTTTCCTGTGTTAGTGGTGACATCTGACGCTTCGCCTAAACTACAATGTTTGCCTCCCTTTATGCATACCTCAGAATAGCTGAAAAATTTAGCCCAACGTTCCAACATACCCAGGCATACGACCTCCTTCCACCATGCCACGACCAAAGTCCCGTAAAAAAAACATACAAGCCCCGTCAAGTAAAAATGCCGGGAATTCTCGACCATCTACCCGTACCACCCTCAATGGTGCAACGACTCAATTCCGACATGAGCAATCGCATGTTGCGTCTGCGACTGTCAGGGTGTAATGGAAAAGATCTGGCAACGTTGGTCGTGTGTTTCGGAGAGGCATGGCTACTGGCAGGACTAATGGAGCAAGGTGCGGAACTTCGGCAAAAGCTCGAGGCCGGTGTTGATGCCCTGGACAAAGACATTCTCAAGGACGCGGCAGATCTTCACGGATCAACGTATGACACGCTATTCGATCTGACGTCGCTCACATCAGCCATTGTGGCCGCCAGCACTAAAAAGGAATACTTGCTTGCCTGCGATCGCCTGAAATCCGATGGTGTTGTGCCTTTTGTAGACGAGTTTCTTGTCACCCTAGCCAAGGCTAATCTGCTGGAAGTGATCAAATCAGCCAAACCCGAAGACAGCCATGCTGATTAACGGCCATTACGTCAAAGGTAGCATCACCTTTGATACCTCCAAAAAAGGCGAAAGCATTCGGGGAATTAAGCGGCACGCCTCTTGGCGGGCGGTTGTCGTGTACGATGGCAAGAAATTTCGGAAACACTCTATAGACCGAACTGACTGCGAACGCTTCTTGATTGGACTGGCCGCTGAATACGCCGAGAAAGAGCATCAAAGAAAGCTCGAAGAAGAGTTGGCCAACTTTCATTTGGAGCCATAAGAACACCACGCCCCTCAGTTAACCTTCAGCAAGTCATTCCAATTCGTCGTTGGGCACGGTGAGAGATGATCTCTACGCATGACCCACTCAGAATTGATTTTGGCGCTTGCCAAAGTCACGACCTTGCCCCCGAATTTTTCATTGACGGCATCAATGGATGCCTGCATGCGTTCCCGCCGCTTTAATACATCAATTTCGTCTCCATCAAACAATGTTTCCGGAACCAAAGATTGATCCGCCGGAATCAGATCAGCCAAGATGACTCCCGCTTTTTTGTAAGCGCAACCTTCTTTGAAAAATGCCCGAACAAGGCAGTAAGCAGCCTGAGTAAGCGTCAGAATGTCAGCGCAAGCGTGCGGCAAGGGACGCGATTCGAAGACGGAGTGATGCCGCGCGTTTGACTTAAACGGATCCGTGAAAAAGATTACGCCTACGGTTTTAGCCGCGCTCTTTTGCTGCCGCAGAACCTTGACGGCTTCGGCCATATGAACGGACACAGCCGAAAGAATCGTACCTATGTCGGAACTCGCCGTAGCGAAACTGCGTGTGCGAACAATCTGCTGTTTCGGTTCCGGATGTTCATCAAGCGGGATACACGAAATGCCCAGGATCTCTCGTTGAGTGCGTTCCAATACAACGGTAAAGAGTTTGCGAATAAGTGCCGAATCCATCCTGGCAAAGTCAAGCACTGTCTTGACGCCCATTGCTTCAAGTTTCTCTCGATTCTTTGATCCAATCCCCCATATTTCCTTGATCGGAGTAATTTCCATCGCTTTGTGTTGACGTTCCGGCGTCAGCTCCAGCCAATTGACAACGCCGTTAAAAACCTGATAGGTCTTAGCAAAGTGGTCGCATAGTTTGGCAAGCGTCTTGGTGGGGGCAATCCCTGCGCACGTCGGAATGCCGACCCACTTGTAGACGCGCTGCCGTATGGATTGCACCAACGCGGTCAATCGCACCGGATCCCCGTCTTCAACCCCCGTCAAATCCCCGAACACTTCGTCGATGGAATACGACTCCATGCGCGGAATCATGCCGGCCACCGTCCTCTGCATTCGTCTAGAAATCGAGTTGTAAAGTTCGTAGTTCGAGGACAGCACAGCCACCTTGTTGGCTTCGACAATGTCCTTCACCTTGAAAAGCGGCATACCGCGTTTGAGCCCCACAGCCTTGGCTTCCTTGGTGAGCGCAACGATGCAGCCGTCGTTGTTGGAAAGCACAACTACAGGCTTGCCGCGCAGTTCCGGTCGAAAGAGCCGCTCGCAGCTGCAGTAAAAAGAATTGCCGTCCAGATGGAGAAAAATAGGCGTAGACATTTGCATACGAATCTTGTTTTGAGGTAGGATACGTTATTCGTATACAAATCGCAAGTGCGAGAATCCCATGGAAAAAAGCAAAAAACAGCCTTCGTCCCAAGAACACAAACCGGTTGGAAGACCTCGTCTGACCAATGAGTTGCTCGATGTCAATCTTCAGGTTCGCGTGACCAAGAAGCTTGCCGACACCTGCAAGTCACTGGGCGGCGCAAACTTTATGAGACCCCTGCTTGAAGCGGCAACGCAGCGGGCTATGGCGCTCAAGAAGCTGGCTCCCGCCCGTCCCGTTGAAGAATCCGAAAGCATCAAGTTCATTGACTTGACGGTTCAGTGCGGCTTTCCCTCCCCTGCTGCGGACTATGCCGAAAACGATCTGTCGCTCAACGACTACTTCGTGAAAAACAAAGATGCAACGTTCGTCATTGAAGCGCGCGGCGACTCCATGATCGACGCCGGCATTTATGAGGGCGACATTCTCATCATTGATCGCTCCATCGAACCGCGCCGCGGCGACATTGTGCTTGCCTATTTGCAGGGAGACTTCACGCTCAAAAAGCTCGAATTTGTCGACGGCAAACCGGAACTGCACCCGCAAAACAGCTCCGGTAACTACCCGGTCATTCACCCGGGCGAATACGACGACTTCCAGATCGAAGGCGTTCTGGTCGGCTCCGGCAGAAAGTACAGAAGCTGACAAGGAAAAAGCACATGGACTTGTACAAAAAACGATTTGCCGACCTCACCGCCGATGAGCTCTACCGAATCCTTCAAGCTCGATGTGCTGTCTTCGTCGTTGAACAAAAATGTGCCTATCAGGATCTGGACGGAATCGACCGGCAAGCACTTCATGTGTGGCTTGAAGACGAAGGCCAAATCCTCGCTTATTTGCGCATCTTTGCCGCACCTGATCTCGCCGATGCCGTACAGATCGGACGCGTACTCACGACTGTGCGCGGCAAAGGCTTGGGAGCCAAAATCCTCCAAGCCGGCATCGCCGTCATCTCGGACTTCTTTACAGATGTTCAGACGATTCGACTCGAAGCGCAGTGTTACGCAATAGCGTTTCTACACCCGTGAAGGTTTTGCGGTACAAGGCGAACCATTTGACGAAGACGGCATTCCCCATGTGTTGATGGAGCGTCCGCTAGTGCTTCCTTAAGATGCAACAAGAAAACCTCCTTGATCCTCCTCTCCGAAAGTACGCAAGGCATTGCAACACAGACGCAGTAGCATCACAAGCTATGATTTTCTAATCACAACTTTCAGAAAAAAAACACATGCCAAAAGCAATCATCGTCGGCGCAACGTCCGGCATCGGCAAAGAGCTCGCATTACAGTTACTTGCCAAAGGCTGGGAACTCGGCATTGCGGGAAGACGCACCGAGCGTCTCGAAGAAATCAAAGCCAAAGCGCCCGAGAAAATTCGTATCCGCCGCATTGACGTGCGCTCTGACGATGCCGCCAGCGACTTACTTGCTCTAATCGCCGATCTAGGCGGAATGGATCTGTACGTTCACTGCTCCGGCATCGGGTGCCAGAACATGGAACTCAATCCCGGTGCCGAATTGAACACCGTCGCAACCAACGTCGACGGCTTCGTTCGGCTTGTTGACTGCGCTTTCTCCTACTTTCTCGGAAAAGGCGGCGGACATCTGTGCATCATCAGTTCGATTGCCGGCACGAAAGGCCTCGGAGCTGCAAGTGCCTACTCCGCTTCAAAGGCCTTTCAAAACACCTACCTGGACGCTCTGGAGCAACTTTCCGTGATGCGAAAGTGCCCGATGACCTTCACCGACGTGAGACCCGGCTTCGTGGACACGGATCTTCTGGCCGACGGCAAGAGCTATCCGTTCAAGATGAACGTCACGGACGTCGCCTCCTCCATTGTCAAAGGCATTGAAACGAAAAAACGCGTTTTGGTCATCGACTGGAAATACAAGCTCCTCGTCTTTTTCTGGCGTCTGGTGCCGCAGTGTCTTTGGAAGTTCTTCCCGATCAAGAGCTAAACGCAGAACAAAACGGTATTTCCGTCTGACCACTTCGGTGGAAGATTACCGAAAAACTCCGTCTTTGCTTTTCAGCCTTCAAGCATCGTGAGCGGCCCCATCAAAGATTGGCAAAATAAAAACCAAAAACACACCCAATAAATATTTTTTAACCTACTTTTAGGAGTGTTTTATGTCAGAACTTGCCAGCTTAAATCTCAAGCTGCCGTCCACGCTAAAAAATGACTTTACTCAGACGGCTGAAGCTCTCGGCATGCCTGCTGCAACGGCACTTAAAGTCCTCATTACCCGTTTTGTTGAAGTAGGAGGCTTTCCCTTCGACGTGAGAATTCAACGCCAGGGCTTTAACTGGAATGATCCTCGCATCATTAGAACCTACCATCAAAATGGGAAACTGATGATGCCCGCCCAGTGGCGCGATGAGGACGATGATGTCGAATAATCTGCCTTCTCTGTGGAACTGGGACGTGGGCGCGGAATTTCGAATCTCGATAAA
>ULWC01055704.1_pt1 | contig 11819 bp, 10 predicted proteins | sample 1959931 | NCBI WGS metagenome assembly ULWC01 (sample SAMEA4835801, study PRJEB28245) | human gut metagenome | biome: gut microbiome; material: fecal sample | place: Denmark | collected 2008
GATAGTATATCATACTGTCTAACAAATGGGGTGCTGTTCAGTCCTGAATATGGGCGGGGATTTTTTTATTTTACCTGTTGACAGCTGTGTATATTGCGTATATACTGTATATATAGCATATGAACAGTTCAGATTGCAAGGAGGAACACGGCATGGAGCTGTATATCTCCAATTCCGGCCAGGAACCCATTTACGCGCAGATCACCCGGCAGATCAAAGCCAAAATTTTGAACGGCGAATTGCAGCAGGGCGATGCACTGCCCAGCATCCGCCTGTTGGCGAAGGAGCTGCGCATCAGCGTGATCACCACCAAGCGCGCGTATGAGGACCTGGAGGCCGATGGTTTTATTACCACCATGCCGGGGCGCGGCAGCTTTGTTGCGCCGCAAAACCCGGCCCTACACCGGGAGGAAAGCTTAAAACAGATGGAAGAGCACCTGCAGCACGCCATTGATGCCGCGCGGCGCGGCGGCATTACCAAAGACGAAGTGCGCGAAACCCTTGACCTTTTGTGGGAGGAATTATGATGGCTGAACCTTTGGCCGCCGCACTGCATGGTGTGGCAAAACATTACCACGGTTTTACCCTTGGCCCGCTGAACCTGGAAATTCCCGCCGGGAGCATTGTTGGCCTGATTGGTGAAAACGGCGCGGGCAAAACCACCCTGCTCAAACTGCTGACCGGTGTAAACCGCCCGGATGCCGGCACCGTGGAGCTGCTGAGCGCCACCCCAGATGATGCCGCCGTGCGCGCGAAAATTGGCGTTGTGTTTGAGGATGCCTATTTTTATGAATCGCTGACCCCCGCACAGGTTGGTGCCAGCCTGCGCGGCATATTTGGCCCAGCGTGGGATGCCGGTTATTTCGCCGCTCTGCTGGAGCAGTTCCACCTGCCGCCGAAAAAGAGCATCAAAGAATTCAGCCGCGGCATGCGGATGAAGCTGAACCTTGCCAGCGCTTTGGCCCACCGGCCGGGGCTGCTGGTGCTGGACGAAGCCACCTCCGGGCTGGACCCCGCCGCCCGCAGCGAGATTTTGGATATCCTGCTTGATTTTATCCAGGATGAGCGCCACAGCGTGCTGTTGAGCAGCCACATTACCACCGACCTGGAACAGATTGCCGATACCATTGCCTACCTGCACCACGGGCAGCTGCTGTTTGCCAAAAACAAGGATGACCTGATGGAAGAATACGGCATTCTGCGGTGCAGCCAGCAGGACCTTGACCGCCTGCCGCCGGAGTGGATCGCCGCCACCTGCCGCACCGCCGCCGGCTGCGAAAGCCTGGTACACCCGCGGGTCAGCGTCCTGCGCGCATTGCCCGGTGTGGTATGCGATGCCGCCAGCATTGATGACATCATGCGCCTGACCAGCAAGGAGGGATAACCATGAAAGGTCTTTTGTGCAAAGACTGGGCCATTTTGGTGAACAGCTACAAGAAAAATTTCCTTATTATGGTTGTGCTTTATCTTGGCATGGCGGTCTGCCTGCATATGGATTACCTGTGCTATGCGCTGGTTGCCGTGTGCGGCGTTTACGCATCCAGCACCATGAATTTTGATGATTCCGCCCACTGGGATACCTATGCCCGCACCCTGCCGGTCACACCGGGGCAGGTTGTTGGCTGCAAGTACCTGTTGGGGCTGCTGCTCACCCTGTTTGGCAGCGTTTGCGCCGCGGTGGGGATTTTCCTTGCCGGCCAATACGCAGATGTGTTGGAAGCGGCATTCTCGATTCTGGTCATTGCCGCGTTTTCCCTGCTGCTGTTTGCCGTCAACATGCCGTTTTCCTACAAATTCGGCGCGGTGCGTGCCGGCACCTGGGTGTACCTGGTCACATTCTTTGGTGTTTTCCTCATAATTTTTGCCATGGAGCATCTGCCCTATCTGCAGCGTTCTTCCGTCATTTCCCAGCTGGACGCTTTGGGCAATGCCCTCACCGCGCAGCCGGTGCTTTTGTTGCTGCCATGCGCGGCCGTGCTGCTGCTCTACCTTGGCAGCTGGGCCTTGAGTGTACAAATTTATCAGCGCAAAGAGTTTTGAGGGAATTCCTGGTTCTTTTGCTCAGCGGTAAAAACGCTGAGTGAAAACACGCCGGATCAGGCCGGAGCAGCTAAAAACCGGCAATCCGCTATTGACAAACCGGCACCCGTGCGGTAAAATAATTAAGTATTCAATGCGGGTGTCGTACAACGGCTAGTACATCAGCCTTCCAAGCTGGGGACGAGGGTTCGACTCCCTTCACCCGCTCCACAGAAAGACAGCGCAGAATCGAAAGATTCTGCGCTGTCTTTCTGTTCAAGTACCCACTTTCTTTTTTACCCAATACCAAAACAGGCAGTGTCCTTCTCCCCTTTCCGGGAGCGGCACTGCCTGTTTCTATTCTATTAAAGTTTCTTCGGTTCCCTTCTTTTCAAAGAAGGAACAAAACTCCCGTAACTTTACTGCTGCTGTTCCGCGCGCTTTTTGGCGATGGCGGCCAGGGCATCCTTGCGGGACAGGTTGATGCGACCCTGCTGGTCGATGTCGGTTACCATAACGATGATGGGATCGCCCACGGCAACAACATCTTCCACATGCTCTACACGGTGGTCGTCCAGCTTGGAGATGTGAACCAGACCTTCCTTGCCCGGGGCAATCTCAACAAATGCGCCAAAGTTCATCAGGCGGGTCACGCGGCCCTTGTAGATAGCGCCCACTTCGGGATCTTCCACAATGGTCTTGATGGTGGAAATCGCGCGCTTGGCGTCGTCCTGATCCACAGCGGAGATAAAGACGTGGCCGTCCTCCTCAATGTCGATCTTGCAGTTGAAGTTGGCGCACATTTCCTGAATGACCTTGCCGCCCTTACCGATGACGTCCTTGATCTTGTCAACGGGGATTTGCATGCTGAACATCTTGGGTGCATACTTGGAAAGCTCTGCGCGCGGCTCAGCAATGCAGGGCTTGATGATCTCGTCCAGGATGAACAGGCGGCCCTTGCGGCACTTTTCCAGTGCTTCGGCCACAATATCATAGGTCAGGCCGTCCACCTTAATATCCATCTGGATAGCGGTAATACCGCGGCGGGTGCCGCCAACCTTAAAGTCCATATCGCCGTGGAAGTCCTCCACGCCCTGGATATCCAGCATGGTCATCCAGCGGCCGCCGTGCAGCGGGTCGCCATCGGTGATCAGGCCGCAGGAGATACCGGCAACCGGTGCCTTGATGGGCACACCAGCATCCATCAGGGCCAGGGTGGAAGCGCAAATAGAAGCCTGAGAGGTAGAGCCGTTGGAGCTCATGATTTCAGAAACGGTACGGATGGTGTACGGGAACTCTTCCATGCTGGGCAGCACGGGGATCAGGGCACGCTCCGCCAGGTTGCCGTGGCCGATCTCGCGGCGGCCGGGGCTGCGGGGTGCGCGGGCTTCGCCGGTGGAGTACGGCGGCATGTTATAGTGATGGATGTAGCGCTTGAGCGGGGTGTCGGACAGGTCGTCCATCATCTGGGCATCTTTGGTGGAGCCCAAGGTGCAGATGGTCAGGGCCTGGGTCTGGCCGCGGGTGAACAGGCCGGAGCCGTGCACACGGGGCAGCACACCGACTTCGGCGGCCAGCGGGCGGATCTCATTGATGCCGCGGCCGTCAACACGCTTGCCTTCTTCCAGCAGCCAGGTGCGCACAACCTTCTTCTGCAGCTTATAGCTGATCAGATCCAGGTCGGCGGCGCTCAGTTCGGGGTGTTCCTCGGCAATAGCATCCATGATGGGCAGCATGGCGGCATCGCGGACGTTTTTGTCGTCGGTGTTCATGGCAGCCTTGACATCTTCCAGGTGCTTGGCGTACACATCCGCCAACAGAGCGTGGTCCAGTTCCACCGGGGTAAAGCTCTTCTTCGGCTTGCCGATCTCTGCAACAATGCCGTTCATAAAGGTGAGCAGCTTTTTGATTTCCTCATGGCCAGCCTTGATGGCGTCCATCATGACCTCTTCGGTCACTTCGTTGGCGCCGGCTTCAATCATGACGATCTTTTCCATGCTGGCAGCCAGGGTCAGGGCCAGGTCAGAGCGCTCGCGCTGCTCCTTGGTGGGGTTCAGCACGATCTCGCCGTCCACATAGCCGACTGCCACGCCGCCGATGGGGCCATTCCAGGGGATATCCGACATGGCAATGGCGAGAGACGCGCCGTTCATACCGGCAATCTCAGGGGAGCAATCCGGGTCAAGGCTCATCACAGTCATGGTCACGCAGACATCGTTGCGCATATCCTTGGGGAACAGCGGGCGGATGGGGCGGTCAACCACGCGGGAAGACAGGATGGCGTGTTCACCGGGGCGGCCTTCGCGGCGCATAAAGGAGCCGGGAATGCGGCCGGCGGCGTACAGCTTTTCTTCAAATTCCACGCTCAGGGGGAAGAAATCCACCCCTTCACGCGGCTTTTCGCTCATGGTAACATTGCACAGCACGCAGGTTTCGCCATAGCGGATCATTGCGCTGCCATTGGCAAGGCCGCAGAGCTTGCCGGTTTCCACCACAAACGGGCGGCCGGCAAAAGTTGTTTCAAACTTGCGGTAGTTGGGGAAAGTTGCCTTACGGGATGCAAATTCCAGTGCCATAGTAATTCTCCTTCTGATATAATTTTTGATACCTGGTGGGAATATGCGGTTCAGGCAGCCCCATGCTTTGAGCAATAAATCCAGCGGCGGAACGGTTGTTTTGCTCCGGCGTTCGATTTACTGCACAAACCATGCGGGCGGCCAAAACATTAAGTTAGGAGGTAGGAGAGGGGAGTTAGGAGTTACAGCACTGACCAAAGGTACCGCACATTACATTGTAAGAGGCAGTGGGATATAATGGACTGGCAACGGTGGCCGGAGTGCCAAAGTACCGTTCTTCTCCCTCGGGGTCCTAACTTTATTCAATATTATTACAGGCCAGCGGCAGGGTATAATAAAAATGAATGCCGGAACACCTGCTGAAATATAGAAAATGGGCAGGGCGCACATACAGCGCCCTGCCCGTTTTGCGAATTACTTGCGCAGACCCAGTTCAGCGATCAGAGCACGGTAACGGTTGATGTCCTTCTTCTGCAGATAGGCCAGCAGGTTACGGCGGCGGCCGACCATCTTGAACAGACCACGACGGCTGTGGTTGTCGTTCTTGTTGGTCTTCAGGTGCTCAGTCAGGTGGTTGATGCGTGCGGTCAGCAGCGCAACCTGAACTTCCGGAGAACCGGTGTCACCCTCATGGATGGCGGCTTTTGCAATGATGGGCTGTTTTTCGATAGCAGACTTCTGGCTCATAGTAGTAATACCTCGCTTTATAATATTTGCCTACGGCGCAGCAAAAGGCAATCAAGGCTCCCTGATGCAGGGCATACGCCCAAAGCCGGGCCGCGGTAACATTTAGATTATAGCATATCCGGCATAGCGTGGCAAGCCGTAACAGCAAAAAAACTGCACAGATTTTGCCCTGCTTTTCCGGCATGGGTCACAGGGTCACGTTTTTCAGATTGCGCAGATCCCCGCTTTCGCGGAAATCCTCATAATCCAGGCTCAGGTTCGGGTTGTAATAGGGGTCATGCAGGATATTCTGCTTACCGTGTACCTCATACAGGCGGGCCTGCTCCTTGGCAAAGCGGGCCTTTTTGGCGGGGTCTTCCTCGTCCGAACCGCGGGATTTGCTTTCGTGGTGGTACAGCTCCGCATAGGGGGTCCACACAATACGCCAGCCTTTTTCCCGCAGGCGCAGGCAGAAATCCACATCGTTGAATGCAACAGTAAAGGCTTCATCCAACCCGTCAACGGCATCATAAGCCGATGTGCGCACCAGCAGGCAGGCCGCAGTGCAGGCGGAATAATCCTGCACGGTGGCCAGGCGGAACATGTACCCGCTACCGCCGCGCTTGTGGTACTTGTGGCTGTGGCCCGCATACCCACCCAAACCGGTGATAATGCCCGCGTGCTGGATGGTATCGTCCGGGTAATACAGCATGGCGCCGCAGGCCGCCACGCCGGGCTGGCTGGCTTCGGCCACCATCTGGGTCAGCCAGTTTCCACTGATAATTTCAATATCGTTGTTGAGCAGCAGTAAGAACTTGCCGTTGGCAAACTTGCGGCCAAAGTTATTGATGCGGCTGAAATTGAACCCGCCGCTGTAAGCCACCACGCGGCAGTTGGCATAGCGGTCCGGCAGCTTTTCATAATAAGCCTTTGTGGCGGGGTCGGTGGAGTTATTTTCGATGACGATCACTTCAAACGCTTCGTACAGCGTTTTGGAGTACAGGCTGAACAGACATTTTTCCAGGTCGTCCACATGGTCCTTGTTGGGGATCAGGATGGACACCAGCGGTTCCGGCTCCGGCAGTTCCCACTGCACATGGCAGGTACCGGGGAAGATGCCCTCCTCTACCCTGCCGCTGCGGCCGGTTGCCGCCAGGTGGTCCGCCACGGCTTTCTGCGCGGCTTTTACCACATAGGGCTTGGCCTCGGTGCCGCCGGAGGTGGACGCCGCATGAACCCGCCAGTAATACAGCACCTGCGGGATATGCAGCGGTGCGGCGTTGGCGTCTTTCGCCTGCATGGCGTCGATCAGCCGCAGGAACAGATCATGATCCTGTGCGCCGTCACACTCCGGGCGCTCCCCGCCGATGGCATCAAACAGACTTTTGCGGAACACGGCCAGGTGGCAGATGTAGTTGCAGGCCATCAGGTATTCCGGCGCATAGTCCGGCTTAAAGTGGGCCACATGGGCGGTTTTGGGGCTTTTGCGGAAAAGGGCTTCATCGCTGTAAGCGAAATCGGCCCCCGTTTTTTGCAGTTCTTTGCCCATGCAGTAGATAGCGTGCGGGGCCAGGATGTCATCATGGTCTGCCAGAGCCAGATATTCCCCCTGTGCCAGCCGGGCCGCCGCGTTGGTGTTGGCCGCAATGCCCTTGTTTTCAATTTTCACATAGCGAATGCGCGGGTTGGCCGCCACGTGCTTTTGCACCAGCTCCCCCACATAGGTGTGGGCATCGTCCGAAGCATCCGCCAGGCAGAGCTGCCAGTTGTGGGCGGTCTGGTTTTCCACACTATCGAGAAATTCTGTTAAAAAGTTTTGCGGCGTATTGTACAGCGGCGTTAAAATAGAAATGATGGGGAAGGTTTCCGCCGCGGGGTCGCTGCGCTGGGCTTCCAGCGCCATGTTGGACGGCCAGTACCGCGCCCGCTTGCCGAAAAAGCGCCGTTTGAAAAAGCCCGCCGCGCGCACGCACATGGTGCCAATGCCCTGTTCCTTCGTCAAGGTACGGGCATAGCCAAATAGTTCTTTGATGCGCTTGGCCTGCTGGTTCATAACGTTACGTCCTTTCGGGTGTCAGATTGTTGGGGGTTGTTCCGGTTCGGGTTCAGGCAGTCCGTCTGCCATGTTTGGGGGTTGGAATCGATGTACAGCCAGATGGTTTCATAATCTGTCTGGGTACGGATGACGTGGTCATGGAAGGATTTTTGCCAGATGGGGTGATGGAGGTGTTTGGTTACGCAGCTCTTTCATTGTTGGACGATGTTGGAAACCGTAGGGGCGCGCCCCTACGGCCTGGGAATTCTGCCGCAATCGGGTGGGTTCTTTCCAAAATAAATGCACTCTGCCCTGCCTTATTTCAGCCCAAAGTTTTCAAACAGGTTGTTGAAATGCGGGTTATAGTACGGGTCATAATGATCAATATATTCGTGATACTTCGTGTAAAAGTTTGCCTTTTCGCGGGCATAGCGGGCGGCGTTTTCCGGGGTGGTGTCCAGCCCGCGGCTCTTGCTCTCGTAATGGTAGGCTTCGGCACGGGGGGTGTACACATTCAGCAGGCCCTTCTGCCACAGCTTCAGGCAGTAATCCACATCGTTATAGGCCACGGCGAACTTGGCTTCGTCCAGGCCGCCCGCCGCGCGGTACAGCTCCGTTTTGGTCATCAGGCAGGCACCCGTCACGGCCATATAGTCCTGCGTGGTGACAAGGCGGTACAAATCGCCCACAGCCTTGCGCGGGTAGCTCTTGTGGCTGTGGCCTGCACTGCCGTTGATGCCCATGATCACGCCCGCATGCTGGATGGTATCATCCGGGTAATAGAGCTTTGCGCCCACAGCACCCACATCCGGCCGCTGGGAATAGCTCAGCAGCTCCCGCAGAAAATCATGGCTGAGTACCTCGATATCGTTGTTCAGCAGCAGCAGATGCTCGCCCTTGGCAAAGCGCGCACCAAGGTTGTTGACGGCAGAAAAGTTAAACGGCCCCACATAGGTCACCACCCGGCTGTTGGGGTAACGCTCCGGCATGGTTTTGTAGTAGGCGAATGTTTCCTGCTGTTCAGAGTTATTTTCAATGACCAGGACTTCAAAGTTATCGTAGCCTGCGTTGGCATACAGGCTTTTCAGGCAGCGGTCCAAATCGTCAATATGGTCTTTGTTGGGGATCATAACGCTGACCAGCGGGTGGCCGGTCAGCTCGTACCGCACCTGGAACGCACCGGGCGCGTCCTCCACCTGCATGGCTTTGCCGGGCAGGTTCAGCCGCTGGAGCTGGGCATCAATCGCGCGCACACCGGCCGCCAGAGCATAGGGCTTCGCCTCCATGCCCGCCGCGGTGGAACCCGCATGGCCGCGCCAGATATAGAGCACCTTTTTGATATGGGCAATTTTATCCCGCGTGGTCTGTTCGGTCAGGCGCAGCATCAGGTCATGGTCCTGTGCACCATCGTACTCACTGGATTCATATGCACCGGCACGGTCCAGCAATGCGCGGGAGAACACCGCCAGATGGGTGATGAAGTTGACCCCGCGCAGATAGTCCGGCGCAAAGTCCGGCTTAAAATGGTAGCCGCCCAGCTGTTTCAAATCCGCCGAAAGCACGATCTCATCGCTGTACACCAGCTCGGCTCCCTGGCTTTGCAGGGTTTTCACGCTCTCATACAGCGCGTTGGGGTACAGCACATCGTCATGGTCCAGCAGGGCGATATACGTCCCCGTTGCCAGCGCAAAGCCTGCCGTGGTGTTGGCCGCAATGCCGCCGTTTTCCACTTTCTTATACAGGATGCGCGGATCCTTTGCCGCGGCCTTGCTGGCATGGGTGCTGAACGCGGCATGGGCTGCGTCCGAAGCATCCACCAGCACCAGCTGCCAGTGGGGGTAGGTCTGCTTTTGCACGCTGGCCAGCATCTGGCCAAAGAACTTTTCCGGCGTGTTGTACAGTGGCACTACAACGCTTACCACCGGTCCCGGCTTGCCGTCTGCGTACTCGGCGCGCTGGGCTTTCAGCTCCCGGCGCAGGGGCAGGTCTGCCCGGTGCTGCCAGGAATCATGGTGGAACGCCAGCCCCACGCGGAAGGTCACATCGCGCCACAGCTGCTCGGCCCCCTGCTCTTTCAGGGTGACGGCGCTGCGGCGGGCAAGGTCTGACAAATGGGCGGGGTTCAGCAGGCGTTTGGCCATGCCGCCCACACTGTCCTCCTGGGCCACATCCGCCGGGCGGTTCTGGTTCGGGTCCTGTGCCATGCGCCTTATCCCTCCACTTTGTCCGCCTTCATGGCGTCCTTCTTTTCAAACTTGCGGTATTCCGCCGTCACCTCTTTGGTGGGGCCAAGGCGGCGCAGGTGGCCGTGGTCCAGCCAGGCCACCTTATTGCACATGCGCTCAATCTGCTCAATGGAATGGCTGACCAGAATCACGGTCGTGCCGCCGGAAAGCAGCTCCGCCATGCGCTTCTCACACTTTTCCTGGAACAGGAAATCACCGACCGAAAGGATCTCATCCGCAATCAGGATATCCGGCTTGGTCATGGTTGCCACGGCAAAGGCCAGGCGCGCCACCATGCCGGAGGAATAGTTTTTCAGCGGCACATCCAAAAATTCCTGCAGCTCGCTGAACTCCACAATATCGTCAAACTTGGAATCAATATACTTGGGGGTATAGCCCAGGACCGTGCCGTTCAGGTAGATGTTTTCCCGCGCGGTCAAATCCATGTCAAAACCGGCACCCAGTTCGATCAGCGGCGCAATGGTGCCGTTCACCGTCACTTTACCGGCGCTGGGCTTGTAGACGCCGGAAATCACTTTCAGCAGCGTACTTTTGCCGGAGCCGTTCAGGCCGATCAAGCCGTAAAAATCCCCCGGCATAATGTCAAAGCTAACATCCGAAAGGGCGAAGAATTCATCAAATCGCACACCGCCGTGCAAAAGGGCCACAAAATATTCTTTCAGGCTTTCGTGCTTTTCTTTTGCCAGGTTAAAGCGCATCGAAACATGGTCGATGGAAATAATGGGCTGTTGCTTTTGTTCGCTCATCTTGCAGCCCCCTTACATATACAGGACAAATTTGTCCTGGTTCTTTTTGAATACATACACACCGATCCCCAGACTGAGCGCAGAACACAGGAAAGGAATCAGCACCATGTTCAGGGTCAGGCCGGTGCCCCACATCACGCAGGAACGCACCGCCGTGATGTACCAGTAGATGGGGTTCAGGTTGATGACAGCCTGCATCCAGGATGCCATCTGACTGGGGTCATAGAAAATGGCACTGCCGTATACCAGCAGGGTACAGAAGACCTCCCAGATGTGCATGATATCGCGCACAAAGACATACATCGTGGACAGGATCAGCCCAACGCCCAGGCTGAAAACGAACAGCATAACAATGGGATACACCGCCAGCAGCACCGTGCGCAGCGAAATATGGGACCAGGTAACCAGCGCTACAAAGAAGAGCGCCACCAGGCTGAAAAAGAAGTTGACCAGCGCAAAGCAGCATTTTTCCAGTGGAAAAATGTACTTGGGGATATAGACCTTGCGCAGCAGCGGGCCGTTTTTCAGCACGCTTTCCATCGCCATGCTGGTGGATTCGCGGAAGAAGTTGAACATCAACTGGCCAATGATCAAAAACAGCGGGAAATCCTCAATGCCATCCCCGCGCTGGTTGAACAGCGCGCCGAACACAGCCCACATGACAAGGCAGGTCAGCAGCGGGTTGAGCACGCTCCAGGCAACGCCCAGCACGCTGCGGCGGTACTTGAGCTTAAAATCCCGCGTGATGAGGTTTTGCAGCAGGTAGCGGTATTTCCAGAAACTTGCAAACGAGTTTTTTAAATTCTGCACATCGGTTCCCCTGAATCAGTATTTTTCAAAGTATTCAAACTTCTGCTCGGCAAAGGGCGTGTGTTCTTTGTCCTTGGCGCTGGTCTTATGCTCGCAGCCGCAGTCCGGCCACTGAACGTTGACGGTCGGGTCATCATAGGGGATGCCGCCCTCTGCGGTCGGATCATATACGTCGGTACACTTATAGCAGAATTCCGCCACATCAGACAGCACCAGAAAGCCATGGGCAAAGCCTTCCGGGATATAGAACATCTTTTTGTTCTCGGCGGAAAGGGTCACACCCACCCACTTGCCAAAGGTTTTGCTGTTGGGGCGGCAGTCCACGGCAACGTCGTACACTTCGCCCATGGTCACACGCACCAGCTTGCCCTGGGTATGGTTCTTCTGGAAATGCAGGCCGCGCAGCACGCCCTTGGTGGAGCGGCTCTGGTTATCCTGTACAAAGGGCTTGTCAATCCCGGCGGCGGCGAAATCGTCGATCTGATACGTCTCCATAAAATAACCGCGGTCATCGCCAAACACGGTCGGTTCGATCACAACAACGCCGGGGATTTCGGTTTCAATAAAATTAAACTTACCCATTTTTTCATATTCTCCTTTTATCGTTCGGGCTTTGCCCACAGAATAACATAATAATACAGATACATTATATTCTGTTTCCGGTTTTTGTGCAAGACTTCCTGAGGCAATACCGCATAATTCTAAGTGCCGATACGGCGAG
>ULWC01012603.1_pt1 | contig 11815 bp, 7 predicted proteins | sample 1959931 | NCBI WGS metagenome assembly ULWC01 (sample SAMEA4835801, study PRJEB28245) | human gut metagenome | biome: gut microbiome; material: fecal sample | place: Denmark | collected 2008
CTGCACTTGTATATATGCTGAATAACTTTTATAAGCCTGTTGTTATAACTGGATCACAACTGCCAATGGAAGCAGAATATACAGATGCGAAGAAGAATTTATCAGATGCGATAATATATGCGTGTGAGGGAAGGGCTGGTGTATATGTGGCATTTGATGGGTGCATAATTAATGGTGCACATGCAAGAAAGGTTAAGACACGCAGTTATGATGCATTTGAGAGTGTTAATTATCCAGTTGTTGCACATATTAAGCATAGCAGGATAACACATAATGAGGCTGTGCAGGGTGACTATAATAAGTCTGATAACAGCGGAATAGAGCCGGAGTTATGTTCAGATGTGATGCTTATTAAGCTGTTTCCGGGAATAGATAATAAGATATTTGAATTTATTAAGGGACACTATAAAGCTGTTGTTATTGAAAGCTTTGGGATTGGTGGAATTCCGAATATAGATAACAATATTGTAGAGGAAATTCACAAGCTTATAGAGGCTGGTGTTGCAGTTGTTGTGACAACACAGTGCAATTATGAGGGTGTTGATCTTGATATATATGAGGTGGGAAAGAAGCTGGCTAAAGAAAATGTTATTATAGCCGCTGATATGACGACAGAAGCGGTTGTTATGAAGCTTATGTGGGCATTGGCACATTTTGGTAAAAATGCAGTTACAGATATTAAGAAATATATTGAAACACCGGTATTCTGTGACAGAAGTTATTAACAGCAGGGAGCTTATGACAGCTTCAATCAATGAATGCAGACGGAATAATTAAAGAATATTATATAATATAAAATACCCTGTTATGTAAGGATTAACTCCAACAAGTTTATTCTTAATCCTTACATAACAGGGTATTTTGTAATATGTTGATTATTGATTATTGTGCTTAATAGTGTCTATAAGACTATGCATTCTTGTATTGATTGATTCAAGAATCTTCATATTGGCATCTTCTGTATTAGTGGTTTCAGCAGCGTGTGCAGAGAGCTGTTCAGATACAGCTGATATTGTCTGTATAGAGTCAACAATTACGCTGTTAGCCTGTTTGAGTTCATCAATACTTGATGAAAGTCTTGAAACATTATCACGGACAGTATATGTATTAGTCTGAATATTATCAAAGCTTTTGGCTGTATTCTCAGTAGAAGACTTTTCAGTATTAATTCCGTCTATCATAGTGTAGATAACTGATACAACATCTTCAATAGCTGATGACATATTATGTATAAGCTTTGTTATATTCTCAGTTGCATCACCTGTCTGTGTTGCCATTTTGGAAATCTCAGAAGCAACAACGGAGAAACCTTTTCCAGCTTCACCAGCTCTTGCGGCTTCAATACTTGCATTTAATGCTAAGAGTTCTGTCTGGGAAGCAATCTCCTCAATCATAACAATAATAGAATGCATCTGTGAAATATGGTTGTTAAGGTAAGTAAGCTTATCAGCAACCATTTCTCCGTTCTTAACAGATATATCAACTGTAGTAACAAGATGCTCAATATCTTTACTGCTCTGTGTAAGGATATCAAGGGTTTCTGCCATACTTGCAGAGATTTCATTAGCGGACATATCTACAAGTTCAACTTTTTTCTGAATTGCATCTGTCTGTGTAAGCTGGTTCTGTACGGCATTGGCTGTATCAGTTGCACCGTTGGATACGTCAGACATAGTTGACTGTGTGATCTTTGAAGATTCCTGTAACTTTTCTAAATCAGCATATACTTCAGAAATACCATTCTGCATTGTAGCAGACATTTCTGATATCTGACTAAGAAGCTCATCACTCTGCTCTTTTGATTTAGAAATGTTATTAATCTTCTGGTCTGCATTAGCTTTAGTTGCAAGAGCAAGCATACAGGCATATATACCAGTTATTAATACAATTATGAGCTGTATAACGGCGGCATCAGTTCCAAGATAGCCCATTCTGCCAGTTCTTGCACCGATAATAATAGTGATAATATTTTCAATAACTACGCCAAAATTGACAAGAAACATAAGACGGAATTCGTTATATAATGAAACAATAAATACCATAGGAAGTGCAAAGGCATACATAGTAATACTTGTTGTTGTAAATATGTTGCAGGTATAGAAAACAGCATATCCTATAGCTACTAAGTGCTTGATTGCATTAGTTTCGTGGTTCTTGTTCCAGAAAATAAATTCAGCAATCACAGGTGCCATTCCGATAGCAAAGATAATAATTGCGTAGGCGAATGATGTTATACCAACTGCTGTCTGCATAAAAACAAGAAGGCTGATAACAAGCACTTCTATTAAGTGTGCTAGCATAGCTACACGATTGTTTCGTTCCATTTCGGGAACTTCTCTTTTGATTTTGATAGGCATAAGTACCTCCTGATGTATATTGTTATTTAAGTGCCTAGAATACTAACCCCCATTATAATATATATAATTTGATATTTCAATGATACATTTATGGTTCTTCCGACACAGATAGCTTTTATATAATAATTACATTTTTTGTCAGATTAATGCTGTCTTTATAATATTATATTGATTGTTTCGTTTTGAATATTTATAGGCATTATTTCTGTAAAATAATATGAAACAGCGATATTTCACCTTGAAATAATACAATAATAATTATAATATACATTTATAAAATAAGTTTATAAAAGTCGGAGGTGCCATATGTTATTTAAAAATCCAATTATTCCGGGATATAATCCTGATCCAAGCATATGCCGTGTAGGAAGTGATTATTATATTGTGAATTCCACATTTGAATTCTTCCCAGGAGTGCCTGTATATCATAGTAAGAATTTGGTTAACTGGGAGCTTACAGGATATTGTCTGGACAGGCGTTCACAGTTAGAACTTGAGGACTGTCGTAATTCGGGAGGAATATATGCACCAACGATACGATATCATAAAGGTATGTTTTATATGATAACAACAAATGTTACTGATAAAGGTAATTTTGTTGTTCATACAGAAGATATTAACAGCGAATGGTCTGAGCCAGCGTGGATTGACCAGGGGGGAATTGACCCATCATTATTCTTTGATGATGATGACAAATGTTATTATTGTTCAACGGGAATAATTGACGGTGTACGTGGAATTGTTGCATTTGAGATAAATCCGCTTACAGGTGTGATATTATCTGAGAAGAAGCTTATAAGTGAAGGTTGTGGTGGACAGTGTCCGGAAGGCCCACATATTTATAAGAAGGATGGCTGGTATTATCTTATGATAGCAGAAGGTGGAACGGAATATGCACACCGTGAAACAATTCAACGTTCGCATAATGTATATGGTCCATATGAGGCTTGTCCGGATAATCCTGTTATATCGCATAAGGAATATAAGAAATCAGAGATTCAGGCGACAGGACATGCGGATTTATTAGAGGATGAGAATGGCAACTGGTGGCTTGTGTTTCTTGGAATAAGAAGATTCAGCCATGCTTTGCTTCATAATCTTGGAAGAGAAACATTTCTTGCACCAGTAAAGTGGGAAAATGGCTGGCCAGTTGTTGGCTATAATGGCAATGGAACAATTGAGCTTGTAATGGATGCACCACTGCCTGGACTTGATTGTGAAGAGAGTTCTGCCAATATCCGTATTGATAAGCAGTCCGGACAGCCAATTCTGTACGCAGACCACAGTGTGGATATAGATTTTACAGATGAACTGCTTGATAAAAGGCTTCAATATACAAGAAATCCTGATACGTCAAAGTATATATATGATAATAAAAATGCTGTGCTTACACTTAAGGGAACAGATATAACACTTAACACGGCTGGCAAATCGCCAACAATTGTGTCATTTAAACAGCCGGAATTCACGACAACTTTATATGCGTGTCTTGATATAGCAAGATGTAATGCAAAAAGATGTGGCGTTGCGGCATATTACAATAACGATTATCATTATGAGATATACATAGGCAATGATGATAATGGCAGGTATATAGGATTTTATAAACATATACACGATATGGGTGTTGAGCTTGAAAGAATTCCAATTAATAATGAAGATATGAATTCAAAGCTTTTGATAAAAATAGATACAGACAGGGAAAAGTATACATTTTCTTATGCAATAGCTGACACTGCTAATCTTGGTGCAAGGGTGGCATACAGGCAGATAGGTTCAGGACTTAATGCAGGACTTAGCACAGAGGGTACGCGGACAATGACATTTACGGGTACATTGTTCTCGTTATTTGCGGAAAATGGAGATGGTGTATTTAACATAGGGGTAAAGCTTTTAATCAATCCAGATGAGAATTATACATTATAATATAATTATGTTTGTAGATTAATGTATACAGAAATGAGGGTAATTATGGGAGATAATAACTGGTCATATTCAAAAATATATAAAGAAATTATACCATATGAGGAATATGGTATGTATGATGTTGCGTGGCACGATGGTATGTCAGCGGCAGATGGACACATAGGGGTAATTACATCGTGTGCACCTTTAAATGACAGCTTTATATTCCAGAATGTTGAGTATATTATGCCGTCAGAAGAGCCAAGATATGTGCCTTTAGAGGTTGGAGGACAGCTGGATGAGGCAAGGCAGTCAGTAATTAATATGGACGATACCTGGGATATACACAACAGAAAACGTACCAATATGTATTGTCATCATCCAGGACACCAGCTCAGGGTGGAATTATGCAGGAGTGCTGATATAACAGATACTAACGCATTAATATCAGAAGCTGCAAAACACCCTCATATGGCACGAAATGATGATATAAATATTACGGATTATGAACGATATACAGATTTTAACAGGTCTGAGATTGTTGTTAAATATAAGGCAGATGGAAGAACTATAACTAAAAGAACTTTTGCATCCTTGACTGATGATGTTGTTATTACAGAGATTACAGGAGCGAAGGATTTTATCGTTAATATTTCAGTTGATGATTTTGAGGCAATGCATAAGTTTGGTATGGATAAGAATAAACAGGCAACCTCAGAGAGAGGAATGAAGTATTCGCGTTTTGTTAAAGATGATATAGTTGGTGTTGTGGCACATTATCCTTCATTTGAGGGAAGTGAGCTTGCAAATGGAGGGTTTGCAGGTGCAACCAGATTTATTACAGATGGTATAGTCAATATGATAGAATTGAATAAATCAGACAAGGCATATACCTGTATAGATAATATAGAACCAATTATTCAATTGAATAAATCGGACAAGATTATTCTTATAACATATCTTGATTGGACAGATAAGCTTGGCAGGCTTGAAGATTTCCAGTCAGAATGTGAGAGTGGCAGTATATTTGATACAGAGCTTATTAGAAAATGTTTTGCAAAGGTAAATGATAGTTTAGGCACAGCTGATAAAGCGTTTTTTAATAATAAAGAAATTTTCTATGATGCTGCAATCAAAGAACATAGTATTAAAAGTGCTGAAAGATATAACAGGGTATCATTATATTTATACGATAATACTGATTGTATATCTAATAAAAATGATAAAGAAAAGAAATATTATGATAATGTCTCTAAAGCTGATGACAATAGTAAATGCGCAATATCTGATAATGAAGATAGGTACAATATATATAATATGGCAGCTAATGAGGAGCTTCTAGATAAGCAGAAAGAAGTTCCAGATATTCTTATTCCGCTTCTTGAAAGAATATATAATAATGCAAGATATGGGCTTATGTCAGGGGCTGGCTATACAGCACCAAGGCTTAATGGACCAGGTGTTGGAGAGTGGAATCTGATGTGGCGTAATGCGTATACCATGGATGCTAATGTTAATATTCAGGTATCGGGAATTAACAGCGGCAATATGTATGAAGCTGGCGTTGGGTATATTTGGTTCGTATTAAGACAGCTTAAAGACTGGGAGATTAATGCTAAAAAGGTATATGGAATGAAAAATGCCCTGTTAGCACCTATCAATACTGACGGACAGAGGGCAATGATGGTTGAGTATGACATTAACTATCCGTTCCAGTATTGGAATACGGGTGCAAGCTGGATGATACTTCCTATAGCAGAATGGGTTGACTGCTATGGTGATGTGTCAATTACAACAACTGATCAAAAGATAATAAAGCAGTATAACAAAGAGGTCTTTAATGTAAAGAAAGATATTCTTATGCCGGTGTTACAAAAGACTTATAATTTCTGGGAACAGCTCTGCACGCCTGAATACTATACGGATATTGAGGGCAATGCAAGATATGAAAAGGGTAAGACACATTTGTTTACTGGTGAGAAGTATCTTATAATTCCGTCATTTTCACCAGAGAATAAGCCGCTTGGCTATAAGAGTGCAATAACAGCCAATGCTTCAATGGATATAGCTGCTGCCAAAGATATTATAGCTATGTATATTGATATGGAAAATGAACTTCAGAATGAAGGATACAAGGAAAGAATTAAGAAGGCTGAAAAGTTAAATAATGAGCTTCCGGATTATCAATATGATGAAAGCGGTGCAATAAGAGAGTGGGCTATGAAAGAGTATCAGGAAAATAATGCCCACAGGCATATAAGCCACCTTTATTGTGCGTGGCCGGCATATCAGACACAGCATAATAATAAGCTTGCCAACGCCTGCCGACAGGCTATATTAAACCGTAATAAGGAGAATTCCGGAAAAGATGACACGGCATCACACGGCTGGATTCATAAGGCACTTGTTGAGGCAAGGCTTAAGAATTCAGAGGAAGTGTATAATATATTAAATATGCTTGTGCATAGCGATATATTTTATTCAACATTATTTACCGACCATAATACGAACAGGGCTAAGGGTGTCGCCTGCACAGATACATTATATGGAATAACTGGAATTATTAATGAAATGCTGGTGTATTCGGATAAGAACACGGTAGAACTGCTTCCTGCATTAAGCAGTAATATACCAGCAGGAAATATAAGCGGACTTTTAACATGTGCTGGTGTGAGAGTTGATTATTTAAGCTGGGATATTGATAAGAGAAATGTAAAAGCAGACTTAACTGCATTACGGGATACAAGCTTTAATCTTGTGCTTAATAATAAGGCGTATATTGGTGAGGAAAATGAAAGTAAATGCGTTGCAGTTCAGTTAAAAAAGGGAGAAAGGTATAGCTTTATGGGTTGATAATGAAAGTTTACAATGATACTATTATATATAGTATTGAAGTGAGATAGCAAGATAGAAAGGGGCATATATATGGGGAGATTTTTGAATCCAGACAATAGTGCATTTCAGACAGCTTTGAATTCAGAAATATATATAGATAAAACAGAACTTATAAAGTATACGAATAAAGTTATTAATACCAAGCAGGCTTTTATATGTAACAGCAGACCAAGACGTTTTGGTAAATCAATTACAGCGGATATGCTTACTGCATTTTATAGCAAGGGCTGTAGTTCAAAGGATATGTTTGGTTCATTGGCAATAGGCAAAGACAAAGAATTTGGTGAATATCTGAATAAATTTGATGTTATACATTTCGATGTACAGTGGTGCATAGCTCCAGCTAAAGGGGCTGATAACATAGTTTCATTTATAGAAAAAAGCGTGATAGATGAATTAAAAGAAGAATATCCAGATATTCTGCCAGATGAAATCTGTTCTTTGCCGGATGCAATGTCAAAGATTAATATGATAACAGGCAGTAGATTTATAGTTATTATAGATGAGTGGGACGTATTAATAAGAGATGAAGCTAATAATAGTGGTATACAGAAGCTGTATATTGAGTTCTTAAGCGGATTGTTTAAGGGGACAGAACCGACTAAATATATCAGTCTTGCATATATTACAGGGATATTGCCAATTAAAAAGTTGAAAACGCAGTCAGCTCTTAATAATTTTGATGAATTTACAATGATTACCCCAAGAGCCTTTGCACCTTATATTGGTTTTACAGAAGATGAGGTATTTCAGTTGTGCGGAAAGTACAATAGAAATTATGAAGATGTTAAGCATTGGTATGATGGATATTATTTATCAGATTACCATATTTATAACCCTAAAGCTGTTGTTAATGTTATGCTTTGGGGAGATTTCCAAAGTTACTGGTCACAGACAGGAACATATGAGTCGATAGTGCCATTTATTAATATGAATTTTGATGGGTTAAGAACAGATATATTGACAATGCTGTCAGGTGATGAGGTTAAAGTTAAGACAACATCATTCCAAAATGATATGGTATCATTTAAGAATAAAGATGATGTGTTGACACTTTTGATACATTTAGGCTATCTTGCGTATAATCAGGAAAAGAATACAGCATATATTCCGAATGAAGAGATAAGAAGAGAGTTCATAGATGTAGTTGAAGAAGATAAATGGAATGAATTTGAAAAGTTTCAAAGGCAGTCGGACGATTTACTGGAAGCAACGCTGGATATGGACGAAGTGGCTGTTGCAGAAAATATTGAACAAATTCATATGGATTATGTTTCTGCAATTCAATACAATAATGAGAATTCACTCAGCAGTGTATTGGCAATAGCATATCTTAGCTCAATGAAATATTATTTTAAACCAATAAGAGAATTGCCAACGGGACGTGGATTTGCGGATTTTGTATACATTCCAAAGAAAGAATATAGTATGGACTATCCTGTATTAGTAGTAGAATTAAAATGGAATAAAAGTGCTGATACAGCTATACAGCAGATAAAACAGAATAAATATCCAAAGTCGTTACTTCAATATTCTGGAGATATATTGCTGGTTGGCATTAATTATAATAAAAAAGAAAAGGTACACGAATGTATCATTGAAAAATATCATAAAAACAGAGAACTGCCGGAATAAGAAAAAGTATACTATATAGTGGCATATAATTCTTATGGTGAGAGTGTTATATTAAATGGTGCTGTTGCACGAAACATAATCTATACAATAACAACTTGCAGGTTTTTATATTGTATAAATATGTGGTATATGCAATAGCACCATTTTTTATTTTATTTGAACTTGAATGTATTCTCAAGTGTCTCCCACTTGGTATCTTTCTCGCTGAAATTAAGTGGGGTTCCGTCTTCAAGCTTGTATCCAGATGGGTCAGCACTGCCTGGATATTTGCCTGTAACCTGTGGCCATTCAATGCCAATGCTTGGGTCGTTCCACGCAAGACCGCCCTCATCACCAGGATGATAGAAGTCAGTTACTTTGTAGCAGAACTCAGCTTCGTCACTTAATACGAGGAAGCCGTGTGCAAAGCCTTCGCTTATATAGAACTGCTTCTTGTTCTCTTCTGTAAGTTCTACGCCAAACCATTTGCCGTATGTCTTAGAACCTGCACGAAGGTCAACAGCAACATCAAATACGCTTCCTTTGATTACACGTACAAGCTTTCCCTGAGGAAATTCTTTCTGGAAGTGTAAGCCACGAAGAACACCCTTAACAGAGCGTGACTGGTTATCCTGAACAAATACCATATCAAGACCGGCTTCGTGCATATCATTCTGATTGTAAGTTTCCATAAAATATCCGCGGTTATCGCCGTGAACAGTAGGTTCTATTATATAAAGTCCTTTAATATCGCAAGGAGTTACTTTAATCTGTCCCATAGTTATTACCTTTCTTTGATTAATCTAAAAATACTGCCACCTGACAGATAAAAATAAATTGTCAGGTTGTATATAAAAATATATTAATTATCGGTTAGAATACATTTTCTCATAGTAGTTCTGGTATTCGCCTGAGATGATAGTTTCCCACCATTCCTTGTTGTCAAGATACCACTGGATTGTCTTCTTTATGCCGTCTTCAAACTTAGTTTCTGGTAACCAGCCAAGTTCGTTGTGGATTTTAGAAGGGTCGATAGCATAACGCATATCGTGTCCCTTACGGTCGCCAACGTGAACGATAAGTGATTCTGGCTTGCCAAGTTCTTTACAGATAAGCTTAACGATGTCAATATTTCTCTTTTCATTATGTCCACCGACATTGTATACTTCACCGACACGTCCTTTGTGAATGATAAGGTCAATAGCCTTGCAGTGGTCTTCAACATAAAGCCAGTCACGGACATTAAGACCTTCACCATATACAGGAAGTGGCTTATCATTAAGAGCATTGGCAATCATAAGAGGAATAAGCTTTTCTGGGAAGTGGTATGGTCCGTAGTTGTTAGAACATCTGCTTATAGTTACAGGAAGTCCATAAGTTCTGTGGTAAGCTAATACTAAAAGGTCAGCACCAGCTTTTGATGAGCTGTATGGGCTTGATGTATGTATAGGTGTTTCCTCTGTGAAGAAAAGGTCAGGTCTGTCAAGTGGAAGGTCACCATATACTTCATCAGTAGATACCTGATGATAACGCTTAATTCCGTACTTTCTGCATGCATCCATAAGAACAGCAGTACCTTTGATGTTAGTGTCAAGGAATACTTCCGGGTTCTCGATAGAACGATCAACGTGTGACTCGGCGGCAAAGTTTACAACCATATCTGGGTGTTCTTCTTCAAAAAGCTTGTATACAGATTCTCTGTCAGTAATACTTTCCTTAACAAATCTGAAGTTAGGATTATCCATTACAGGAGCAAGTGTTGAGAGATTGCCCGCATATGTAAGGCAGTCAAGACAGATAATTCTGTAATCTGGATATTTCTTTAACATATGGAAAATGAAGTTGCTTCCGATAAATCCGGCACCGCCGGTAACAATAATATTCATATATAATCCTCGTTTCTGTGCACATATTAATAATTAAAATGGTGCAGTGTGCGCTACACACCAAATGATAATATATTCTAGCTATGAAGTACGTCAATATATTTGCCGTCAAGCACATCTTTTAAATACTGTCCGTACTGGTTTTTCTTTAAGACTTCATAAGTCTTAAGTACGTCCTCTTTAGTTATCCAGCCGTTAAGATAAGCTATCTCTTCAAGGCAGGCTATTTTACGGTGCTGATGTGTTTCAATTGTCTTAACGAAGTTAGTAGCTTCAACAAGGCTTTCGTGAGTACCAGTGTCAAGCCAGGTAAAGCCCTGACCTAAAAGTTCTACATTGAGGTTGTTGTTCTCAAGATATATACGGTTAAGGTCTGTTATTTCAAGCTCACCTCTTGCAGATGGCTTTAAATTCTTCGCATACTCTACAACCTTGTTATCATAGAAGTAAAGACCTGTTACACAGTAATTGCTCTTAGGCTTAGCTGGCTTTTCTTCTATAGATATAGCCTTGCCGGCTTCGTTAAATTCTACAATACCAAATCTTTCAGGGTCATCAACGTAGTAACCAAATACTGTAGCACCTATGCCTTCTTCAGCGTTTTTAACAGCATTTTTGAGACGTTCCTTAAGTCCGTTGCCAGCGAATATGTTATCGCCAAGAACCATAGCAACAGTGTCATCGCCGATGAATTCCTCACCGATAATGAAAGCCTGTGCAAGTCCGTCAGGTGATGGCTGTACAGCATAAGAAAGATTAACACCGAACTGGCTTCCGTCACCGAGAAGCTCTTTGAATCTAGGTGTATCCTGTCGAGTAGATATTATAAGAATATCACGAATTCCAGCAGTCATAAGAACTGACATAGGATAATATATCATAGGCTTATCGTATATAGGAAGAAGCTGTTTACTTGTTACCATTGTGAGTGGATAAAGGCGTGTGCCAGAACCACCAGCGAGAATAATACCTTTCATAGTCATTCCTCTTTTCTTAATAAATAGTGTGTTTTAAATAAATTAATACCTGTTTAGCAGATTAGTGCTTACTAAGCAGATTATAGTTTTTTAGTAAATTGATATTTGCTTTTTGTTTTGATATATATATAATAAAAGGTGACGTAACGTTATCTTCAAGTATTTTTTGTGATACAAGAAG
>ULWC01004682.1_pt1 | contig 11805 bp, 8 predicted proteins | sample 1959931 | NCBI WGS metagenome assembly ULWC01 (sample SAMEA4835801, study PRJEB28245) | human gut metagenome | biome: gut microbiome; material: fecal sample | place: Denmark | collected 2008
CGCTGCTTGGTCAGCTCATCGCCTCGCCGCTTTTGAGTATTCTCAATGTGCCGGAGGATGTGTTCCCGTATGCGCTTTTGTATCTGCGCATTTATCTTCTCGGCATGCCGGTGATATTGCTCTACAACTTTGAGGCCGCGATCTTCCGCAGCATCGGCGACACGAAAGTGCCGCTCGCGGCGCTCGCGGTCTCCGGTGTGCTGAACGTGCTGCTGAACCTCTTTTTCGTCATTGTGCTGCATATGACGGTCAACGGCGTCGCCATCGCCACGGTGGCGGCCAACGCCGTGAGCGCGGCACTGCTCTACGTCCGCCTGACGCGCACGGATAAATGCGTGCGCGTGGAGCGCAAAGCGCTGCGCATCGACGGCGCGAGCTTGAAGCGCATTTTGAGCATCGGCCTTCCCGCGGGCGTGCAGAGCGCGGTGTTCTCGTTCGCCAACATCGTCATCCAGTCGGCCATCAACACCCTCGGCACGGTGGCGATCGCGGCGTCGAGCGCGGCGTTCAATGTGGAAATTCTCGCCTACGACGTGCTCAACTCGTTTTCGCAGGCCTGCACGACCTTTGTCGGCCAGAACTACGGCGCAGGGCAGATCAAACGCTGCAAGAAGACGATGCAGCTCAGCTTTTTGGAGGGAGCCATCGCGACATTTGTCTCGGTCGTTGTCCTGCTGCTGAGCGCAAGGTCGCTGCTCGCCATTTTCAACAGCGATCCCGAGGTCATTGCCATCGGCTATATTCGCCTTGCGACGATCCTGCCGGCGTATGTTTTCTGCCTGATCTACGAAATACTCTCCGGGTATCTGCGCGGCTTCGGCATTTCGCTCGCGCCCGCGCTTTTGACGATGCTCGGCGTGTGCGGTATCCGCATCGCGTGGGTCAAGTTCGTCTTCCCGACGAGCATGACGTTCCAGACCGTCATGTGGGTCTATCCCATCAGCCTTGGCGCGACGGCGGTGCTGATCCTCTGCGCCGTGCTGATCTACCGCCCGTCCAGACGCTTTGCGGGCCTTGAAACGGAAGAAGAGGACAAGTGAGGGGGGAACCCTCACTTGTCAAAATGCTCCCAGAAGGCGCGCACGGCGGCCTCGTATGCGCCGCGGCCCATATAATAGCTCATCGCGTGATCCGCACCGGGCACGACGAGCAGCTTGCAGGGCGCGGCGCAGGCGTCGCGGTTTTCAAACGCCATTTTGAGCGGGACGAAGTGGTCGTCCTCGCCGTGGATCAGTAAAATCGGAACATCGGTATTTTTGAGCGCCTCGACGGTGGAGTAGCTGCCGGACGAGGCGTTCAGTCTCTTCCGGCACAGAAGATCGGCGATGACGGTTGCTGCGCGGACAGGAAGATGCAGGTTCTTCCCCATCACGTGCTGCCAGATCGCACGCGGCGAGGTGTAGGCCGAGTCGGCGATCACGCCGTGCACCGCGGCGGGGAGAATATCGCCTGCGGCCATGAGCACCGTCGCCCCGCCGAGCGACACGCCCATAAGGTAAACGGGCAGGCCGGGGAAGCGTTCGGCTGCCCAGTTTGCCCAGTCGACGCAGTCGTAGCGCTCGGTCAGGCCGAAGCCGATGTAGTCGCCCTCGCTCTCGTTCTGCGCGCGCTGCTCCACATAGAGCACGCTGCACTGCTCGCGGCTTAAAAAGTCCGCGAGCAGGCCGAAATCACGGTACCACGCTGAGCGCCAGCCGTGAAACGCGATCACAAGGCGCTTGGCCTTTTCGCATTCACGAAGATGGCCCACAAGCGTCAAGCCCTCGCGGTTTTCGAGCAGCACTGTCTCCGTTTCCGAAGACGCAAGCTTTTTCGCGGCGGCGCGCTGCGCCTCACGGTAGGGCTCGTCGCGCTTTTCGCCCGTGAGCTGGGCGCTGCCCTTATTTTTGAGCGCCTTGGGCGCTTCGCGCTTCATCGCGACGTCCATCAGCGTTCTCGTCACGCCGTAGGCCGCCGCGCCGTAGAGTGCCGCCGCAGCCGTGACGAATATAGCCGCCTTTGTCGCTTTTTTCATAACTGTGACCTCCTTGTATCCAAACTGTAAACTCTTATCTTGGGTACTGGACAGGGATATTTTCCCGTGTTATACTCCAAACTAATCTAAGTTCCGGGCGGTTTCGACCGCCCGTCTCTTCTTTCAGCGTAGCAAAAACTCCGGCTTTTTGCTACGTTCAGTTTTTCCCGTTTGTATGCACTTCCTGCCGGAAATTTCAATGATCGGAGGAACGCATTTTCATGAACGAAGTCAAGTCCCCGAAAAAGCCGCTGCTGTACTACTACTTTGTGGTGATGCTGCTCGTGATGCTCTTCAACTTCATCGCCATGCCGTGGATCTCTGAGCACCAGATCAAGGACGTCGACTACAACACTTTCGTCACCATGACAGAGCAGGGCGAGGTCGGCCGGGTCGAGATCCAGGAGCAGTCCAACCGCATTCTCTTCACCAGCAGCGATGAAAAGACCGTCTACAAGACGGCGATGGTGCCTGACGACGGTTTGGTGCAGCGCCTTTTGGACGCGGGCGTCTCCACCACGGGTGAGGAGATCGAGCAGACATCCACGCTCGTCAGCATTCTCGCCTGGGTGCTGCCCATCATCATCTTTGTCGCGCTGGGACAGTATATGTCGCGCAAGATGATGGAGAAGATGGGCGGCGGAGGCAACTCCATGATGTTCAACATGGGCAAGTCCAACGCCAAGGTGTACGTCAAGTCCGCCGAGGGCATCAAGTTTGATGATGTCGCGGGCGAGGATGAGGCCAAGGAGAACCTCACCGAGGTCGTCAACTACCTGCACGACCCCAGCAAGTATCAGGAGATCGGCGCGTCGATGCCCAAGGGCATCCTGCTCGTCGGCCCTCCGGGAACCGGTAAAACGATGCTCGCCAAGGCGGTCGCCGGCGAGGCGAATGTGCCGTTCTTCTCGATGTCGGGCTCTGAATTTGTCGAAATGTTCGTCGGCATGGGCGCGAGCAAGGTGCGCGACCTCTTCAAGCAGGCCAAGGAGAAGGCCCCCTGCATCGTCTTCATCGACGAGATCGACGCCATCGGCCAGAAGCGCAGCGGCGGCCAGTACGGCGGCAACGACGAGCGCGAGCAGACCTTAAACCAGTTGCTCACCGAAATGGACGGCTTTGAGAGCAACAACGGCGTCATCATTCTCGCCGCCACGAACCGCCCCGAATCCCTTGACCCCGCGCTCACGCGCCCTGGCCGCTTCGACCGCCGCGTGCCCGTGGAGCTGCCCGATCTCAAGGGCCGCGAGGCCATTTTGCAGGTCCACGCGAAGAAGATCAAGGTCGCCGAGGACGTCGACTTCAACAAGATCGCGCGCATGGCCTCCGGCGCTTCCGGCGCGGAGCTTGCCAACATTGTGAACGAAGCGGCGCTGCGCGCCGTGCGCGACGGCCGCCGCTTTGCCACGCAGGCGGACTTAGAGGAAAGCATCGAGGTCGTCATCGCGGGCTATCAGAAGAAGAACGCCATCATGACCGACGAGGAGAAGAAGATCGTCGCCTACCATGAGATCGGCCACGCGCTCGTGGCGGCGATGCAGACGCACTCCGCCCCCGTGCAGAAGATCACCATTGTGCCGCGCACCTCGGGCGCGCTGGGCTACACGATGCAGATCGAAGAGGGCAACCATTACCTGATGAGCAAGGCCGAAATGGAAAACAAGATCGCAACGCTCACCGGCGGCCGCGCTGCGGAGGAGGTCGTGTTCCACTCCGTCACGACCGGCGCGTCGAACGATATCGAGCAGGCGACGAAGCTCGCCCGCGCGATGATCACGCGCTATGGCATGAGCGACGATTTCGACATGGTCGCGCTTGAGACGGTCAACAATCAGTACCTCGGCGGCGACGCGTCGCTCGCTTGCTCTGCCGAGACGCAGGCGAAGATCGACCAGCGCGTTGTGGAGCTGGTGAAAGCGCAGCACGAAAAGGCTGTGAACATCCTCACCGAGAACCGCGCGAAGCTCGATGAGCTGGCGCAGTACCTCTACGAGAAGGAGACCATCACGGGCGAAGAGTTCATGCACATCCTGAATGCGAAGTAAACTCCATAAATAGAAAGAAGGCACAGCCAAACGGCTGTGCCTTCTTTTTGCTTACAGGTTGCTTTCTTTTCGACCCGTGCGGCTGCGCAGGTAGTCGCCAAGGTTCGCGATGCAAAGGAGCGTCACGACCAGAAATGCGCCGGGGATGAGCAAGATCCACCACGCGTCGGTCATCAGCGCCTTTTCCGCGAGCGAGAGCATGCTGCCCCAGGTCACGACCTCGATGGGCAGGCCGAGGCCCATGAAGCTGAGCGTCGATTCGGCGATGATGGCGCTGCGCACATTCATCACCACCATGAAGAGGATGGACGAGAAGAAATTCGGCGCAAGGTGACTCCGCAGAATGTGGAAAAAACTGCCGCCCATGCACTTGGCCGCGATGACGTACTCGCTCGCGCGCAGCTGCCTGACCTCGGTGCGCACGACCTTGGCGATGCTCGTCCAGCTCGTGAGGCCGATGACGAGCGCGATGCTCCACGCGCTCGGCGTGCCGATGACTGCCTGCAGGAAGATGACAAGCAGCAGGTTCGGCACGCTGAGAAGAATTTCGGTCAGGCGCATCAGCAGCGCGTCGAGCCATTTGGGCGAGAGTCCGCTGACCGCGCCGAACAAAATGGCGAGCAGCGTCGAAATGAGGGTCGAGCCGACGCCGATGAACAGCGACAGCCGCCCGCCGTACCAGATCATCGAGAAGATGTCGCGCCCCATCGTGTCCGTGCCGAACAGGAACTCGCGGCACGGCGCAGTGGAGCAGTGAGCAAGGTCGAGATACGTCGGGTCCTTCGTCATGATAAGCTCGCAGAAAAGGCACGCGAGCACGATGAGCGATAAAATCATGGCGGAGGCGACAGGCTTGCCGCGCAGCGGGGGCCTGACCTTCATCGGTGCGGCCTCCGGCAGCGGTCGCGCGCCGACGATTTGGAAGCGGTCGTTCATGGCTGCGCCTCCGTTTCCCGCACGGTCTGCTCGGCGCGGATGCGCGGGTCGATCTGCTCGTTGATCGTCTGTGCGATGATGCTGCACAGAATGACGAGCGCGCCGGAGAGCAGGCTCAGCAGCATCAACAGGTTGTAGTCCTTGTAGCGCGCGCTTTCATAGGCCAGCGTGCCGAGGCCGGGGTAGGAAAAAACAGTCTCGACGATGTACGTCCCACCCAGCACATGGGGAACGGAGATGGCCATGATGCTTAAGTACGTCGGCATCGTGTTTCGAAGACAGTGGCGCAGCATCACAGTGCGGCGCGTCAGGCCCTTGGCTTTGGCGAGCAGCACATAGTCTGCGCGCATCTCGTCAAGAAGCCTGTTTCGGATCATGTAGGCATAGTACCACAGGTGCCCGAGCACCACGACCGCAAGCGGCAGGATGAGGTGCGCGGCGCGGTCGGCGATGTTATTTTGCTGCCCGATGGAGTAGGCCCCGGAGCTCGGCAGCACGCGCAGCTCGATGGCGAAGATCAGAATGAGCAGCAGCGACAGCCAGAATTCCGGAATGCAGCTCGTGATGGTGCCGAGCTTGCAGACCGCGCGGTCGAAAATCGTTCCCTCCCGCCACGCGCAGAGCATCCCGAGCAGCAGCGAGAGCGTGAAAATGAGCACAAAGCCGACGCCGCCGAGAAGGAGTGTGTTGCCCGCGCGGCTCGCGATGACCTCGCCCGCGGGCATTTTGTACTTATACGAGATGCCGAAATCCCCGCGCAGGGCATTCTGCGCCCAGCGGACATACTGCGTGAAGATAGGCTCGTCGAGGCCGAGCTTTTCCTCCGCCTGCGCACGCTCCTGCGGCGTCAGCTTCTCTGCACGGTTACCGTAGTAGGAGACGAGCGGGTCGCCCGGGGCGAGGCGTGAGACATAGAACACCGCGAGCGACAGAACAAGAACGCTCAGAAGAAACGCCAGCACCTTTTTGCCGAAATACAGGATTTTCGATAGCTTTTTCATTGCGTGCCCCCTTCCCGCAAAACGAAATGCTCCGGCTCGACCTCGACAAGCTCGCTGGTCAGCGGGAACTGCCCGGGCGAGAAGTCCGGCAATACGCGGTTTCGTTCGATGCGCGGGTCAGGAACCGGCATAGCCGCGAGCAGCGCCTTGGTATAAGGGTGGAGCGGATGGTCGTAAAGCGCGCGCACGGGCGCGACCTCGACGAGCCTACCGTGATACAGCACGCCGACGCGGTCGCAGAGGAATTCCACCATCGCAAGGTCATGCGCGATGAAGAGGAATGAAAAGCCGTGCTCGCGCTGCAAATGGCGAAACAGGTTGACGATCTGTGCCTGAATGGACACATCCAGCGACGCGATCGGCTCGTCCGCCACCAAAAGCTCCGGCTCCATGCACAGCGCCTGTGCGATGGCGACGCGCTGGCGCTGCCCACCGGAGAGCTCGGACGGATACTTATCGAGATACGTTTTGTCGAGGCCGACGTAGTACATCTGGAACTCGGCCTCCTTGCGGTATGTGCCGCGCGGCGGGGCGATGTGGTGGATGCGCATGGGCTCGGTGATACTATCGCAGACTGTCATGCGCGGGTCGAGGCTCGAGGCAGAGTCCTGAAAGATCATCTGGCGTGTGGTTTGCAGCATTTTTTTGTTCGCGCGGCAGGCGGCCCTGTCGCAGAGGTCGACGCCATTGTAAAAGATATGCCCGCCGCTCGGCTGCAAGATGCCCATCGCGCAGCGCGCGGCCGTCGACTTGCCCGAGCCCGACTCGCCGACAAGGCCGAAAATCTCCCCGCGGTGAATCTGAAACGAGATGTCGTCCAGCGCCTTGACGGAGACCTGCTTCGTCAGCGGGAAGACGTGGCTCACGTGCTGCACATCGAGCAGAATGTCATGTTTTGTCATCGCGCACCTCCCACCGGCGGCGTGATCTTCGGCGCGCGCTCGTCGAGCAGCCACGTTGCGGCATAGTGCGTGTCGCTGGCGCGGAACATCGGCGGCGCTTCCTCGTAGTCGATGGCGAGGGCGTATTCGTTGCGGGGGGCGAAGGCGTCGCCTTGCGGCGGGTCAATGAGCGTCGGCGGCATGCCGGGGATGCTCGGCAGCGTCTCCTTTCCGCGCGAGAGCGCGGGCAGCGAGCGCAGCAGCCCCCACGTATAGGGGTGGCGCGGGTCGTAGAAGATATCCTCCGCCGTGCCGATTTCAACGATCTTGCCCGCGTACATCACGGCCACGCGGTCGGCGACGCGCGCGACGACGCCGAGATCGTGCGTGACAAACACCGTCGCCGTGCTGAGCTTTCGCTGCACGTCGCGCAGCAGATCTAAGATCTGCGCTTGAATGGTCACATCCAGCGCGGTCGTCGGCTCGTCGGCAAATAAAATGCGCGGGTTCCCCGCGAGCGCAATGGCCAGCACCACGCGCTGGCGCATCCCACCGGAAAAGTTGTGGGGATAGAGTGCCATGCGCTCTTGCGCGCGGTCGATGCCGACAAGCTCAAGCAGTTCGATCACGCGCGCTCTTACGGCGCTCTTTTCGAGCTTTGGCCTGTGCGCAAGCACTGCTTCGGCGATTTGTGCGCCGATCGTCATCGTCGGATCAAGCGCGGTCATCGGGTCCTGGAACACCATGGAAAAGAGCGAACCGCGCAGCGCCGTCATCTTGCGCTCGCGATAAGCCGTAATGTCCGTGCCGTCTGCGATGATTTTGCCGGACTTGATTTTTGCCGTCTGCGGCAGAAGGCGCAGGATGCTCTTGCACAGTACGCTCTTGCCGCAGCCCGATTCGCCGACGATGGCGAGCACCTCGCCCGCTTTCAGCGAAAAGCTCACGTCGCGCACCGCCTGCACCTCGCCCGCGGGGGTGAAAAAGCTGACGGAAAGGTGCTCGACGTTCAATAGATCTGCCATGAAAAATGTCCTCTTTATGCAAGACAAAGGGGCTGAAGCCAGCCCCTCGTCAAAGATGTCAACGGCGTTTACTCGCCAATCGTCCAGTCCTGAATGTTCCAGAAAATGCCGACGCCGTGGTGGCCGAGCACCGTGTCCGCATCGATGCCGTGGATGGTGGATTTGGCGACGTAGTTCGCGTCGATGTAGCAGATGAAGGCGTAGGCCGGATCGTCCGCAAGCGCGTGCAGGAATTTGCCGTAATACTCTTTGCGGACGGCGTCGTCGCTGCTCTGGCGCGCGAGCGTCAGATATTCGTCCACCAGCGCGTTCGAGTAGCCCGAGTAGTTCGCGCCCTTGTCCTTGCCGAAGACCTTGTAGGTGTGGTCGTCGGCGTCAAACGGGCTGCCCCAGCCGATGAGACACGCCATCTGGCCGCTCCAGTCCATCTGCGCGGGGATGTCCACCGTGCAGTGGATGCCGACCTCACGGAGCTGCTGCGCCGCGGCCTGCGCGATGTCGATGCGGTCCTGCTCGCCGGACATCACGCTGATGACAAAACCGATCTCCTCGCCGTTTCGCTCGTAGTAGCCGCTATCGCCCATCGTGCAGCCGACGGATTCAAGAATTTCTTTCGCTTTTGCGGGATCGTAGTCGTAGTGGTTCACGGTCTCGTCGTTGTAGACATTGCGCTGGAGCGGGCTGTGCGCCGCCATGCCCTGCCCGAGCAGCACCGAATCGACAATGGTCTGACGGTCGATGGCGTAGCAGACGGCGGGGATGATGTCGCGGTTTTCCGTCCAGTAGGGGTTGTTGAAGTTGAAGAGAATGCCGCGGTAGTCCGCGGTGGTCATGTCATAGCAAGTGTAGCCGTCCTTGCCCGCAAAGTTCTGCGCGTTTTTCGGGTCGAGCAGCGCAAGGTCGATCTCACCGGACTCGAGCTGCATCGCCTGCGCGTTGTCGTCGGGTACGATCTTGAAGATGACGCGCTCGATGTTCGGCGCGCCCAGGAAGTAGTCCTCGTTGCGCACGAGCACGATGGACTGCCCGGCGTCCCAGCTTTCGAGCTTGTAGGGACCGGTGCCGACGGGGGCACGGAAGAAAGCGGATTCCTGCATATCCTCGCCCTCGAGCAGATGCTGCGGCAGGACCGCCATCGTCATGTACTCCAGAAATGCGGCGTTCGGCTCAGCGAGGCGGAACGAGACGGTGTGGTCGTCGAGCACGGTGATCTCCTGCACGTCCTCGTAATTCGGCGCGTTTTCCGAGCCGTTGTCGGGGTCCATGATGGCTTCGATCGTGAATTTGACGTCCTGCGCCGTGAACGGCTCGCCGTCGTGCCACTTCACCCCCTCGCGCAGGTAGAAAGTATAGGTGCAGTTTGCCTCGTCATAGTCCCAGCGCTCGGCGAGGGCGGGAACGATCTGGTCATTGCCGTCGTGCGCGGTCAGGCCGTTGAAGAGCAGCAGGTTGATCTCGCAGTGCTCGTCCATCGCGGGATCGATGCGTGTGTAGTCGGCAGAGCCGTAGACGAGCGTGGACGGCGCGTCGTCGGTCGAATCGCCGCTGCTCTGCCCGCAGGCGGCGAGGGAGAAGAGCATCGCGAGGGACAGCAGAAGAGTCAGCGCTTTTTTCATGGAAAAACTCCTTTTCGGGGAAAAATTGGGAAACGCCGCATCGCCGGATGCAGCGAAAAATATGACAGCTTGTAGTATAGGGGAAATTCCCGCCCGCCACAAGCCGGGTGGGGGATACGACGGGCAAAGTTTTTCCAAAAAATCACGGCGCGCGGCGGAAATTCCCCGCTTTTTGTCCTTTTTGCGAATCGCGCTTGCACTTTCCACGCGGCAATGGCGTAAAAATGGCGTAGAGGAACCGGTGATACGCAGTTGCGAAAATCGCCTGCTGCAACATTACTAAGAATATTCAAGCTGCCCTGCGCACAAGCAGGGCAGCTTTTTTATCTGCGCACCGGCGCAGAGAGATACAAGGCGTTTCACTTCGCGCCGCAGCGTCCTGCGTGAAGTGTTTCCGCCACGGGAAGCGGTCGCAGAACGCCCAGTGCTTTTCATAAAACGTGGAAAATCGTCCGATGACATATGCTTGTCCTTTTATATCTGACGCATTATGTTAAGATGTGCAGTAGATGTTCCATTTTACCATCCCACTCTCTGCTGGAATCGGCGCACTCTTTCAGCTCAGTTTCGATTTCAGTATATAAATCGTTGCAACTTTCCTTTCTGACACACAGTTTAGCTTTTCCTCTTGCAAGAACAAGAAGCTGCCGATACAACAAAGAAAAAACGACTTGTACCGAATGCACAAGCCGAAGAAGGAGGCAGACCATGGAGGAAAAACGCTGGGAATCGTGCAATGCAGAGGCGCTACTGGATAAGTTCTTTTCGCAGGACGATCTCCGGCAGTTAGCGCTGAGCACAGGGGAGCTGCTAGGCTGCCCGCTTCTGGTGCTGGATGACACCTTTCATGTCGCGGCGCACCACCTGCCGCTCGGCTTTTCCGATGCGCTCTTTGAAACCGCCGTACGCTGCGGCGAGATCACCTGCGAGGCCGGCGCAATCATCAGCAAAAATGCGATGCTCACAGCTGGTTGGGCGGACTATGCCCAGCTGGCTGATAGCCCCTATCGGCGGCGTTTTGCACCTCTCATCAGCGCGGGCGTGCGCCTCGGCTGCCTCATCTGCGTGGATACGGACGGACATTTGGAAAAAATCCCGCCGCAGACCTGGGAGCTGGTGGAGCGCATTCTCGCCAAGCAGCTGTTCATGGAGGTGAGCCGTCAGGACAAGTCTTCCGAGACGGTGGAGGACATCCTCATGCACCTGCTGGACGGCGGGTTTTCCTCCGCCGCGCATTTTCAGCTTCAGGCCTCCGGCACCTACCTCGAGGACTTTCATCCGCGCGCCTTCGCCCTCGTCGACCTTGAGACCTACCACAGCGCTTACATGGGAAAGCGGCATCTGAAAGAGGAGCTGGAAGCGCAGATTGCGGATTCCCACCCCTTTTTATATAAGGGCGATGTTTTTCTCTTCCTGCGCCGGGAGGGGGATGGCGACATCTTTTCCGAGCTTGCGGAGGAATTTCAGCTTAAAATTCTTATCTCTGCGCCGATCGACGACCTTTTCACCCTCCCGCAGCTCTACCGCACGGCGCGCGAGGCATTGGAGCTGATGAAAGATGAGCGCTTCCACGGTGAGGCCGTCTGCACAGCGCAGCAGCTGCGCACCCCGCTGCTGCTGAAAAATCTGGAGGGGCGCGGCAACCTGATCCCGATCGCGCTGCGCCGCATTGCCGCCCACGACCGCGAAAAGGACACCCAGTACTGCGAAACGCTTTACCATTACCTCACCTGTTGCCACTCACTGAAAAAGACCAGCGACGCGCTCTATACCCACCGCAACACCGTGCTTTACCGCATCCGCAGATTGCAGGAGGATTTTGCGATCCCGCTGGAAGAGCCCTCCCAGCACGCCGACCTGCTGCTGGGCGTGTCGCTCATTTTGCTTGAGATCAAGGGGCCGGACTTTTTTCTGCGTGCGCCGAAAAATGAAGCATAAAACCGGCGCGATCACGCGCCGGTCAGATAGAAAAGGATGATATCATGAAGGAAAACAGAAAGCTTTTGAGAGAAGTCCTCAAGGATATCCGCCACGATATGACGGATGAAGAGGTCCTGAACCTGCTGGCGGACAGTAAGATTTCCGAAAATCTCGCAGGCGAAAAGGAAAAATACACCATTGGCCAGCGCGGCAGACGCCATCGCGAAATTTGCGGGCAGCTGGGCGTTCATCTTCGCCTTCACCGGCGTACTGATCCTGTGGATGCTCGTCAACACGCTGCTCGCGGCAAAAGCGTTTGACCCCTATCCTTTCATTCTGCTGAACCTCGTGCTCTCGTGCGTCGCGG
>ULWC01030818.1_pt1 | contig 11646 bp, 10 predicted proteins | sample 1959931 | NCBI WGS metagenome assembly ULWC01 (sample SAMEA4835801, study PRJEB28245) | human gut metagenome | biome: gut microbiome; material: fecal sample | place: Denmark | collected 2008
TGATGCAGTGCTTCTTGGTTCAACAGGTGTTATTGGAATGCAGCTTCCTATGGATAGAATGTGTGCAGGAATTAAGGCACTTCCGGAACTTCTTGATTATACTAAAGAGGCTGGAACACTTGCCGCAGAGGCAATTATGACAACTGATACTGTAAGCAAGCAGGTTGCCTGCACAGTAAATATTGCTGGCAAAGAAGTAACGGTAGGCGGTATGTGCAAGGGTGCCGGTATGATTCATCCTCATATGGCTACAATGCTCTGTTTTATTACAACTGATGCAGTTATAGAGAAGAAAGCACTTCAGAAGATGACAAGTGATATTGTTGAAGATTCATTTAATATGATATCTGTTGACGGAGATACATCAACTAATGATACAGTGCTTGTTCTTGCTAATGGAGAAGCAGGCAATGATACTATTAAGGAAGGCAGCAGTGATTATGATACATTTTATGAGGCATTATCTTATGTACTTACAGAGCTTTCTAAGAAAATAGCAGGAGATGGTGAAGGCTGTACATGTCTTTTTGAAGTTCAGGTTAAGGGAGCTTCAACTAAGGAACAGGCAAGAATTCTTGCCAAATCAATAGTGACTTCTAATCTTACAAAGGCGGCAATATTTGGACACGATGCTAACTGGGGAAGAATTCTTTGTGCTATGGGTTATTCAGGCGTTGATTTCGAGCCGGAGAAGGTTGATATATTCTTTGAAAGCAACGCAGGAAAGCTTCAGATAGTTAAAGATGGTACTGCAACAGATTACAGCGAAGAAAAGGCAACTGAAATTCTTTCACAAAATCCTGTAACCGCAATAGCAGATATTAAGCAGGGTAACAGTGAAGCTACAGCGTGGGGCTGTGACCTTACATTTGATTACATAAAGATTAATGCTGATTACAGATCATAATAGTTAAGAATAAAATGGCATTGTAATATTGTCAGGAATGAGGATAATAAATGAGTACAATTAATATGGAAGAAGAGTTAAAGAAGGCACAGGTGCTTGTTGAAGCACTCCCATATATACAGAAGTTCAACAGAAAGATTATAGTTGTAAAATATGGTGGAAGTGCAATGGTTGATGAAGAACTTAAAAGAAAAGTTATTCAGGACGTAGTATTATTAAAGGTTGTTGGATTTAAGCCAATTATTGTACACGGCGGCGGCAAGGAAATCAGCAAATGGGTTGAAAAGTCTGGAATGACACCGGAATTTAAGAATGGTTTAAGAGTTACAGACGAGCCAACTATGGAAATTGCTGAGATGGTTCTTAACAAGGTTAATAAAAGCCTTGTATCGCTTATAGAGGAACTTGGCGTAAAGGCGTGTGGTATAAGTGGTAAAGATGGCGGTATGCTAAAGGTGGAAAAGAAGTATTCAAAGGGTGAAGATATAGGATATGTAGGTGAAGTCAAGGAAGTTGATACAACACTTATACATTCTCTTCTTAAGGATGATTTTCTTCCAGTAATATGCCCTATAGGATATGATGACAATTTCCACGCTTACAATATTAATGCTGATGATGCAGCTTGTGCCATTGCAAGGGCAGTTAATGCAGAGAAGCTTGCATTCTTAACAGATATTGAAGGTGTATACAAGGATTATAATGATAAATCAAGCCTTATCTCAGAACTTTCAACAACTGAGGCAAGGGAATTATTAGCAGGTGGTACAATAGGTGGTGGTATGTTACCTAAGCTTAATAACTGTATTGATGCGATTGAACACGGTGTTTCAAGAGTGCATATACTTGACGGTCGTATTCCACACTGCCTCCTTCTTGAAATATTTACTAACAAGGGTGTTGGTACAGCTATATTATCAGAAGGTGCTGAGAAATTCTTCGATACTAATATATAATAACAGGAGTAGTTATGCAGACAGAACAGATTATTAAAACAGCAGAAGAAAAGTTAATACATACATATAACAGATACCAGATTGTACTTGATAAAGGTGATGGTGTAAGATTATATGATACAGACGGAAAAGAATATCTTGATTTTGGTGCAGGTATTGCGGTATTTGCATTAGGTTATAATAATAAGGAATATAATGATGCGTTAAAGGCACAGATTGACAAGCTTATACATACATCTAATTATTTCTATAATGAGCCAGCGGTAAATGCTGCTAAAGCACTTACAAAGGCTTCTGGAATGGACAGGGTATTCTTTACTAACAGTGGTACAGAATCAATAGAGGGTGCTATAAAGCTTGCAAAGAAATACGCTTATTTAAAGACAGGAAGAACAGATTCAGAGATTATAGCAATGCATCATTCCTTCCATGGCAGAAGTATGGGAGCATTAGCTGTAACAGGCAATAAGCATTATCAGGAAGCGTTCGGACCTATGATTCCGGGAATTAAATTTGCTAATTATAATGACCTTGAAAGTGTTAAACAGTTGGTAAATGATAAAACTTGTGCTATTATATTTGAAACAGTACAGGGTGAGGGAGGAATATATCCTGCAACTAACGAATTCATCAAGGGTGTAAGACAGCTTTGCGATGAAAAGGGTATTCTTCTTATACTTGATGAAATACAGTGTGGAATGGGAAGAACAGGTACAATGTTTGCATTCCAGCAGTATGGAGTTGAGCCTGATATTCTTACTGTTGCCAAGGCACTTGGCTGTGGTGTTCCAGTAGGTGCATTTCTTGCCAAGGAAGAAGTTGCCAAGGCACTTGTACCAGGAGATCACGGTACAACTTATGGCGGTAATCCACTTGCGTGTGCAGCAGCAACAAAAGTATTTGAATTATTTGAGAAACAGCATATATTGGATAATGTCAAGGAAGTATCAGCATATCTTGAAGAAAAGCTTGATGAACTTGTAGCAGAATATGATTTTATAATTGAGAGGAGAGGACTTGGACTTATGCAGGGACTTGAACTTTCAATCAATCCTAAAGATGTTATTGCTAATGCATTAGACAATGGACTTATACTGTTCTCAGCCGGAACTAATGTTATCAGAATGGTGCCACCTCTTGTTATAACTAAGGCGGACGTAGATGAAATGATAACAAAGTTAAAGAAATCATTTTAATAAAGGTTGGATGAATAATGAAAGTAATTAAGAAGCTTGTGTCAGTTCTTATGGCAGGTGTTCTTACTTTATCTGTGATGGCATGTTCAGGTACAGATAAGAATAAGACAGCAAGGGAACTTGATATAGAGACTCCTGTAACAGTTAATGTCTGGTATGATAATAAGGACTATGACAGCTATCTTGAAAATGTAGCGAAAGAATTTAAAGAGGCTAACAATCTGGTTACTGTCAATCCGGTATATGTTGAGTCATCAGATTTTGTTGATACAATTTACAATGAAACTGTAAGAAATGATAATGTGCCAGATGTGTATCTTATGTCATCAGAGAATTGCAATAAGGCATATCTTTTAGGTCTTATGCTTGAAAATGATTCTTACAAGGATGTATACAATGATAAAGTATATGGACAGGCTGCCCTTATAGCAAGCTCATATAATGAAAAGTTATATGGCTATCCGGTTACATTTAATATGCCGGTTATGGTGTATAACAGTAAGCTTGCAGGTGCAGTTGATACATTTGATGAGATAAAAGAATATAATGATAACTACGAAGTTACAGAAGATAATAAAAGTGTTCAGAGGATATTTAACTTTGATGCATCATCAATGTTTCTTAATTATACATTTACAGGAAGATACGTTAATATAGGCGGCAATAATGCTGAGGATTCAGGAGCATTTGCAATAGATGAGGTGCATTTTAAAAAGGCTTTAACTGAATATGTGAAGTTAAAGGACACTTATGCGATTGATAGATATAATTCATCATTGCAGTCGTGTGTATCACAGTTTGCAGAGGGAAAGCTTATATATACAATAGTTGATGCCGACAGCCTTTCAACAATTGATGCTTCAGGTGTTGAATATGGAATAATTCCAGTTCCAAAGCTTGCAGATGATTTAGAGTCAAAGGCAATGTCAGTTACTACGATGGCGATAGTAAATCCATACACATCAAATATTGCGGTATCCAAGGCAGTAGCAAGGGCAATATCATATGACTATGCAGAGGATTTGGAAAGTCTTAGCGGACATATGAGTGCAAGGGCAGACATAAGCTATAAATCAAAGACCCAGCAGAGCAATTACAATACACTGCACACAATATATGCTAACAGCATCGTAAAAGCCAAATATGTAGGCGTAGGCAACATATATACAAAATATGAGATTATGCTTCACCAGTTATGGGACGGAGTGGATTTTAACAGTGCATATAATGAGTTTTACAAAGAAATCTCCAATTATATGACACTATCAAGGCTTAATAATTAAATATGGAATAATACATTAGTGTGGATAAAAATGTAATTTACTCCAATATCAGTGAATAAAATCCTGCTATCAGTAAATACTTTATTAACAATAGAGATTGTTAAAGGAGGTTGTCTGATGGCAGGATTTATTGTTGCAATAATCTCAGGTGCGTTAATGAGCCTGCAAGGTGTACTTAATACGAATGTTACAAAAGCGAGCAGTATATGGGTGGCGGCAGGCTTCGTGCAGTTTACAGCACTTGCAACCTGCATTATAATGTGGCTGTTTAACGGAAGACCTGATATTAGTGGAATATTTCAGGTAGAGAATAAAATATCATTATTAGGCGGTGTGATAGGAGCATTCATAACCTTCACCGTAGTAAAAAGTGTATCCGACCTAGGTGTAGCCAAAGCCGAAGTCACAATAGTAGTAGCACAGGTAATAGTAGCCTATATAATAGAACTTATGGGCTTATTTGGAAGCAAAAAAGCCGACTTCTCGTGGCTCAAACTCTTAGCCCTGATAATAGCAATGGGCGGAGTATTTATGTTCTACAATACAGGGAAGAATTAGATGGAGAAGGAGATTAAGGTTGTATTGAAGTGAAAAGGTAGCTGTAGTAAGTGATGTTGGGGAAGAATTAAAGTTGTAAAACTGACAGCGAGGGGATATAATGTGCGTAAGCTACAAGCCGTGCCAGACAGAAAACTTAAAAGCTGCTGTGCTTGCACAAAGCTGCTTTTAAAATTTCTGTCTGATAGGGCGACAGCCCGACAGTCCAAGAAAGCCAGAGCTTTCTTGGACCTGCACGGCGAAACCAGTGGGAAATCAACTAAAGGCGATGTGCAAAGCACGAGCCAAAAGTAAAGGCAATCTGCGGCAGTACATAATAAGCCAAGGCAAAGTAGAAGCGAAGTGCGAAGCACAAGCGCAATCTATGCCACCACTGCATTTCCCACCCCACCCCAAATAAAAGAGAGGACCTCAACCAATGACCAATTTATTCAAAATAACAGGCACAGTAACCCTGAAAAAAGGCGCCGGCCGTCAATTAAAATCCGGCGGTATGTGGGTATACGACAACGAAATAGACACATTTTCCGAAACCGTAGAAGACGGAGGCCTTATCGAACTCCATGATTTCGATGATTACTTTATGGGAATAGGCTTCGTAAACCGCCGTTCCAAAATAACAGTAAGAATGTTATCAAGACACGAGGGAGAGATTAACGAAGAATTTATCAAACAGCGTGTAAAAGATGCTGTTTCCTACAGAATGGATACTGTCGATACATCTTCCTGCCGGCTTATATTCGGAGAGGCAGATTTTCTTCCGGGTATAGTAATAGACAAGTTCTCAGATGTTCTTGTAGTAGAGTCACTTGCACTTGGAATTGACAGATTTAAACAGCTTATTGTCGATGACCTGAAAGAAATACTTAAAGAATATGGCATGCCAATAAGAGGCGTATATGAAAGAAGCGATGCCAAAGTAAGACAGCTTGAAGGAATGGAAAGAGTTAAAGGCTTTATCGGTGAAGAATTCGATACCAAAGTTATGATAACTGAAAATGGTGTTAAATATTATGTAGATGTTAAGGACGGTCAGAAGACAGGCTTTTTCCTTGACCAGAAATATAACAGGAGAGCTATCGGCGGCTTATGCAAGGGTGCGAAGGTTCTTGACTGCTTTACACATACAGGTTCATTTGCACTTAATGCAGGAATATCGGGAGCTTCAAGCGTATTAGGAGTAGATGCATCTGAACTTGCTGTTAATCAGGCGACAGAAAATGCCAAGCTTAACGGACTTGAGGATATTGTCCGATTCAAATGTGCAGATGTGTTTGACCTGCTTCCACAGCTTGAAAAGAGTGGCGAGAAGTTTGATGTTGTGATTCTTGATCCACCAGCATTTACCAAGTCAAGAAATTCCATTAAAAATGCAGTTAAGGGATACAGAGAGATTAATCTTAGGGGGATGAAGCTTGTCAAAGACGGCGGATACCTTGCAACCTGCTCTTGTTCACATTTTATGGATCCGGAATTGTTCACTAAGACAATTGGCGAAGCGGCAAGAAATGTACATAAAAGACTAAGACAGATAGAATACAGGACCCAGTCACCTGACCACCCAATTCTGTGGTCAGCCGATGAGTCCTTATACCTTAAATTCTATATTTTTCAGGTTGTTGACGAAAAGTAAGGCTTCTTTCGTAAAGGGCATCTTTTATTTCGTAAGGAACAAAAAGATGTCCAAGACCTGTTCCTAATTGTATGTTAGGCTTGTTAGCACCATGGTAATCAGAGCCGCCGGATAAGAGAAGATTATGTTCTTTGGCGATTTTGCGGATTTCCCTTTCATCGGCAGGTTTATAGGTTGAATAAATTGCTTCAATTCCATCAATTGAGGCACAGCATACGTGGTTAATAAGCTCATTCATCTGGGCTTTGCCAAGGTGGTAAAGAATTGGGTGTGCAAGCACAGCAACGCCGCCAGCCTGATGAATAATGCTTACAGCCTCAGAAGGGTCAACCTTATGCCTGTTCACAAAGCAGGGCTTTCCGGGACTTAAGTATCTGTCAAAGGCTTCGTTGCGGTCGCCTGTGTAATGATTCTTAACAAGATAATCAGCAAAATGTGCTCTTGTTATAACAGCATCAGGGTATAATTTTAACATTTGTTCATATGTAATATTAATACCGATTGAACAGAAGCGTTCACATATTGCAATATTACGGTTGATGCGTGACTCGCGCTGTGTTTTAAGATAATCATTGATGGCATTGTTAGTGTAATCAATAAAAAGTCCTACGATATGGACTTCGGTATTATTAAAATTAGTGCTTAATTCAACACCGGGTATTAATTCCACCTCTGAATTACCAGCGGCTTTAAGGGCATCTGGTATTCCGTCAAGAGTATCGTGGTCGGTAAGGGCGATGGCACTAAGATTTTTAGAAGAAGCAATTGCTATAAGCTCTGAGGGAGTATTAGTTCCGTCAGAATATGTTGAGTGTACGTGCAAATCTACCTGTTTCATATTATAACCTCATTTCTGCGCACGATTTCTAAGCAGATAATAGAATTGTATTAAGTACGCAAGTAGATTATAACACTTTAAAAAAGTACGCAAAATCCTTAATCTTAATAAAATAATAAATTAACGAAAAAGTTTAATTTTATATAAAAGCAACAGGAGGAGTGATTATGCAAAGAGAATTAGTTATTGGTGGTTTTTACAGACATTTTAAGAATAAGCTGTATCAGGTAAGAGGCGTTGCGATACACTCAGAGACTAAGGAGAAAATGGTTGTGTATCAGGGGCTATACGGCTCGTATGAGTTATATGTAAGACCATATGATATGTTTTTGAGCGAAGTTGACCATAATAAATATCCTGCTGTAGAGCAGAAATACAGATTTGAACTTATAGATATTAATACAGGAAAAGCACTTGAGAAATCCGATGATACATCTGCTTATAATAAATCGATAGACAATGTTAATATGGTTTCAGCGGATAATACATATACAGTAGATAAGTCTGCCTGCGACATAGCAGGAAATAGATATACAGAGAATAAATCTATTGATTATAAGACAGAAAACGTCTCATCTGATAATGGGAATATTGCTGACACCTACAATTCAGATGAGAATACTGTACAGGACAGCAAGCTGATAAGATTTCTTGATGCATATGATTATAAAGAGAAGCTTGATATATTAACTTCTATGAGAAGTGAATTAAATGACGGGCTTATTGATATTATGGCGGAGTCCATTGAAGTTGCTGTGCCAGAGGGCGACATTACTGATAGATATAATTCACTTAGAAAATGTCTTCTTGCACATACCAAATATGAAGGATTAAGACTGCGTCAGTAGTGATAATTGTCAGAAAATTAACATAATGTATGCGATAAAATGGATAATATTACAGAATTTTGTGAATTCACATAAAATGTGTATAAGTATGTTGATATTGTGGAAAAGTATGTGACTAATTACGATATTGATTGCATATGTTGTTAATAAATGTTATATTCTATAAGGTATGCACAGGAGAACTATACAATAAGAGATTGTGTGTGGAAAAGAGGATTAATAATGAATATAGTTGTATTAGCAGGTGGTACAAGCACTGAAAGAGATATATCAATTCTTACAAGTACCAAAGTGTGTGAGTCTTTAAGAAGAAATGGATACAATGCTAACATTGTGGATGTTTTTTTCGGTATAGATAGTGAAAATGTTGATAACTTTTTTAATAATGACAATGATTTGGAAAAGCTTTGCAAATATTTAAAGAACCAGACTCCTGATGTTGAGAAGGAACTTGAAGCAAGAAAAGCTTTGGGAAAAGGTTTCTTTGGAGATAATGTTCTTGAACTCTGCCAGAAAGCAGACATAGTATTTATGGGGCTTCACGGAAGCAATGGTGAGGACGGAAAGATACAGGCAGCATTTGAACTTATGGGAATTAAGTACACAGGAACTGATTATATAAGCAGTGCCATATCAATGAGCAAGGAGCTTACTAAAAAGGTTCTTGTTCCAGAGGGTATTCCAATGCCTAAGGGCATAGCACTCCACAAGGGACATAAGGTAGAATATGTTCCATTTCCTTGTGTGGTTAAGCCTTGTTGTGGTGGTTCAAGTGTAGGAGTATCTATTGTTAATAGCGAAGAAGAATTCAAGAGAGCCTTAACAGATGCATTCTCATATGAAGATAATATACTTGTAGAAGAATTCATTAAGGGAAGAGAATTCTCTGTAGGTGTACTTAATGGAAAGGCACTTCCAGTTATAGAGATAGAACCGCTTGACGGATTTTATGATTATAAGAATAAATATAAGGCAGGAGCAACTAAGGAGACTTGTCCAGCTAATCTTCCTAAGGAAATATCAGAGAAAATGCAAAGATGGGCAGAGAAAGCCTGTGAGACAGCTGGAGTTACTACATATGCAAGAGTAGATGAACTTCTTAATGAAGACGGAGATATATACTGCCTTGAAATTAATACACTTCCGGGAATGACAGGAACAAGCTTACTTCCACAGGAAGCTGCGGCTGTAGGAATGTCATATGATGAACTTACTAAGAAGATTATAGAAATATCTTTAGAAAAGTATAATTAATATTGAATGGAGATTATTATTTATGCGTGGAATGACATTAAGAGCTATAGCAGAAGCCTGCAATGGCGTATATTATGGCAGTGAAGATAACCTTGATAAAGAAGTGACAGACATAACAACTGACAGCCGTAAAGTGCGGAATGGCGGATTGTTTGTTGCCATATGTGGCGAGAGAACTGACGGACACCAATACATAGACAACTGCTTTAATGATGGAGCGTTGTGTGTTATATCAGAAAAAGAACTTGAAGGACAGACTAATTCTTATATAAAGGTTAAATCAAGTCTTCAGGCGTTAAAGGATATGGCACTTTTATACCGTAATAATCTTGATATCAAGGTTGTAGGTATAACAGGAAGTGTAGGTAAAACAAGCACTAAAGAAACAATCAGTTATGTGCTTAACAAGAAGTATAAAGTGTTAAAGACAGAAGGTAATTTCAATAATGAAATAGGACTTCCTCTTACAGTATTCCGCTTAAGAGATGATGATGAAGTTGCTGTTCTTGAAATGGGAATAAGTGATTTCGGAGAAATGGACAGATTATCAAAAATTGCCCAGCCAGATATAAGCGTAATAACTAATATAGGTCTGTGTCATCTTGAAAATCTTAAGACAAGAGATGGAATATTAAAGGCCAAGACAGAGATTTTCAATAATATGAAGCCTGACGGAATAGCGATACTTAACGGCGATGATGATAAGCTTATCACTGTAGATGAGGTTAATGGAAAGAAGCCTGAAAGATTTGGAATTAACTATAAAGACGGTGTGTATGCCAAGGATATAGAAAATCTTGGGCTTAGTGGAACTAAATTTGTAATATCAGGTCTTAATTGTGTAGATGGCTGTAAGGATTTTGAGGTTACTGTGCCGGTTCCTGGACATCATATGATATACAATGCACTTGCAGCAGCCTGTGTTGGTGCGGCATTAGAGCTTACTTCTGCACAGATAGCAGACGGAATAGCTGATTTAAAGACTATTTCAGGCAGAAATAACATTATCAAAACAAGTAAATATACATTAATAGATGACTGTTATAATGCTAATCCTGTATCTATGAAGGCTTCTGTTGATGTGCTTGATATGGCTATTGGCAGAAAAGTATGTATACTTGGTAATATGTATGAGCTTGGAGAAAATGAGAAAAATCTCCACTATGATGTTGGACAGTATATAGGTACTAAGAATATAGATGTTCTTATTACGATTGGTGATCTGGCAAGACATATCGCTATGGGAACAGACGATTATATGGAAACACATTTTGGTTCATATGATTGTGAGATACACAGCTTTGATGATATGGAAGAATTCAATATGGCATATTCGTCAATCCTTAAGGATAATGATAATATATTGATAAAGGCATCGCACGCAATGAAATTTGCTGATATTGTGGAGCTTTTAAGCAAGGATAATTAGATTAAGATTAAGCGTTTTGCAAATGCTTAAATATATACAGAAAGAAGAAAGGAGGCGTCTATGAAAAAGACTAAGAGTTTAATAATAAGTGCTATGATTATGGTATTCGCTTTGGCATTTACAGCTTGCGGAAGTAAGTCATCAAGTGTAGAGGGAAGCTGGAGTGGTAATGATAACGGATATGATGTTGTATTTAATTTCGAGGCAGATGGTCAGGGAACTATGCAGTTAAGCGGAATTCAACTTAATATTACATATTCCGTTGATGGAGACAAAATAACTATCAACAAGTCAGTTCTTGGTGGAACACAGACAGACGAGTATACATTTAAGATTTCTAACAAGTCAAAGACACTTACATTATCTAACGATTCAGGTGAAATTGAACTTAAAAAGGGTGAATAACCAGATGCTAATAATCTAAAGAATGATTTATTATCCCTTCGGGCAGATATTGCCTGAAGGGATTTTTAATGTAATATGAAAATCTGATAAAGATCCCTGTTACAAAAAAGTATTATGTAATGATAACGTGTAATCGCTCTAATATGTAGTTTACAATATGTAGTTTGCTGCAAGTGAATGTGCTATATATAAATAAAATGAAAGTTATATAAAATAAAAATATTTTTAAAATAATACTTTACAAATATATAATATAGTGATATAGTATCAATATGAAAAACGCGTTTTTAATATAATCTTAACTTACATCAGGAAGTACATAAGATTTCTAGATAACAC
>ULWC01033351.1_pt1 | contig 11574 bp, 10 predicted proteins | sample 1959931 | NCBI WGS metagenome assembly ULWC01 (sample SAMEA4835801, study PRJEB28245) | human gut metagenome | biome: gut microbiome; material: fecal sample | place: Denmark | collected 2008
CTCGGGTCGGGGTGGTGGTCGAGCTGCACGCCCTCGGCGTCGACAAAGCGCTCGCCGCCCTCGCCCAGATATTGAAGAACCTCGTGCACCGGATTTACCCAGCGGTAGCAGCCGTTTTTGTGAATTTTGTCCGTCCAGAAGACGCAGCCCTCGCGCCCATCGGGCAGAAAGCTCCACGTGTAGCGGTAGCGGGCACGTGTCGTGTCCGGCTGCCACGCGCGCTCGAGCTTTTCGCGCCAGCCGGGCTGAAACTGCTCGTCGAGGTCGATGCAGCAGCAAATATCGGCGTCCTTTGGGATGAGCTTCAGCGATTCGCTGCGCGCGACATCGAAGCGCCACGGCGAAATAACCTTCTGCTCGACGTGCGCGCCGCGGGCTCTGAGTTTTTCGACCGTATCGTCCGTTGACCCCGTGTCGAGCACGCAGATGTCGTCCGCCTCGGACATCGAGTCCATGAAGCGCTCGACAAACTGCGACTCGTTTTTGCAGATGGCGTAAACGCAGACGCGGTAGGAAATGATGATTCCTCCTTTTATATATGTATCGCGGTGCGGCTTGCGCCGCACCGCTTATTGCTCAGGTCGAGAGGAGACCCGCTGCGCGGAGATTTGCCAGCAGCGCGTTGAACTGCTCGACGACGTCCTCTACGCTTGTCGCATCGGCAACAGCTGCCGCCGCGCGCGTATCACTCGGTCCAGTCGGACCCGTAGGACCTGTGGGACCGGTGGGGCCATTGATATATGCACAACCAGAAAATGCCGCAACCATGTGGCTTTCGGCAATTCAAAATAATTTAACATCCTCTATGATTACACCTAAAACGCCGTAGCAAGGTTGGACAAGCCTTGATATGGCGTTTTTAGTAGAGAAATGCGCGGCTATAGTTGTTAGAAGTGGATACAAATTGATACCTGTGCTGGCTAAAATGCAGTGACATAGAAATTGACTCCGTCATGGTGAAGCAATACAAAAAGTAGCGGAGCACTTTAGTTAGAAAACCTTATACACATGGCTATTTCGCTTATTTTACCCTATTACTACGGACGCTCTGAAAATCGAAGTACTTTTAATATTCAAATGAGATAGTCTCATTAGCAGTGGTAAGAAGTTTTAGTAGAGGTATCGAAATATCATCGATAGAATATATTCATTGTTAAGCGGCTAAGCAAGAGAATACATATTGCTTACATATGTTGACTGACAAGGAAAATAACGGCATCATGGTAACTGCGACTGGAAACGTAGAAAAGTAAAGACGGACCATCATTGATGATGTAAGTAAAAATAACCTTTATTGACATTCAGCATTTCTCTTGAATAATCAATTCACTTAATATAAAATGAATCTAATAGCAATAAGACGATTTCTTATGCAAATTCAATCGTACAGGAGGATGCAAATAATGAGCGTTTTAGATTATGCTATACGGATAATTAAAGCAACCATGAAAAATCATAGCAACGAATCTTTTTTTCCTTACTTTTTCATTGTTGGTGCAGGAATATCTGTGCCGGAAATACCTGCCGCTTATGAGATTATTGATGAATGTAAAGATAAGAGCAAAAAGTTTGATGAGATATCATATATTCAATTTGAAAATGAAATTAAATCTTGTGAAACAAATCCTATGAGATGCTATTCGAAGTGGATTGAGTTTGCATACCCGAATAGAATAGATCGTAGTAATTTATTTAAGCGCTTAAATGCAACTGCGAAAATATCTTCTGCAAATTTATTATTGGCTCAGATTCTAGATTCTGGAAAGTTTGCAAATACTGTATTTACGACCAATTTCGATGATAGTTTGAAAAGAGCCTTAAATTTGATAGGAACAAAAGAATTTGTTTCTGCTGAAAACTCAATGGATAACTTAATTATCAACAACCACACAAAGGAAATTCAAATTGTGCATGTCCATGGGACGTATAGATTTTACGATTGTGCAAACTTAGAAAATGAAATTACTGAAGTGGCTGGACAGTCTGGAACTGTTAGTTCTGCGCATTTATTGGATACCTTTCTAATAGATCAAGCGCCCATTATTGTTGGGTATAGCGGCTGGGAAAATGATGTAATAATGAAGCGTATAAAAGAGCGTATTTCTTACCCAACTCCGTTGCAATACATTTGGGTTTGCTATAACCAAAAAAGCTATGACAAATTACCTGACTGGCTTAAAGAATCTAGCAGTTTTATCTTTGTCGTGCCCGTTATCCACGATGAAATATGCGAAGATACTAGTTGTGGGAATGACTTTATAAATAAAGTTGATGAGCCTGTGATAGACGCAGCTAAATTTTTTAAACGACTTATATATGAATTAGAAATACCGTCGCCTACGATCCTAACTAATCCATACGAGTATTTCTCGAAAGAAATTAATACTCTTTTGCCTAGAAATGAGGATGTTTTACATTTGCGACATTGGACTCAGCGATTAAAACTTTTGGAAAAAAATAATAGTAAGTTTGAAGTTGCAGTTCGGGCGTTAGAACAACATTTTTTGGCAAAAGATTATAATTCTGCAGCAAAGATACTTTTTAGCTTTGATGAAATGGCTCTATCTACTGCAGATATTGAGTTTATTGCCTCTTTCATCATAGAATTTATAGATAACGAAAGTACTATACAACCGTTTGATGATCGTCTTTCCTTTCATAATGCATCTCTTAATTTTGCTGAGCACAATCTGCTTCAAATGTCAAAGACAAGACTCAATGTCCGTGTATTAAAAGCGATTTTATTTCTCCGTTTTGCCAACTCAGATAAGGATAAAGCTGCCAGCCTAATTAAAGAAATATATACACTTGCTCGAACGGATAATCGCCTATTAGAAGTAGAATTGAGGGCACTTGGAATCTTATCTTCTATAAGCGATAGAGTAATGAGGATGCGACTTTTGAATGAATTGATTGATCGCTGCCCGGATGACTCGGAGGATACAACCTTTGTATTTTTAAAATATGTAGCGTATCTAAATTTGTGTTCAATTTCTTCCGAAGCAGATGCAGTTAATTACATTGAAAAGGCGGAACAACTATTACCGCGGTTGGTAAAACCAGAACTTGAAATGGCGTTGTACATTCAAAAGGCTCAGAATTTGAATTTTGTGAATGATGAAACTATTAGACGTGTTTGGGTTAATCAGATTTTGGAAATCTTGCAAACTGTTAATAAAGCTGGCAAAGAATCTTCATACATCGAACTTGCGTCTGCCCTTTTGCCTCAGATAGAGGGGTTACAGGAAACTGATTCTCAAATTCTAAAAACGTGTTGCGTAAATTTGCTTTATAACTATAAAGAAGACAAAACCAATTGTAAAGAAATTCTAGAATATATTAAGTGCTGTGGAATAATTTGTATTACTTCGCGCAGCGAGTACGAAAAGCTTGAGTATGCCAATAGAGCCTTTTCATTATTAGAGAACTTTCCTCATATGTGTGATGCACTCATCACAAGTCTTTTTTATATTCTCCTACCATATTTTCAGTTATCGCCTTCAATTGTTTCTAAACGTGAAAAAAATGAAAAACTTATACTGATAAAAAGCTTAAAAGGAATCGGTAGTGAATTTTATAATTTGTTAGAAAAACTTTATGCCACGGGGTGCATATCCGATTTGTCCCAATGTAATGCCGATGTTGCCTCACTGGTCTATTTTATAGACAAGGAATCAACTGCTTATAGTGCATATTGTGAAGGTGATCGAGATAAAGCCGAAAAGCTTTTCACAGAAGTTTCTCAAAGCGATTTTCTACATGTTTCGGAAATGGCAAAAACAAATATACTTTATATGATTAGGCGGAAAGAAGCGCGGACGACACGCTCTTTTTGGGAGGTCCTTGATGAAAAGAAGATATTGAGTGCTTTTGACTATATGAATATCATTTTACAATGCCTATCAACAGATGATAGACAAAATCCTCACTTTTCTAGAGCTATGAAGCAAATAGAGTGCTTAGAACCAGAAGAGATATCCGGATTAGTTGATTGGTGGAATAACACGCTACTTGTCGGAACTGAAGAAAGCAAATTGGCGCTGTCAATAATATATTCAGAGTTCCATAACGGGTAGGCGAGGTTTCATCTGGTATCAAAATAGTGCCTAAGTAGATAAGATATCCTGTTGCGTTGTTCGAATTTCCTGATTATGTAGCTTTATTAGGCACTTTATCTCCTTAGCTGGAGTTCATTTACACTGAATTCGATTTTTAGCGATTTCTATTTACGTGAAATGCCATGACAAAGATTGTATCGCTTTGTTATGGTATTTTGCGTATATAGAGAAAACCATACACTCGGAGGTGATAGTGTGGAATTGCTTTTGACGCAGGAGATCAATGTGACAAGTAAAGGGTGCTCAGTTATACACAGAGGCGGTGATAAAAGGCGTGGGAATATTGCTTAATTTACCCTATTACTACGGTCGCGCTGGTGAACAATACGCGTTCTTTCGGATCCCCAAGCTGCTGTTGACTGATGAGCGCTTTGCGGAGGTTTCGACCGACGCAAAGCTACTGTATGGATTACTGCTTGACCGTATGGAGTTGTCTTATCGAAACGGCTGGATCGACGAGCAGAACCGTGTCTTTATTATCTTTACAGCAGAGGAAGTCATGTCTACCCTGCACTGCCGTTCTGAGAAAGCGGCACGGCTCTTTGCTGAACTGGACAGTTCCAAGGGCATCGGCCTGATCGAACGTAAACGGCAAGGGCTGGGACGGCCTACGCTGATTTATGTGAAAGACTTCTCTGGTGCATGATTTATTCTGCTTGAAATTAAATGTGCCTTTTCTGCGGAAATGTTATGCAATTTCCAGAGATTCGAAAATCGAATTTCAAGACATTTGGTTTTCGAACTTCCGGACATTCGATAATCGAAATGTAATAAGACTGAGATATAGCAAGACTGAGAATAGAAAGAATACTACCCGAAAAAGAAATAGCTGTGAGAAGAAACAGCTTTGTTAGAACAGGAGCCGCAAGGCTCCTTTTTTGTTGGAGGAGGTATCCTGTTGAAAACGATAGCACTCGCAAATCAGAAGGGCGGCGTCGGTAAAACCACCACAGCCGCCAGCCTCGGCATTGGTCTTTCTCGGCAAGGTAAAAAAGTCCTGCTGATCGACGCCGATGCACAAGGCAATCTCACGCAGATGTTGGGCTGGTCGCAGCCTGACGAATTATCCCCCACGCTCTCTACGCTGATGGAGAAGGTCATCGCGGAGAAGCCTATCGCCCCCGGCGAGGGCATTCTGCACCACCCTTCCGGCGTCCACCTTGTCCCCGCCAATATCGAGCTGTCGGCATTAGAGGTCACGCTGGTCAATACCATGAGCCGCGAGACGGTGCTGCGGCAATACCTGTCCACGGTGGCAGACCGCTATGACTACGCACTCATCGACTGTATGCCGTCGCTGGGTATGCTGACGATCAACGCTCTGACCGCGGCGGACAGCGTGATTATCCCTGTGCAGGCGCAGTATCTTCCAGCAAAGGGATTGGAACAGCTTTTGCGAACCATTACCCGCGTGAAACGGCAGCTTAACCCGAAGTTAGAGGTTGACGGCATTCTGCTGACAATGGTGGATAGCCGTACCACGCTGGCACGGGAGATCAACGCGCTTATTCGCAAGAGCTATGGCGGTCATGTGTTCACGAGCGAGATTCCGCGTTCTATCAAGGCGGCGGAGATCAGCGTGGAAAACAAAAGCATTTACGACCACGACCGCAGCGGCAAGGCGGCGGTGGCCTATGAAAATCTAACGAGGGAGGTGTTGAGCCTTGGCAAGCAAGTTAAGCGGCATCGAACTGACCCGGTACGATGACCTGTTCAAAACGGATGCAGAACGCGAAGCTGACCGGCAGGAGCGCATTCAAATCGTCCCCGCCGCGGAGATTTTTCCCTACTCCCGTCAGCCATACACCATTGACCGCCCGACGCCTGATCTGGTGCGGCTCATGGACAGCATTGAGCATATCGGGATCGCTGAGCCGCTGATCGTCCGTCCCCGCGACGCTGGCGGATATGAGATCATCTCCGGACACCGCCGTGATTATTGTGCAAAAGTCGTGGGACTGGACACCCGCCCTGTCATCGTCCGCAATTACAGCGATGAGGAAGCGGATATTTTGGTGGTGGACTACAACATCAACCGCGAAGATTTGCTTCCGAGCGAAAAAGCCAAGGCCTACAAGCTGAAGCTGGACGCCATGAAACGGCAGGCTGGACGGCCTTCAAAAAATTCTCTCCAAGTTGGAGAGAATTTCCGAGGTAAATACTCTGTTCAAATTCTTGCCGACCAAGTAGCTGACAATGCAACAGCAATTCAACGCTATGTACGGCTAAATAAGTTAATCCCGCCGCTGCTTGACGCAGTAGACACTGGAACGCTCAAGTTTGTTCCCGCCGCAGATTTTATTTCCCACCTGTCCGAGAAAGAACAGACCTACCTCTTGCTGGTCATGGAGCGCGATGAGGTATCCCCATCGCTGGGACAGGCCCAACGGCTCAAACAGCTCAGCGCCGAAGGTAAGCTCGAGAATAATATCATCGACCTCATCATGCGCGAAGAAAAACCGCTGGAGCGCAAGGTTACGATCCGCAATGATCGACTGCAAAAATACTTTCCTGCGAGCTATACCCCGAAGCAGATGGAAGAGGTCATCATCAAGCTGCTGGAAGGCTGGCACCGCAAGCGCCAGCAAGAACAGGCGCGATGAGAGCGACATAGCAGATATTCATAGGTTAGAATTGTTTTCGGCTGAGGTGGATACTCTATTGACGCTAAGTCGGTACGCCGATATAATATAACTGACAGAGTAATCCGAAAACGAGGTGCGACGAATGGATTTGCAGACGCTTCTTGAACAGCGGAACATTTCAAAATATCAGCTATCCAAAATCAGCGGTGTTCCGAAGACAACGATCATGGATATTTGCGCCGGGAGAAGCAATGTTGAGCGGTGCAGTGCAAAGACTGTCAGGCAGATCGCAACAGCGTTAAACTGTACGATGGAGGAACTAATGGAACTGTCTGCTCCATCCTATGATGAAGCGGGACACCCAACGGACCGCAGCTACCTTGAATGCGGATTACCGGAGTTTTTGCAAGAATCGATCCAAGCTATGGTCAGCGCGTGGGAGAAGCTGGATCGCGGCGAGGAATATACGCTATGGGATTGCGATTATTGCAATCTGCAAAGTGACATCAACAGCGCAGAGGTCAATCAGATTATCAGCCCAGAGCAGGCATGGTATCTGCGCGAAAAATATTTGAGAATGGAACGGGAGTGAGACTATGCAGGTCGTTGATTTTACAAATCTGCCAAGGCGCAACAAACTGTATGCTGGCGCAAACGGCAGCAAAATTTCCGTAATCTATGAAGGGCAGCAATATATGCTGAAATTTCCGCCGCTCCCCTCAAAAAATAAAGAGATGAGTTATAGCAATAGCTGTTTCTCCGAATATCTCGGCTGCCAGATCTATGAGAGCATTGGTATCCCTGTGCAGAAAACCATGCTGGGAACCTACACGGTCAAAGGGAAAACGAAAATCGTAGTAGCCTGTGGGGACTTTACGGAGCCAGGGATCACCTTGCAGGATTTCGCATCGTTGAAAAACCAGATCATCGACTCTGAGCGAAACGGATACGGAACGGAATTGTCCGATATTCTCCACACCTTTGAGGAGCAGGAGGCCATTGACCGCGAGGTAATCACAGAGCGATTTTGGGATATGTTCATCGTGGATGCGCTGATTGGTAACTGGGACCGGCATAACGGTAACTGGGGGTTTCTTTACGACGCAAGGACCGATATGATGACGCTGGCACCGGTATATGATTGCGGGAGCTGCCTATACCCGCAGGCAGATGACGAGATTATGAAGAAGGTGCTGTCAAACGAGAGTGACTTGAATTACCGTATTTTTGAGATCCCCACCTCAGCCATCATGCTGAATGGCAAGAAGATTAAATATTTTGATTTTATCGTCTCCTTGCAGAACGAAGATTGCAACCGTGCGCTCAAGCGCATTGTGCCTCGCATAGATATGGTCAAAATCCATAGGATCATCGAGGACACGCCGTTCATTACGGATTTGCAAAAACGCTTCTATACCACCATGCTGGATCAGAGAAAAGAACGTATTCTCGATTTTTCGTTGATAAAGCTGGAAAAAGAGAGAGCGAAGTTGGTTCACAAGCGTTCCGTGCGACAGGATAGGGACGAACGGTAATTGAACAATGTTCTGTAAAACGGCACGGGAAACCGTGCCATTTTACATTGTAGCCGCCACAATAGGCGGCTTTTTTATAATCAAATTGGGGGGTGATTCTATTTAGCAAGCAGATTTTTCATGCCGTCAGCCTGTCTGGTGGAAAGGACAGTACCGCTATGCTGCTTTTGATGATTGAACGCGGAATGCCTATTGATATAGTGTTGACAGCGGATACCGGCATGGAGTTTCCAGAGATGTATGATCATCTGGCAAAATTGGACGAGTATCTTTACCGTGAGCGTGGAATCCACTTGACGATGCTCCGCCATCCTAAAGGCTTTGAATATATGATGTTTGAGGAAGAAAAGCAAAAGATATCTTCTATCGAGAATCGTCAAAAGCTGGGGGTTCCGCTTTACGGCAACGACTGGCCCGGTGTCAGAGTCCGGTGGTGTACCGGGCAGCTCAAAACACACCTTATTGCCAAAGAGGTCAACCGACTTAAGGGTAAGTATCGTGCTCTCCATTATGTGGGCATTGCTGCGGATGAACCGAAGCGAATCAAGAACGAGCAATATCCGCTGGTGGATTGGGGTATTACCGAGGCGAAGGCTTTGAAAATATGTTACGACCGAGGCTATGATTGGGGCGGATTATATGAGATATACCACCGCTGTTCCTGCTGGTGCTGTCCCTTCCAGAGAATTGACGAACTACGAAAGCTGAGGCATCACCACCCTGAATTGTGGCAAAAGCTCCGCGATATGGATCAGCGGGCCATCGCACAATTCGGGCATAACCCATTGGGGCAATTCAAACAAAATTGGACAGTAGAACGATTGGAACAGAGATTTGCAGCAGAAGATTTAGCATTTCTTTTTTTAGCTGCTCTACAGTCATTGATGCGTTGCATCCAATACGTAATTGCGCGGGGCAATAGCGTTCAATTGTCCAGGTCTTTCCTTGACGGGATTCACCATATACAACAACGATATTGTAACTCCTAATTGCATTTTGAAATTTCTGATGAACATCTCGTTCCAGAAAGGTTGGACAATTTTGAGGCGGACACTCTGGGCACCCGAAAGTATCCATTAAGCTATATTCTGTGCGTTTCTCAGCAAAACGGGATTTGATAAAAGAAAGCAGACACATAGAAAGAGACCTCCTAATTTGTATGTAGAAAGTAGGTCATATATCATCCATTTAATTTGGAGCGTATTTACTGATAGAATGTAAGATAAAATATTTGATACAAAAGATTAAGCGCCTGTAATCGGACTTTTGATTCCAGTACCGATTACTACTTCAACAAGCGTGGATAATCTGTTTTACCGTTCACGATACGATAAACATAAACACGATTTTCAATCACTTTGTATACGCAGACATAATCTCCACAAATGACCTTGCGATACTCCAGTCGGGCCAGTTCGGGGTCGGGATGCTGTGCACCCATATAGGGAAACGAAGCGAGTTTTGCCAACGTATCCAGGATATGATCTGTGATTTTTTCTGCGGAAGCAGCGCCAACCATTTTCAGATGAAAATCTGAAATTCTGTCAATATCCTGCCATGCAGCAAGTAAAATATCTACCTGATACTTAGGCATTTTCGTATTTCTCCTTCAAACGGCTGCGCACTTCCTCAATGCTGTAAGTGGGAGCGCCGGCCAATCGAGAAAATTCAGCTTCGAGGATACTCGCGCGGTGATCTAACATTTTTTCTCGCTCTTCAAAGGCTTCCATGCTCAACAGAACCAAATCGGCCTCACCTTTGTTGGTAATAATGATCGGTTCGCCAGATGCCTTTGCCAGTGTTGCCACCTGTTGATATTCGTTCCGAAGTGCAGTAGAGGGCTTCAAGTTCATAACAATGACCTCCTAATGTTTCTGATATTATTATATCAGAAATAAGATATTATGCAATGACTTTTCCTGTCAACTTTGCAAAGAACACAAAAAATCACTTATCAAAGTGCGTCTCGAACGGAGACTCATTATTTTTTCAAGGAAGGAGACAACCATGCGCGAAAACGCAAAAACCATGACCCTCCGCCTAAACGCTGCGGAGTATGCTCACCTGTGTCAGCAGGCGAAAGCGGCTGGCCTAAAAAAAGAACCGTTCATCCGCACCCTCATCATGGGAGTGAATCTGCGCCCGCGTCCGCCTGATGAATACGCTGAGATCCGGCGTCAGCTTGCCGCCATCGGCAACAACATCAATCAGATCGCCCGCGCGGTCAATGCCCGCGGCTTTGCTGCGAAAGAAGAAATTGCCACGATCACGGCGGCGCAGGAGATGATCTGGACCATCGCGGAGCAGCTCTGATATGGCGTACACGAAAGTATTTGCCATCCGTGCAAGGCTGGATGACCGCGTGAAGTATGCCATCAATGGGGACAAGACGGAGCTGGGCGAGCGGATCGTCTACACCGCTGACCCGGAGAAAACCGATACCGTGCGCTTTGTGACCACGCTGAACTGCCGGTCTGCCGAAACCGCGTTTGCCGCCATGCGCAGGACCAAGGAGAAGTTTTGCAAGACAGGCGGCGTCCTCGGCTATCACTTTATTCAGTCCTTTGCGCCCAGAGAGGTCACGCCGGAGCAGGCACATGAGATCGGATGTGAGTTTGCGCGTCGGCTGGTCGGCGAGGACTTTGAGGTCGTTGTTGGGACGCATCTGGACAAAGCCCATCCGCATAATCACATCATCGTTAATTCTGTGTCCCGCATAGACGGCCACAAGTACCACTCCAGCCCAGAGAGCTACTACAACGACGTACGCGGCACTTCGGACGAGCTGTGCAGAGAGAACAATTTATCCGTCATTGCGCCGCGGGGCAAGGGTAAGCACTACGCTGAGTGGAAAGCGGAGCAGGTCGGCAAGCCCACCGTGCGCGGTGTGATCCGCGCCGACATTGACACTATCATTCAGCAAGCCTACACCTACGATTCGTTCCTCATGCTGCTGCGAAAAAACGGCTATGAGGTGCGCCGCGGCCCCAATCGAAAATACACCACGGTCAAACCACCCGGAGCGAAGCGGGCAATTCGGTTGGACAGTTTGGGCGAGGGTTATACCGAAGCAGATATTTTGCGGCGGCTTTCCGGGCAGCGGCGCGGCGGTATGGCCGCGCCTGTTGTTATCCGTACCGTCTATACGGTCAGGCGCTATCGCATGAAGGGTAAGCTGAATACCACCCGAAAAAAGAAGATTACAGGATTTTACGCACTATATCTCCGCTACCTCTATCTGCTGCGTGGAGACAGGCAGAAAAGGCTGCCGCCTAAGATGCCCTTCTCCGTTAAACGGGAGGTCATTCATTTGGAGCGGTATGAGCAGCAATTCAA
>ULWC01047853.1_pt1 | contig 11572 bp, 7 predicted proteins | sample 1959931 | NCBI WGS metagenome assembly ULWC01 (sample SAMEA4835801, study PRJEB28245) | human gut metagenome | biome: gut microbiome; material: fecal sample | place: Denmark | collected 2008
GCGCCTTCCATATACAGGTCAGCGGGCCAGTTCAGTTCGGGACGTTCGCGGCAGACTGCGCTCCAGGTAGAGCCAGAGTCGAACCAGACATCCATGATATCGGGATCCTTTTCCCAGTCAGAAGCGCCGCATTCGCAGACCTCAGCCTTGGGCATGATCTCGTTGGCATCGTACTTATACCAGGCATCGGAGCCTTCCTTGCGGAACAGGTCGCTGACAGCCTTGATGGAAGCATCGGTGATGTGGTACTTGCCGCAGTTCTTGCAGTAGAACACCGGGATGGGCACACCCCACACGCGCTGACGGCTGATGCACCAGTCGCTGCGGTCACGCACCATGCCGTGCATACGGTCATGACCCCAGGCCGGCTGCCACTTGACTTCGTCAATGGCCTTATAGGCTTCCTCGCGGAACTTATCAATAGAGCAGAACCACTGTTCGGTTGCACGGAAGATGATGGGATGGTGGCAGCGCCAGCAATGCGGGTACTGGTGGGTGATGTGCTGCACGCCCATCAGGTGGCCGGACTGCTTGATGTGCTCCAGAATAACTTTGTTGGCAGCCCAAACCTTAAGGCCTGCAAACTCTTTGCCTGCTTCTTCGGTCAGGTAACCGCCATCGTCCACGGGGACAATAACGGGAACCTGCGGGTAGTGGTTGACGCAGACTTCAAAGTCCTCGACACCGTGGCCAGGTGCGGTATGAACGCAGCCGGTGCCGCCTTCCAGGGTAACGTGGTCACCCAGGATAACCAGGCCCTTGCGGTCCAGGAAGGGGTGCTGATACTGCATCAGCTCAAATTCAGAGCCGAGAACGCGGGGCTCCAGAACCTCGTAATCCTCGATATGGCAGGCTTTCATGGTGGATTCCACCAGACCGGCAGCCATCAGGTGATATTCATCGCCGATTTTGACGAAGGCATACTCCAGGCTGGGGTTCAGGCAGGTTGCCACGTTGGCGGGCAGGGTCCAGGTGGTGGTGGTCCAGATCACGATCCATGCCTTGTCCAGAGGGATACCGTACTTGGCCAGAACACCGTTGGGGTCATCGGTGAGCTTAAAGCGGACATAGATAGAATCGCACTCGTCCTCGGCATACTCGATTTCGGCTTCTGCCAGAGCAGTACGATCTTCCGGGCACCAGTAAACGGCTTTCATGCCCTTGTAGATATAGCCTTTCTTGGCCATCTCGCCAAAGATCTCCACCTGGCGTGCCTCAAATTCGGGGCGCAGGGTCAGGTAGGGGTTGGCGAAATCGCCCTGAACGCCCAGGCGGGCGAACTGGCTGTTCATCACATCGATATGCTCGGTAGCAAACTCTTTGCAGATTTTGCGCAGTTCCAGCTTGGAAATGCCGGCCTTTTTATCGCCCAGAGAGGACAGAGCCTTCAGCTCAATGGGCAGACCGTGGGTATCATAGCCGGGAACATAGGGAGCACAGTAGCCCGACATGTTCTTTTCACGGATGATGATATCCTTGATGATCTTGTTCAGGGCAGTACCCATATGGATATTACCGTTGGCATACGGAGGGCCATCATGCAGAACAAAGCGCGGCAGATCCGCGTTATGTTCGATCATTTTTTCGTAGACGTGGTTTTTCTCCCAATCCTCCAGCATTTTAGGCTCCTTTTTCGGCAGCCCGGCACGCATTTCAAAGGGGGTAGCCATCTTATGGATGGTATCATTGTAATTCTGCGGCAAAGTTTCCAACTCTCCTCTATTTCCTTATTATAGCTGATATGGCGGCTTGTCCAAAGCGCAGTATACCAGGTTGCCCCGGCAGTTCTGCACCGTTCAGGCAGGTCTTAAAATGCTTGGGGTACACGCACGCACAAATGCGGCACCTCAAACATCATAATCAATGTCATCAAATGCGTCAAGCTCCGCTTTGGCAGGGCTCTTGGTTTTGCGGGCATTTTTGCCCGTGCTGCGGGCCGAAGCGCCGCGGCTGCGGGAGCCGGATTTCTTGGCGGGCTTTTCCGGCATATCCCCGCCGTAAAGCCCGGCAACGGATGGCATATCATCGTCCGGCAGGATTGGCTTTGTTTTGGGGGCAAAGGCAAATTCTACCGTATCGATCTTTTCCTCGTCCAGCGACTGGACAGGGGCAGGTGCCGGAGCCGGTTCCGGCTCTTCGGGCCGGGCGGGTTCTTTCGGCTCAGCCTCGTAATATTCCGGTTCCTCATATGCCGGGTAGCTTTCCTCCGGGGCTGCGGGCTGCGGAGCCGGGACATCCTCCGGGATTGGCTGGTTGGGTTCCGGTTCCGGCTGCGGAGCCGGGGCAGGCTGTTCTACCGGCTGGGGTGCAGGCTGCTGCGGGGCTTCCTGCGGTTCCGGCTGCGGCTGCGCGGCCTGCTGTTCTGCACGGTTGGTGTGATACTCCGGAATTTTGGCAATCATTTCGATGTGCTGGCGGTACAGGTCCATCAGGCGCTTTTTGAACGCATCCGCTTCCTGCTTTATTGTCACAAGCTCCTGCTGGGCCAGCTCCACCTCATCGCGGGCGCGCTGTTCACGATCCTCCGCCTTAATGTTGGCGGCACGGATGATCTCGGCAGCTTTCTGCTTGGCTTCCTTGATGACGTTCTCGCCAAGGCGCTGGGCATTGATCATGGTTGTGCTCAGGGTATCTTCGTCGGCACGGTACTGGTCAATGCGCTGGGCCAGTATGACCAGCTTTTTCTGCAGGTCATCATTTTCTGCGGCCAGGCTGTCGATGCTGTCCGCAACCTGTCTGAGGTAATTGTCTACGTCCTCACAACGATAACCGCGCATGGCACGGTCAAAGGTCACGCGGCGCACATCATCCGAAGCAATCATCCAAATTCCTCCTGTTTCGGGTGGCACACACCCGGAATGGTATCCGAAATTTTACCGTTCGGCACGGCTGCCGGGCTGCCCCGGCCCATGGGTTTCACATTCAGGTTTTATATTCAATACTGATAAAACGTGATAAAGATGCGGTCCTTGCGGCTTTTGCCGCCGATTGCCACCAGACGGTAGCGCCCAACGCCCCGCACGGTGAAAATATCGCCTTCAAACACATCCTCATGGGCGGTGCGCAGCGGAACGTGGTTCACTTCCACCCTGCCGCTTTGGATTGCCTGCGCCGCAATGGAGCGAGAGGTGCGCATCATGGCTGCCAATACGGTATCTGCCCGCAAAGATGGCACCGTTGCATCCTGCGTCTGGCGTTCCGGCCCGCGCAGGACTTCTTCCGGCACGGCATCGCAGCTCTCGACATGCACCGGGCTGCGGCCAGCTTCCGTCAGGTTGGAAGCAATAAAATCCGCCTTATCTTCCAGCACAAAGGCATACACACTGCGGGCATCGGCCGGATCCGGCAGGATATCCCCCAAACAGGCACGATCCAGGCCAAGACCCAGGATTGCCCCCAGATAGTCACGGTGGCCCGGCACGGCGCTGCCGCCCTGCTGCGGCGCTGTGAAATGCAGCACCGCAACTGGCTCTTCCGGCCAGGAATCCGGTGGTTCAATGCAGAGCACTTTGCGTTCCGCATCCGGCCAGCCGCCCTGAAAGCGGGCAAAATCACAGCCCTCACGGTTGAGCGCGGCCTGCGCAAGGGCCTGTTCGCGATCCGAAAGGAAGCCCGTTGCCCGCGGGATGCCACGCTGCATGGCGGTACGGCAGAGTTCTTCCACCCGGCGCATCAAAAAGCGTTCATCCTCGTTCTGCGGCGGCACAAAGCCGCGGGTCCTTGTATCAGAAGAAGACGCCATTGTTCTCCAGCTCGTCCAGCAGGTCGCCCATAATATCAACGTTATACGGGGTAATGATGAATGTACTGGTTGCTACACGCTTGATCTGGCCGTTATTGGCGTAAGCCACGCCGGACAAAAAGTCGATCAAACGGCGGGAGACTTCTTTGTTGGTGGATTCAAGGTTCAGCACAACGGTGCGCTTTGCGTTCAGCTGGTCTGCAATGGCAGCAGCATCGTCAAAACGTTCCGGCTTGACCAGTACAACCTGCAGCTGGGTGGTAGCGTTGATGTTGACCACCTTGTTGCTGTGCTGCTTAGCAGTTTCCTGCGTGGGGTAGGCTTCTTCCGGGGCTGGCGAACCGCCCTGACCACCGCCAGGGAAGATATCATCCTCTTCGTTATCATCCACATAGGAATCTGCTTCGGGATCCTGGTTGATTCCGAGGACGTTTCTCAAACCATCTATCATGGACATGGCAGTTACTCCTTACGTTTGCTTAGTTGTATAAATTGCACAAAAAAAGCCCCGATCGGCTTTTGTCACAACTATACAGTATTTATTATCTTCCATTTTTGCTTCATTGTCAATACAAATATAACAGAATGTGGGGCAAAACGCCCGTTTTCTGTCCTTACAGCAGCTTGCCGTCCTGCAGGTTGCTGCCTTCCACGATCACCTCATCGTACAGGCGCAGCTCGTTATCCTCCCCCACTTTGCCGCCTTCCGGTACAAGGATGTAGGTATCGTCCTCATATAAAATGGTAATGCGGCGGAAGCGCTGCAAATCGCCGTATTTGACATATACGCCGCGCTGGCCGTTCACGATATGCAGGGCCCTGCGGTCAATGCGGATGCCCTGGTAGGTGTGCAGGCTGATTTCGGCTTCCTCATAATTCAGGCAGAGCACCTGAGCATTGATGCTGCGGCATTCCAGCGCCACTTTGGCAAGGCCGGTTTCTTCGTCGGTGGTCACATCCACCACGGTGGCAGCCAAAGGCTCTTCCTGTTTGCCCGGAACGCTGATGCTCACGCGGGACAGGCCGTTCAACCGCCCGGCAAGGTCGGCCGAACACACGGCATAAAACCGCCAGGAAAACCCGGTTACAATATGCCCGGCAAGGTCGGCATTGGACGGTGTCTCCCCTGCGTTGATCATCTGTTGCAGATCAGCCGGGCTCATGGCATCCAGCTCCGTGGGATCCCGCACCACCGGGGCGGCGCTTTCGGATGAGACAAAATACCCGTTGGTATCCGCTTCGATCGTCTGCAGGCCGTTCAGCTGGGCAGCAATGCCGTCCCGCTCGGCCTGCAGGCTGGCCAGCACCTCGCCAAAGCCCGCCGCCTGGCCGGTGCTGATCTGCAGTTTATTTTGCGCCAGCAAAAAATCTTCCGCAGCATCCTGAATTGCGCCGTAAGATGCTGTGTCGATCTGGTCCAGCAGGTTATACAGCGCCGTGCGCGTCTGGGTGGTCAGAACCGAAAGATCGCTGCCGGAGGAATTTTCCGACTTTGTCAGCAGCAAAATCGCACGGTCCAACCGGTCCAGCCGTTCCCGCATTGCTCCCTGGGAATCATCCGTATACTGTTCCGCCAAAATGGTGCCCGCGCTGACGCGCTCACCATCCTGCACCACATATCCCAGGTTGCCGCTGCCAGGCACATCCACTGCCTGGAACACTGCCACGCCTTTCAGCGTGATGTTATCCGACATGGTGTAGGCAATGGCGGTTTCGGTTTTGTAAGTTCGGTGGAAGATCGTGTAAATCTGGATACAGAGATACCCAAGCACCACAACCAGCAGCGCCGTAAACAGGGCAAAAAGAATTTTTATGAATGCTTTGGGCTGGCTTTCATTCTGTTCATGCATTGGGTATCCCCCCTTTGGTTTTATGGCAACACCGCACAATTCCCGTCTTACGGCTTAAGCACCGCCCCGGCGGCTGCGGCACTTAGAATTATGCGGTATTGCCTTATCTTTTATATATAGCGATATTGTTACTGCATTTCAAGCGTTGTTTTCCGCCAGGAACGCTTCGGTCTGTTCTGCCGCCTGCTGTTCCAGGTTTCCGTCTTCCAGGTAAAGCCACACAGCGTCCGTCTGGCGGCGGAACCAGGTCAGCTGACGCTTGGCATAATTGCGGGAAGCCTGCTTGAGGTGCGCAAGGCAGCTTTCCAGGTCTGCTGTTCCCTCAAAATACGGGAAGAACTCTTTGTAGCCGATGGCCTGCGCCGCGGTGCGGTAGGTATCGCGGTGGTCATACACCAGTTTGGCCTCTTCCAGAATGCCGCTTTGCATCATACGGTCACAGCGGTTATCAATCCGCTGGTAAAGAAGGGTGCGGTCGCGGCAGGTCAGGCAGAGACAGAGTGAACGGTAAGGTTTTTCTGCCGGACGGGCGGCCTCGCGCTCAGCGCTCATCTTGCGGCCGGTGGCACGGTACAGTTCCAAAGCACGGATGACCCGAGGGGTGTTGTTGGGATGCACCTTAGCGGCATAGCCCGGGTCCACCGCGGCAAGTTCTGCATAGAGCGCCTGGGAGCCTTCCGCCTGCAGGCGGGCTTGCAGCTCCTGCCGGATGGCGGGATCCACTTTTTCCGGCGTAAAGCCAATGCCGTTGAGCAGGCTGGTAATGTACAGCCCTGTGCCGCCCACAACCAGCGGCAGCTTGCCCTGTGCCGTCAGCTGGGTGATGGTTTTCCCCGCAAGGGTGGTAAAATCCGCCACGCTGAACGCCTGTTCCGGCGCAAGGAAGCCGACAAGATGGTGCGGCACCCCCTGCATTTCTTCCGGGGTCACTTTGGCAGTGCCAACATCCAGCCCCTGATAGATCTGCATGGAATCCGCACTGATGATCTCGCCGCCAAAGCGTTTGGCCAAGGCGACCGAGAGTGCGGTTTTACCAGTTGCCGTCGGTCCGCCAATGGCAACCACGCGGGGCTTGGCGGCATTACACAAGGCGTCCAAACTGTTTTTCCAGCTCCTTCCGGGTCAGCTTCAGCACGCAGGGGCGGCCATGGGGACAAAACGGCGGCACACTGCCGTCCATAATTTTCTGGGCCAGGGCCAGCATTTCATCGGTGGTGGTCCTGTCCCCCGCTTTAATAGCGGCGCGGCAGGCAATGGAATGCAGTACCCACTCGGTTTTCTCCCGCAGGGCATCGCGGCCGCCGTTCAGCAAATGGTTGGCCAGTTCCAGCACCATATCCCCCACATCGTCCACCGGCACATCCGCGGGAACGGCACGCACCACAACGGTAAAGCCGCCGTAATCATCCACTTCCACACCACTGTTCTGCAAAAGTTCCTGGTGGGCCAGCAGTGCCTGCTTTTCCTCGGCGGAAAGGTTGACCTGCACGGGGACAAGCAGCATCTGAGACGGCACGCTGCCGTAATCCTTGGCGAGCTGCTCAAACAGGATGCGCTCATGTGCGGCGTGCTTATCAATCAGACAAAGCTCATTGTTGCGCTCGGTGATGATGTAGGTTTTGAATACCTCCCCCACCACGCGCAGCGGCAGGCTGGCGGGTGCCGGGGCAAAGGTCGTCTGCTCCGGCGGGATGTCCGCCTGGGCAGTTGGGTCATTGTGGGTGATGGGCAGTGCGCTCAGGCCGGTGGCAGATTTTTCCTCTTCCGGCAGTTCCGGTGATTCAATATTTTCCAGCTGGGCCGGGGCAGGCTGCTGCGCGAGGGCTGTGGTTACAGCGGGTTCTGCCTTGGGCTGCTGTTCCGGCAGGTCGGGCAGAATGTCCAGCAGGTCCTCCTGTGCCGTGTGCGGCGCGGGGGCGGCAAACTGCGGGGTGCTGGGTGCATTAAATGGTGCCCGCACCGAGTTCAGTTCCATCACTCCGCTGGTACCGGGCAGCGTGCGGGCAGGCACCGGGGCCGTGAGCTTATTCAATGCGCGGTACTCTGCCGCGGAAAGGGTGTTGAAATGCTTTTGCGGCTGCGGCGGCTGGGCCGGTGCAACCGCAGGCCGCTGGGGGTTGGACTGTGCCGGAGCACTGCCGGGCAGCGTTGTCTGCTGCGGGGCAGGCTGGGGATTTTCTTTTGCCACATGGCCCAAATCAAAGCGGCACTCTCCGCTGCCGGGGGCAGCCAAGGCCGCGCGCACCGTGCGGTAGACCGCATCGAACACATCGCTTTCCCGCGCAAAACGGATCTCGGTTTTGGCGGGGTGTACGTTGACGTCCACCAGGTCCGCCGGCATATCAACGCGCAGGATGGCGCCGGGGTATTTGCCCTGCATCAGGGTACCCTTGTAAGCGTTTTCCAGCGCAGCCATCATGGTGCGGTTTTTGACATAGCGGCCATTGACGTAAAAATGCTGCGCACTGCGAGACGCCCGGCAGGCGCGCGGCGGGGTGACAAGGCCGGTCACTTTATAAACGCCGCCATCGCCATCCAGCGGTAGCAGGTCGCGGGCAAACTCCCGCCCCAGCACCGCATAGGCAGCGCTACGCAGCTGGCCGTCACCGGGGGTCATGAACTGCTGCTTGCCGTCCCGCAGAAAGCGGAATGCAATTTCCGGGTGGGACAACGCTTCATGCAGAACGATATCCGCCACAAAAGTTCCCTCACTGACGTCCTTTTTCAGGAACTTCATGCGGGCGGGCGTATTATAGAACAGATCGTTCACCGTTACGGTGGTGCCGCGCGGGCGGGCGCCGGGCTCCATGCCCTGGGGCTCGCCGCCCTCAATGCGATAGCAGCAGGCGTATTCGTCCGCTTCGGTGCGGGTCAGCACCTCTACCCTGGCCACGCTGGCGATGGAAGCAAGTGCTTCGCCGCGGAAGCCAAGGGTGTGGATGTGGCCCAGATCCTCGGCACTGGCAATTTTGCTGGTTGCGTGGCGCACAAAGGCTTTATCGATATACTCTGCCTCAATGCCGCTGCCGTTATCCGCAATTTGCAGCTGTTGAATGCCGCCGCGCACGATGGAGAGCGTGATCTGCGTTGCACCGGCGTCGATGGCGTTTTCCAGCAGTTCCTTTGCAACCGAAGCAGGCCGCTCCACCACCTCGCCTGCGGCGATCAGTTCAGCGGTATGCTTATCCAGTACGCGAATTTCTGCCATGGGGTACCTCTTTCTAGGTCAGGGGGTGTTTTTCTACTTAAAGTTTAGCGTTTGAACAATGTATTTACTTCAGCGCCTGTTTCAGTTCATACAAGAAGTTCAGCGCTTCGATGGGGGTCAGGGTCTCAATATCCAGGCTGTTCAGCTTGTCCACAACTTCGCTGGGAACGGCGGGGTTGTTATAGGCTTCCACTGTTTCAAAATCCAGCTGCATGGCCTTGTTGGCGCCGGGAGCTGTGGCTTCCAGCTGGCGCAGCACGGCGTGTGCACGCTTGATCACGGCCTCCGGCAGACCGGCCAGTTTGGCGACTTCAATGCCATAACTGTCATCCGCCGGGCCCTGCACAATGCGCCGCAGGAAGGTGATATCCTCCCCGCGCTTTTTGACGGCGATGTTATAGTTTTTAATGCCGTCCACATCCTGGTCCATGCTGGTCAGCTCATGGTAATGGGTAGCGAACAAGGTTTTGCAGCCGATGTTATCACAGATATACTCCACCACGGCGCGGGCAATGCTCATGCCGTCAAAGGTGGATGTGCCACGGCCGATCTCATCCAGAATGACCAGGCTGCTTTTGGTTGCCCGCTGCAGAATTTCGGCCACTTCGGTCATTTCCACCATGAAGGTGGACTGACCGGCGGCAAGGTCATCCGATGCGCCCACGCGGGTAAAGATAGCATCCACCACGCCGACATGGCAGCTGGATGCCGGAACAAAGCTGCCGATCTGCGCCATCAGGGCAATCAGCGCATTCTGGCGCATGTAGGTAGATTTGCCCGCCATGTTGGGGCCGGTGATGATGAGCATGCGGTTTTCGGTTTCGTCCAGCGTGGTATCGTTTGGCACAAACAGACTGCCTTTCAGCATCTGCTCAATCACCGGGTGGCGGCCCTCGGTAATAGAAAGCACATCGCTGTCATCCACCGTGGGCTTTACATAGTTGTTCTGCACCGCCGCTTCCGCAAAGGAAGCCAGAACATCCAGCTGGGCCACCGCAAAAGCCGTGCGCTGGATGCGCAGCAGCTGGGCGGAGATGGCTTCCAGCAGGTCGGCAAACAGCTGGTGTTCCAATACCAACAGGCGCTCGTTTGCGCCAAGGATCTTGTTTTCCAGCTCTTTCAGTTCGGGAGTAATGTAGCGCTCCCCTGTTGTCAGGGTCTGCTTGCGGATAAAGGTATCCGGTACGCTGGCCGCATAGCTGCGGCTGACCTCAATATAGTAGCCGAACACTTTATTGAAACCTATTTTCAGCTTGGGGATGCCGGTCTCCTCTTTCAGCTTGGCTTCCAACTGGGAAAGGAAGCCCTTGCCGCCGTGCATGATATCCCGCAGCTCGTCCACTTCGGCGTTGAACCCTGCGCGGATAGCACCGCCGTCCTTAAGGTTTGCCGGGGGATCTTCCACCAGGGCACGGTTGATGAGGTTCAGCAGATCTTCCAGCGGGTCCACAGCGCCCGAAAGCTCCCGCAGCAGCGGGGTGGTACACTGCCGGGCCAACTGGCGTACCTGCGGCAGATAAACACAGGTATCCCCCAGGGCTTTGACCTCCTTGGGGGTGGCGGAGCCATACAGAATGCGGGTGGTCAGGCGCTCAATGTCATATACATGGGAGAGCGCTTCTTTTAAGTCTGCACGGGTCACGTTGGCATTGTACAGTGCTTCCACAGCATCCAGACGCTGGTTGATGACGCTGCTGTCCACCAGCGGCTGCTCGATCCAGGCGCGCAGCTGGCGTTTGCCCATCGAGGTTTCGGTTTTATCCAGCACCCACAGCAGCGTACCACGCTTTTCGCGGCCGCGCATGGTCTCGGTCAGTTCCAGGTTAGCGCGTGTGACCGGGGAAAGCCGCATGTACTGGGCATCGGCATAGTTCTGCACTGACTTGATGCGGTCGATGCCGTGCTTCTGGGTCTCATGCAGGTAGCCAAGCAGTGCCCCAAAGGCATAGGGCACCAGGCCGTCCTGCGCAAAACCGCAGGTATTGCGCCAATCCGCCCCAAACTGAGCGGTCATGGCGTCCTCCATCACCCGCTGCTGGTAGCAGGCATCCTCGCGCAGTTCCACCAGCGCATGGGTATGCTGGCGGACATAGTTGGTTACTTCTTTTAAGTCCAGCAGTGCCGGGTTGATCAGAATTTCACTGGGCATATAGCGGCAGAGCTCGGTGATGATGGCCGGGCCCATTTTTTCCGCGGTCAGCTCGGTGGCATAGGCTTCGCCGGTGGAAATATCCGCAAAGCAGATGCCGGCTTTCCAGCGGCTGCGCACCTTGCGGGTATAAATGCTGCAGATATAGTTGTTTTTATCGTCCGCCAGCATGCTGCTTTCGATCACAGTACCCGGCGTAATTACGCGGATGATATCCCGCTTGACCAGCCCTTTGGCCAGCGCCGGGTCTTCCATCTGTTCACAGATAGCGACTTTGTAGCCCTTGGCAATCAGGCGGGCGGCGTAAATTTCATACGAATGGAACGGCACGCCGCACATCGGCGCACGGTCCGGCAGGCCGCAGGCTTTACCGGTCAGGGTCAGTTCCAGCTCCCGCGATGCCGTCAGGGCATCGTCAAAGAACATCTCGTAAAAGTCACCCACGCGGTAAAACAGAATCTCGTTGGGGTGCTGGCGCTTGATTTCCAGATATTGTTGCATCATGGGCGAAAGCGCCTGTGTATCAACATCCTCAACTTTTTGGGGCACAATGTTTGCTGCCATTCTTCACACTCCCGATTCTGTTCATGAACAAATTGGCTGCTGTGCTGCCTTAGTGGCAG
>ULWC01019367.1_pt1 | contig 11564 bp, 10 predicted proteins | sample 1959931 | NCBI WGS metagenome assembly ULWC01 (sample SAMEA4835801, study PRJEB28245) | human gut metagenome | biome: gut microbiome; material: fecal sample | place: Denmark | collected 2008
TCTTTTGCAGAAAACAAAAATTACAACAAAGGGAGCATACTTATGGAAAAAGCCATTCGACGTTATTGGCCTGTTTTCGTACTGCCGACCCTCATCGCCTTTATTATTGGCTTTGTCTGGCCGTTTATCTGGGGTGCAGGGCTGTCGTTCTGCAAGTTCACCACCGTCAAAAATGTGCAGTTTGTGGGCTTAAGCAACTACGCAATGATTTGGTCGGATAACACCTTCACCCATGCGTTCTGGTTCACAGCAGCGTTCACCGTCGTGTCCACCCTGCTGATCAACGTGCTGGCCTTTGCCATCGCGCTGCTTCTCACCCGCGGTATGCACGGCACCAACGCTTTCCGCACCATCTTCTTCCTGCCGAACCTGATCGGCGGCATCGTGCTGGGCTATATCTGGCAGATCCTGCTCAACGGTCTGCTGTCCTCCTGGGGTAAGTCGCTGCTGGCGCTGAATGCCACCTACGGCTTCTGGGGGTTGATCATCCTGATGTGCTGGCAGCAGATCGGCTACATGATGATCATCTATATTGCCGGTTTGCAGAATGTGCCTGTGGATCTGGTGGAGGCCGCACGCATTGATGGTGCAACAAGCAGCCAGATTTTGTTCAAAATCAAAATCCCGATGGTCATGCCCAGCGTGACGATCTGCACCTTCCTGACGCTGACGAACTCCTTCAAGCTGTTCGACCAGAACCTCTCGCTGACAGCCGGTGAGCCTGCAAAGCAGTCCATGATGCTGGCCTACAACATCTACGACACGTTCTACGCACGCTCCGGACCCCAGTGGAAGGGCATCGGTCAGGCCAAGGCCGTCGTTTTCTTCCTGTTTGTGGTCGTTATTTCGCTGCTCCAGCTGCATTTTACCCGCTCTAAGGAGGTGCAGGCATAATGGGTGCTACTAAAAAAGACCGCCGCATCAACACGGTACTGTCCGTTCTGTTCACGATCCTGTGCATCGCCTGGATGTACCCGGTGTTCATGATTTTGATGAACTCCCTCAAGACCGAGCGCGCCATCACGACGAGCCACGCCTTTGAGCTGCCGAACGCCGAGACCTTCGTCGGCCTGAAAAACTACATTTATGGCATTCAGGAAATGGACTTTTTGTCCTCTTTCTGGTATAGTTTAGTGATCACGGTTTCGTCTGTGGCACTGATTTTGCTGTGCTGCTCCATGTGCGCATGGTATATCACCCGTGTGCAGAACACTTTGTCCAAAGGTATGTACTATCTGTGCGTATTCAGCATGATTGTCCCCTTCCAGATGGTCATGTTCACACTGGCAAAAACCGCTGATACCTTAAAGCTGAATAACCCCTACAACATCTGCATCATCTATCTGGGCTTCGGCGCGGGACTTGCGGTGTTCATGTTCACCGGCTTTGTAAAATCCATGCCGATTGCTATTGAAGAAGCCGCTATGATCGACGGCTGCAATCCCATCCAGATTTTCTTCAAGGTCGTCTGCCCGATTTTGAAGCCGACGATGATCTCTACCGCCATTTTGGAAACCATGTGGGTCTGGAACGACTATCTGCTGCCCACGCTGGTGCTGGACATCAAGACCTTCCGCACGATTCCTATGGCGATCCAGTATTTCCGCGGCAGCTACGGCAAGGTGGAGATGGCACCCATGATGGCCTGCATCATGATTACGGTGCTGCCTGTTATCGTGCTGTACCTGATCTGCCAGAAATATATTATCGATGGCGTGGTCGCCGGTGCTGTCAAGGGGTAAATTTGACACTTCTTCAAGAAAGAGGATTGGCAAATGACCATCAAAGACATCGCGCGGGAGTCCGGCTATGCGGTCGGGACCGTCTCACGAGCCTTAAATAACGCCCCCGGCGTCAGTGCAGAAACCCGTCAAAAAATATTGGAAATCGTAAACCGCCACAATTATAAACCGAACGCCAACGCCAAGCATCTGAAGCAGCAGACCAACGATGGGATCGCACTGATTGTGAAAGGCACCCAGAATATGCTGTTTGCCGGTATTTTGGAGCCGCTGCAGCAGATCATTGAGGAAAGCGGCTACGTTGCGACGGTCTACTATATTGACGAGGAAGCCAACGAGGTTGCGCAGGCCCGACGCATCTGCACAGAGCGCAAACCCCATGGTATATTGTTTCTCGGCTCAAATCCGGAATACTTCACGCCGGAGTTGGAGGCACTGGGTATCCCCTGCCTGTTGCTGACAAACAGCGCGGCATCCCTGCGCATCCGTAATTTGTCCAGTGTGTCCGTAGACGATATGGCTGCATCGGACACGATGATCGAATATCTGTACAAAAAAGGGCACCGCCGCATCGGAATCATCGGTGGCAAGCCCAATCTTTCCCGTCCAAGTCTCGCCCGTCTGGCCGGCTGTCAGGGTGCTATGCTGCGCCTTGGTCTGCCGTTTGACATGGAAAAGCAGTATGCGTATGCGCGGTTCTCGCTTTCCAGCGGGTATGAGGCAATGGAGTATCTCTTAAAGCACAGCCCCGACATTACGGCAGTGTTTGCCATGTCCGACCTGATGGCGCTCGGCGCAATTCGTGCGCTGCGGGATCACGGGCTGTGTGTGCCGCAGGATATTTCCGTCACAGGTTTTGACGGCATCGCGCTGGGACAGTACAGTGTGCCCCGGCTGACGACCATCCGGCAGAATATGGAGCAATTGGCGCGGCGTTCGGCGCGGATCCTGCTCCACAACATCCAAAAACCCGGCAATGCCGTGCACGAGATCGTCTCCTTCGATCTGACCGAAGGAGAAAGCGTGCGCGAACTGTGAAGGAAAGATATCCCGGCTGCTTACTATCAAAAGAAAGAGGGGTTCTCTGATGAGAGCAAGCGGCATTCTGATGCCCATTTCAAGTCTGCCCTCGCCTTATGGCATTGGTACCATGGGTGCAGCCGCGCGCAGCTTTGTAGACTTTTTGGTCAAGTCCGGGCAGGCATACTGGCAGATTCTGCCCGTCTGCCCCACCAGCTACGGCGACAGTCCCTATCAGTCGTTCTCGACCTTTGCGGGCAACCCGTATTTTATCGATCTGGACGATCTGGCAAAGCAGGGATTGCTGCTGCCGGAGGAATATGCGTCCATCGACTGGGAATGCACCCCCGACTGCATCAATTACGGCGTCATGTACGAAAAGCGCTACGCAGTGCTGCGCTGTGCAGCCAAACGTCTGCTGGCAAAACCCGGTGCCGACTACCGCCGCTTTGTGAAGGAAAACGACTTCTGGCTGCCCGACTACGCGCTGTTCATGGCGCTGAAGGACGCCCACAACGGAGCCTGCTGGCTGGAATGGGAAGAACCGCTGCGGCGCCGTGAGCCCGCGGCCCTGGCAGCAGCCCGGCAGCAGTACGCCGACGATGTGGCGTTCTGGCAGGCTGTACAGTTTATGTTCTACAGTCAGTGGCAGGCGCTGAAGCACTACGCCAACCGGCAGGAAATCCGCATCATCGGCGACCTTCCCATCTATGTGGCGCTGGACAGCGTCGATGTGTGGAGCTGCCCACAGGAGTTCCAGCTCGACGAGAACCTGCTGCCCACCGAGGTGGCAGGCTGCCCGCCGGACGGCTTCTCCGCCACAGGCCAGCTGTGGGGCAACCCGCTGTTCGACTGGGACTCCATGGCCAAGACCGGCTACGCATGGTGGGTGCGGCGCATCAAACACATGTGCAGCATCTATGATGTGGTTCGCATTGACCACTTTCGCGGATTTGCGGGCTATTATGCTATCCCCTACGGGGAAGCAACCGCCCGGAACGGCCGCTGGCGCGAAGGCCCCGGCTATGCGCTGTTTGCTGCCATAAAGAAAAAGCTGGGCAGCCCGCGCATCATCGCCGAGGATTTGGGATTCCTGACGGAAGATGTCACTGCCCTGCTGAAGCAATGCGGCTATCCCGGCATGAAAGTGCTGGAGTTTGCCTTTGACAGCCGTGACGGCGGCGATTACCGCCCCCACAGCTACCCCAAGAACTGCATTGCCTATGTAGGCACCCACGACAACGAGCCTGTGAACGGCTGGATGGAAACAGCCGCCCCTGAGGACGTGGCGTGCGCCGTGCGCTACCTGAATCTGACGAAGAGAGAGGGCTATCACTGGGGCATGATGCGCGGCATCTGGTCCAGTGCTGCCGATCTGGCTGTCGTGCAGGCACAGGATCTGCTGGGCCTTGGGCATGAATCCCGCATGAACACGCCGTCCACTCTGGGCGGCAACTGGTGCTGGCGTGCCGAACCCGGTGTCTTTAACACGAGGCTGGCCAAAAAGCTGCACAGTGAAATGGAACTGTACGGGCGTCTGCCGGAATGAAAACATCCTTCGTGCTATGGTGTCGGCTCGTCCTCTGTGCAGGATCCGCCGCCTAAGCACATCAAGGCTGCATTCAAATTATTCAACCGTTGTATCACACGATACAACGGTATTTTTTGTTGACAAAAAAATTCCTGCGCCCCGGCAGGGGCGCAGGACAGATTCTGCCGCTTAGCGCTGCTTTACCTTCTTCCGATAGGTTCATTCCCCATCTTGCTTTCTGCCTACAATCAAAATGCTGCAACTGCTGTCCCTGCGGCAAGGAGGACGGCGGAGATTTTTTGCACGAAGGCGAGGGCTTTGGGGCCGTCGCCGTGGACGCAGACGGAATCGGCCTGCAGGGTTACGGTTCTGCCGTCGTCGGCCTGTACGGTACCCTGCGCTGCCATCTGCAAGACCCGCGCAATGGCGGTATCCTCGTCCTCGATCATTGCGCCGGGAGCGCCGCGTGGCACAAGGCTACCGTCGGCCTGGTAGCCGCGATCTGCAAATACCTCGCTGGCAACGGGCAGTCCGATGGCGTTTGCGGCCTTGACCATCTTGCTGGCGGAGAGAGCCAGCAGCACAGCACCGGGAGCTGCAGCCTGCACGGCGCGGCAGATGGCCGCCGCCCGCACCGGATCCCTGGCGGCCATGTTGTACAGCGCGCCGTGGGGTTTGACGTGGTGCAGCGGTACGCCCGCCGCGTCGCAGAATGCCTTCAGCGCCCCGATCTGGTACATCACGTTGGCCTCGGCTTCGGCGGGGGAAATTGCCATTCTGCGGCGGCCAAAGCCCTGCAAATCCGGCAGTCCCGGGTGTGCACCCACCTGTACGCCGTACTTTTTGCACAGCAGAACGCTCTTTTGCATTACGGACGGATCGCCCGCGTGGAACCCGCAGGCGATGTTCGCGCTGGTCACATAGGGCAAAATTTCGGCATCCATGCCGATGGTGTACGCGCCGAAGCTCTCGCCCAGATCGCAGTTTAAATCAATGGACGGCATTGCAACATCCCCCTTAGTATTTCAGCAGTGTGTTTTTTACGTCGGTCACAAACATATACCCCGGCGTTTCGCTTTGCATTCCGGCAGGATTGCTGGTATAATAAATATATCCCATCGGGCCGCCTGTGCGGCCAGGAAAGGTCCCCGCTATGGAAACACCTCACCAGGGCACAGCCCTGTTTCATCTGCCCGGTCTGTTTGAATTTTATGACCTGTATGCGGCGTTTTTGCCGCTTTATCGTGCGCATCGGGAGTATTTTTACGACTGGTGCGCCATCGGCTCAATCTACGGCGCACCGTCTGACTGCTTATGGGCGGGCGGACGGGTCGAGTACAGTGACCGCACCCCACGCGAGGTTCTGGCGCTGACGCGTGAATATGGCATCTCGGCGCGGCTGACACTCAGCAATTCATTACTGCGCCCGGAGCATCTCACAGACCCGGACTGCAATGCGCTCTGCCGACTGTTTCAGGAACAAAATGACCCGCAAAACGGTGCCATCGTTCATGCTGAGCTGCTGACGCAGTACCTGAAAAAGAACTATCCATCGCTGTATCTTGTATCCTCAACCACAAAAGTGCTGACAGACTTCAACGACTTGCAGCGGGAGCTGGCACGGCCCGAGTTTCGCTATGTCGTGCCGGATTTCCGGCTGAACCGAGCATTTGACCGACTTGCAGCGCTGCCCCAGTCCCAGAAGGACAAGGTGGAGTTCCTCTGCAATGAGTGCTGCTGGTTCGGATGCACGGAACGCAGAGCCTGCTATGAGGCCGTCAGCCGCAAAAATCTGGGTCTGCCCGGCCCGGAGCATTACTGCAGCGCCCCCGGCGCAGCGGACGGGTATCGCTTCTCCCGAGCGATGGCGAACCCCGGCTTTATCGGCATCAAGGCCATCCGGGATACCTACCTGCCGAGGGGCTTCACCCAATTCAAGATCGAGGGGCGCGGCCTTGGCAGTGCACTGATTCTTGAATTTTTGCTTCACTACCTGACCAAGCCGGAATATCAGCTGGCTGTCCGCGAGGAGTTGTATCTGGATACTATGCTGGACCTTTTCTGACTGACTTTGTGTCGGGCCGGGTGAAGCTGTTTGCATTTTCTGCGTTGTAAGGCTCCTGTTACCCCAGTGCCACATCCAGCACCATCATCACACTGAAGCCGACAGCAAAGAATACTGTGCCAAGGTTAGAGTGCCGTCCCTGTGACATTTCGGGAATCAGCTCTTCCACCACGACATAGAGCATCGCGCCCGCAGCAAAGCTCAAAAGATAAGGCAATGCCGGTATCACAAGCTGCGCGGCCAAAATCGTCACCACTGCGCCGATTGGCTCAACCACGCCCGAAAGCACACCGCCTGCAAAGGCCCTGCGTTTGCTCTCCCCTTCGGCGCGCAGGGGCATCGAGATGATGGCGCCCTCCGGGAAATTCTGGATGGCTATGCCGAGGGACAGGGCCAGCGCGCTCGCCGCGGTGATTTGCGCGCTGCCTGCGAGAAAGCCGGCGTACATCACACCGACTGCCATGCCCTCCGGGATGTTGTGCAGGGTCACTGCCAGCACCATCATCGTAGTGCGGCCCAGCCTGCTTTTTGGCCCCTCAGCCTCCTCACTGCCGACATGCAGGTGGGGTATCAGATGATCCAGGGCAAGCAAAAACAGCACGCCGAACCAAAATCCCGCAAACGCCGGGAAAAAGGCGAACCGCCCCAACTTCTCCGACTGTTCGATTGCCGGGATCAGCAGGCTCCAGACCGATGCCGCCACCATCACACCGGCGGCAAAGCCTGCAAGTGAGCGCTGCACCAGATCTCCCAGAGCGCGCCGCATAAAAAATACGCATGCTGCGCCCAGCGATGTACCCAAAAAGGGAATCAGAATCCCCCAAAAAGTTTCTGTCAATGAAGTCGCCTCCTTTTATGGTATATACACAAAAACACAGGTACTTTATACCCCCTGTTCAATGATGCTTTTGACAAACTGTGCCCATTTGTAAGGGTAACAGGCCAGCAGCTCCTCATGCTGCAGATCCTGCTCATGAATTACGGGGTGCGCAAAATGCTGCTGATAACGCGCGCGATACTTCGCTCCCATTTTCAGCGCGTAGAAAATATGAATCTCCGTACCGGGAACATCAATTCCCTCCGGCAAGGGCGTGATGAGGTCGGAATAAAATTGGTTTTTACAGCTTTGCATCGTCACATAGGGGCGTGCAGCACCGAACATCTCCATAAAAGCGCGGACATAGTCCCCCTTCTCCGCGGAGCACTTTTCTAATCGCTTCTGCAGAAAGCAACTTTTGAACTGCCCGTCCCGAATCAGCGGATAAATCAGCGGCAGGAGAAGATTCGTTTGTAATTTGGCCGCGAGCTTGGAGCATTGGTCAAGGTCGGAGCTGCCCAGAATACCGTAGTCCATATGTATGCTTTTCCGTGCTGCCAGCAGTCCCACGAAAGAGCCGCCCAGAGAGCAGCCGTAGGCGGCCCGTATATGCCCGCCGCAGTTTTTCAGGATGTAGGCTTCGATTTTTTCGGTTTCTGCAAGCATTGTCGGAAATTCGGTACTTTCTGTTTCGTCAAAGCCATCATAGCTGACGCAAAGTACGCGAAAATCCCGCTGCAACAGAGGGATTACTTGGCCAAAGTTGCTTTTCCAGTGGCAGCAGCAAAATGACCGGAGCGGTATACGCCCCAAATTCATAAACCTTCATTCTCCTGCCTCCCGCAGCCACAGTCACTTCGCTTTACGGCGGTCAAACACAGCCAGCCTGTTTTGCTTTTGTGTACCGCAATGTCACAAAAGCCCGCTTGCTCAAGATATGCTTTCAGCTCAGTATCCTTGTAGATGGTCATGCCATCAATGATTTCTGTCCATTTATTGTCTTTGTCCGTGTCGCCGTTGACTTCATTGCAGATGAGGAAGGTGCCGCCCGGCTTCAAAACCCGCCAAACCTCCCGGAAGCATTTTGCAAGGTCCGGCCAGAAATAGACGGTTTCAAACGCTGTGACTGCATCGAACCAATCGCTGGCAAAAATGATGCGCTGCACGCTGCCCTGCCAGATGACACAGCGATCCCTTTGAATCGCCTCTGCATTGAGACGGCGGGATTTTTCGACGCTGACAGCAGAGTAATCCACGCCCTTTACGATGCCGCGCGGACACCTTTTCAGCAGCCGTTTGATATTCGCCCCGCCGCCGCAGCCGCAGTCCAGCACCTTTGCGTCCGGCGCAAGATGCAGAAAGTGAAGCCCCCACAGTGCCACGGGGGTGTGAGCAAGGTTCATCATGGTGACCATCAGCCTGCCGCCGAAGCCTTTGGGGTCTCTCGTATTTTCAAAAAATGACATCGTTTATCTCCTTTCAACTTTTTTACACTCTGCGTAGGTAAGTGGAATGGAATTCTGCAAAACAACACTTTTGCAAACGGTCCAGCCGTTTTGCTGCAAAAATGCCAGATACGCAGCACTCGTCCATCTGCTGTGCAGCGGAAAGCCTGCAATTTTCAGCGCAAGGGCCTGAAGATTTCCCCAAGGGGAATTCTCTGCATGGGTAAAGGTAGGAGCAATCAGCGTGCCATCGTTTTTAAGCACACGGCGAAACTCGATAAGGGCTTTCTCAGGGTGCGGCACAATGTGCAGTGCATTGGAGACAATGACAACATCAAAGGACTGGTCAGCATAAGGCAGATGGAACATATCCTGCACGGAAAAATGCAGCTTGGACGAAAAATTGCCCCGCTTTGCCTGCGCAATCATCGCTGCGGAGACGTCGGTAGCCTCAATGTGATCGGCAGAACACAGGAGATGCTTTGCCACCTGCCCTGTGCCGGTGGCTACCTCCAAAACGGTTTTGTGCCACACAGTAGGGCGAAGCAGCGCATATAATTGATCATAGGCTATTGCATTCTTACGCATAAAGCGGTCATACCTTGCTGCATTTCTGTCCCAAAAATTCTTTTTCGTAATGCTCAGCTCCTTGGTTTGCATCAACTAACTGCTGCTTATTTGAAAAGCTGCCCGGTGGCAGCATGGAAACTTGTATATGCGCGTTAGAATAATCTAACCGTTGGATCGTAAAAAAGATGCCTGCAGCCAAAACGGCGCACCAGCAACGATTCTACGATATTTCTGTCATATAATAGCAGTCTGGCACCCAAATGTCAATAGGGTGCTAAAGGTGCTTTTGTGCGCTTGAATTTCAACAAAAAATCTATAGCGGGCAGTGCGTTTTACACTGCCCGCTATAGGGATGCTTACTTTAACCGTTTTCGTCCTTGGGAATGGCCAGATTCAAGAGGATGGCAACGAGTGCGGCGGGCACAATGCCGGAGCCGCCGAATACCAGAGAGAGCATCTGCGGTGCGTGTGCAAGGATGCCGTTGTTGGCACCGATGCCATAGCCGAGACCGAGCGCTACAGAGACGATGCTCAGGCTGCGCGGGGTCAGCGGCTCGCGGGTGATGAGCTGAATACCGCTCACCACGATCGAAGAGAACATCATGACAGCTGCGCCGCCCAGCACCGACTGCGGCATGATCGAGACGAGCGCGCCCAGCTTGGGCACCAGACCGCAGAGAATCAGGAAGATGCCGCCGGTGGCCAGCGCAAAGCGGTTGACGACCTTGGTCATGCTGACGAGGCCGACATTCTGGCTGAAGGAGGTGTTGGGCAGTACGCCGAACAGTGCGGCAAAGCTGGAACCGATACCATCGCAGATGACGCCGCCGGACAGCTCGGTGTCGGTGGCCTCGCGGTCCATGCCGCCCATGATAACGCCGGAAATATCGCCCACAGTTTCGACCGCCGTGACGATGAACATAATCATGACCGGTGTGATCGCGCGCATATCAAACACCGGCTTGACCGGCATCAGCTCGGGCAATGCAAACCATTTGGCCTCGGCCACCTTGTTCCAGTTCAGCACCCATGCCTTGGTGTAGGCAACGCCCTCGGCGTTCAGCGCCGTGGTGGGCAGAACAAGGCCCATGAGAAACGCTGCAATGTAGCCGCAGATGATGCCCACCAAAATCGAGGAGGAATTCAAAAAGGTGCTGCCGGAGTGCTTGCAGATCAGGATGACGACCAGCACAAAGATCGCGAGCAGCAGGTTTTCGACCGAGCCGAAATCCTGCGCGGTGTTGCCGCCGCCGAAGGAGTTTACACCGACCGAAATCAAGCTCAGACCGATGGAAAGCACCACCGTGCCGGTAACGACAGAGGGCAGCAGCTTGCGCAAAGGCTTCAGAAAGAAGCCCAGCACGGTCTCAAACAGGCCGCCGATCAGGGACGCGCCCATGATTGCGCCGTAGGCCAGTACGCCGCCGCCCATCGAGGCTGCAACCGAGCTGAATACCCCGATGAAGCCGGAGGAGGTGCCCATGATGATAGGCACCTTGCCGCCGATGGGGCCGATGGAATACAGCTGAACCAGTGTGACACTGCCCGCCACAAGCATGGCATTCTGCAGCAGCGTAACGCGCAGGTCGGCAAATTCGCCGCCGGCAAGGCCGCAGGCACCCGTGATGATAAGCAGCGGCGTAAGGTTGCCGACAAACATCGCCAACACATGCTGCATGCCCAGCGGCAGTGCCTGCTTCAGGGACATCTTGCCTTCAAAGCGGAAGGCTTCGGGGGAAAGATCGTTTTTCTTCATTCCACAACTCCTCAGATAAACCATTACAATATAACATATACCGCCAAAGCGGAAGGGCATACCACCCTATTTATACATTATACCATCCCTCACCCTGTGATTGCAATTCCATCAGCCGCCGCAGCAAAAATTTTGTGTGTTTTTGAAGAAAGCTGAACGGTCAAAAAACCTTGATCGCCTGCTGCTTGCCGTGCAAAGTGTAGTGTACGGTCAGACCGTCGTCTGCATCCACGGTGCAATTTTCGGCGTGGTCGGTCAATTCCCGCAGGGCGTTGTATTGGCGGCGCATCTCATCCGTATAGCGACTGGGCATATCGGAGGTGAGCAGGATGCCGCTGAACAGCGCATTGACCCGGGCCAGGGTCTGCTTTTGCTGTAGGGTCAGCTTGCAGTTTTCCTCGCGCAGGAAGAATACATCGGGGTCGCTGCCGTAGGCACGCCCGTTGAGCTGGCGGCGGAAAATCGTGTTGCCGATGGACTGCCTTGTGGAGACCCGCTCGCGGTGGAAAAGCCGCATATACCACACATCGTCCCAGTCCAGCCCTACATCACACCCAATGCGGCAGTAGTCAACGATGCCAAAGGCAGGCATGACCGGCACACCGCAGCCAAGGATCA
>ULWC01011151.1_pt1 | contig 11521 bp, 9 predicted proteins | sample 1959931 | NCBI WGS metagenome assembly ULWC01 (sample SAMEA4835801, study PRJEB28245) | human gut metagenome | biome: gut microbiome; material: fecal sample | place: Denmark | collected 2008
CGTTGGCACCCGTCATGGCTGAATTGACGAAAGCGTCGGCGCAGACGTTCATGCCCACGTGCTTCATGCAGACCAGGGCCCGCTTGCCGACGAACGACATGCCGAGGGCCGCTTCCAGTGCGGTCTTTTCGTTGGCCGACCAGTTGCAGTGGATGCCGCGCTCGCGCGTTAGGGGGTGCATCTGGATAAATTCCGTGATCTCCGTAGAGGGGGTTCCGGGGTAAGCGTACACGCCCGAAAGACCGGCGTTGAGGGCTCCCCATGCGATAGCCTCGTCGCCGAGTAATAATTCTTTCTTTATCATGGTGTCTGTTTTAGGTTCATTGCTGTTTTGAGTTCCGTTTCCCGCCTCGTATAACCGAACGGGCTTGGTGGTTATATCCTCGGCTCTACGAAACAGTTCGTTTTTACGCCGTTGTTTTCCGCTTTGGCAGAGTTCGAACACCTCCGATTCTGCGCTCGGTTTATCGAAAGCGTTGATTTTCTTTCGACTATTTTTCGCCTCGGCAATCGAAACGAAGGTTTCATTGCGCTCGGCTTAAGGAAGCAACTTAGGTTTCTGACAAATTTAGCGTTTTTTTTTGAAATATCTACTGTGACGGTGGTTTTTATTCCGGATTTTCGGTAATACGGCGAAAATGATGACGATTCGGAAGTAAGAGCTCCGGCCGCTGTTTCTTGCCGATGTCGAATGGGAGGTTCGAAAAAAAAGCCCCCTTCGAAAAGGGGGCTCGATGAAGATTCTGGGAAAACCGGTCGCCGGTCGAATCGCATGTTATAGATACGATCGCATCTTCGGTCGCCGGGGCTGTTTATTGCACATCGACGAACGGTCCGCAATAATAGCCGTTCATTTCGTTGGTCGCTTCATAGAAGGCGAGTGCGATCTTTTGCTTTGCGATGGCTCCGTGAATGGTACTCTTGGTGTTGTCACCCCTGTTGTCGTAGGTTTTGCCTGCATATTCGATGGAAAGTATTCGTCCGGCATCCTTTTCGTTGGCAAAGGAGACGAGCAGACCGTCCAGCGCCTGCGGTGCGGCTTTGATGATTACTACGCCCTCCGCCTGCTGGATTTGTTCCAAATCGGTCAGCCCTGCCTGGGGTGCCAGATAGATCGTGTAGTAATCGTCGTTGCGGCGGTCGATGACGGCGGATTGGAGTTCGATCGGGTCGTTCGTTCCGACCGTGTAACTGTTGCCCGAATAGTAGGAGTACAGTTCGAATGCACCGTCCGCATACCCTTCGAGGTGCATATCCTGAACTTGCAGGTCGAATGAAATCCGGTAGTTGCCTTGCAGGGCGTACTTGTAAAGGGTAACAGTACCTGTTGCACCTTGAAGATCCGTATTGGTGACGGTAACCGACTTTTGTTGGGCAGGATCCACGATTTCGAACTCGAACGGCTTGTCTATCCGGGCGATGTTGATCGGAGTTTTGGCCGTTGCCAGGGTGTTGTCGAAGCGGATTCGAACGTAGTATTCATCCGCCTGGTCGATCAATGCACCCATGACGGTACTTGCCGGCGAGAGGTGGATTTCGGAAACAGTCTCCTCTTCGGACAGTTGGTAGTAGGCGCTTCCGAGGGGAGTCTTCAGGTCGTTGAGGCTGATGAAACTGCGCCGTTCGGCGTCCTGCTCGTCATAGGTGCAGGCGCCGTAGATGCGGAGTTTCTTGCCGGTTGCGGCCGAGGTCATTTCGGCATATCCTTCGATCTTGTCCCCGTCGCGGGTGACGATGAAGCCGCCGTCGTTGATTAACGAATGGTAGTCGATGGTCACCAGCGGGAGATCCGATGCGAGGGGATATTGGAACGACATGGAGTTGAGCAGCGAATACCGTTCGGACGCACTCTTCATGTTGATCGATTTATTCAGCTGGTTCGGCGTGAAGCTGAGGGATATGTAATCGTTTTTTCCGCCGTTGCCATAGAGCATGTCCTGGTAGTTGTCGTATCCTTCGAGCGGGGAGATGAAGAACCAGAGCCGATCGGTTTCCTTGTAGAAGAAGACCGATTTGGCGGCGATCCGCTGGTCGCCGTATTCGATGAACGGCTCCTCGCCGACAGGTACTTCGAGACCGGGATCCTGCGTGTCGAGCGTTCGGAATTTGTATTCGGTGGAAGTGAGTTCCAGGCCGCCTCGTGTGAATCCTGTTGCCACGATCGTATAGTCGCTCGACGGGAGCAGACTGCTGTAAGTGAAGGTTTTGGTTTCGGCCGGGTCCTGAAGGGTCGCTTGGGGCGTTACGGTCGCCGATTTTACCGTATAAGTGTAGGCGTCCACGTTTTTCGGTGTGATGGTGAAAGTCACGGTATTGGCTTCGGCCTTGACATCGGAAATGGTGAGTGAGGCGCTTTCTCCGGGAGGCGGAGGCGTCGTTTCGTCGTCTTTGCAACTCTGGAAGGTTCCCAATAACAGGATACAACACAGTAGGTGGAAGGTCGCTTTACTTAAAGATTTCATAGTCGGATTATTTTAGGGTTGGTTTTTGATAATTTATATGTTCATGCTTCGGTTGTTGCCCCTGCCGTCGAAGGCGGTGTGTGTTTCAATCGGCTTTCCTGTCGTTACGGAATCCTCGTATTGCAAGGGGCGGACATGTCGGGACTCTCGGTATAATTCGTATATTTTTACGACGATTATATCTTTCAATGTACCGTTTTCGACGATCGCAACATCGAATCTGTGGGGTGTCTATTCGCGGCCCGTGGCCGCGTTTATGATTCTGACTGCTTCTAAATTCCCTCCTCGGAGGGGCCGTGAGGCGCTGCGTTCTCAAAAAGGTATACGAAAGGATATAATCACGATTTTTATTTGGCGCTCGTGGTCAAAAGTTCCGAAGTGACCGGAGCCGACATTTTCCCGTCGTTATCGACCGGGATGAGGACCAGATAGCTTTCTGCGAAATAGTAGTCGGTGGAGAACGTCGCACCTTCGGTGGCGGCACGGTATTTCACGCCGTTTTGTTTGCAGATCGTTTCACCGAGGTTGCCGGCTGCGTCGTAGGCCGTTTTTTCGATCATTGCGTAGTAGTAGCCTGTGCATCCGGCCCCGGGGGTTACGGTTACCGAGGCATAGAAAGATATGCCGTAATTGTCCGTGATCGAATTGACCGCGATGGTCGCCGTCGCAGAGCCGGTAGCTTCGTAGCCGAGCGTCTTGAATTCGACCTTCGTCGGCAGACCGTATCGGTCTTCGTTGTCGGCTTCGGGAAGTGCGATCAGCACATATTCCGTATCGTATGCCAATCGGGTGCTTTCGATGTCGTTGTCACTGTATAGCGTTATCGGATAACTGCTCTCCTGGCCGATCAGTTCCCGTTGGACATACGCATCCACATCGCCGCCGTATTTGCGGTCGAAGTCGGCTTTGGTGATGAAGTTGTAAAGGCCTTTCTCGAAACCGTTCCGTTTGACGGAGAAAGTCGCCGAGGTGAATGAAGAGGCTTTCAGGGTAATATCGACCGTGAGCGACGTGTCGTAGTCGGTGCCTGCGGCTTCCGTGCGGAACTCCTTGTATTGCAGGGGGCCCAGTTTGCCTTCTGCGTCGTATGCGAACGAGAAGAAGTAATATTCGCTGCCCGGCGAGAGCCGGTCGGTTTTCCAAGTACTCTGGAAGGCGGTCGTAATGTCGTAGTCGTAGAGTTTCGCATCCAGTGCGGCTTGGACGAATTGTTCTGGGGTGCCTGCGGCTTCGACGTCGGACTTGGTCGCATAGCCGGCATAGTAGGACACGACCCCGTTCTGTCTTGTCAGGGCGATCTCCAGCTCTTTGCCCGTAACCTGCGGCTCGCCCAGCGTGACAGCGGCCTGGCCTGCCCCGAGTTCGTCGCGGGCGGGGATCGTCAGCGGAATTTCGATGATTTCTCCGAAGTCTTCGCAAACGACATCGAGTCCCTGTCGGACGACGGGAGCGGCGTAGAGAAGGACTTGCTGCGACCGGGTCGAAAGCAGGGTTTTGTTCCACTCTTCGAACGAGGCGGTTTTGAGACCCGCTGTCAGTGAGGCGACTTCGAGGTAATGGATGAACTGCTCCCGGGAATCGACCTTGAAATGCTCTTCGAAATCGGCGCTGGATTCCGTAAGGTCCGGGTCGAAAATTTTCAGGAAATAGAGCGGGAATTTGCCGGTGTCCACGTCGGCCTTGAGATAGATTCCGTGTGCGGTCGCCACGGCGTCGATCCGTGCGAATGCGGTATAGGCGGGGGTCGTGAACGAATGCGTGGCGGGTTCGGACGGTTCGTCTTTGCCGTTATAGGCTACGACTGTCAATACGTAGTCGGTTTCCGCCTGGAGGCTGCCGACCAGGAAGGTCGATTGCTGTGGCTTTTCGACGACGGTCATTTCGGCTGTTCCGTCGGGGACATCGACCTTGTAGGCGATCCGGACCGCATTGTCGAGTTTCAGGGTGAAGCGGATCGAACTGTGGGTCGTAGCGACCTCTTCGATCGAAACGACGGCGGGGCCGGTCGGAAGGGCTTCGGTTTTGAATGCGTGGGTGACGGGATCGGCGGCCTGCCCGTTTTCGTCATATGCGACGGCGGTGATTTGATAGTCGGTCGCCGCCTCCAGGTTGTCGGTTGTATAGGTGCCGCCTTCGGAGCCGTTTACGAACGTAAGTTCGGCCGTTCCGTCGGGAACATCGACCTTGTAGCCGAAGCGGGCTGCATTGGCGGTTTTCAGGGTAAAGGTTACCGAATTATAGGTGGCTTTCACCTCTTCGATGGAGATGGTTGCCTTGTCGGGATCCGGCGTGGTCGGTTTTTCGGGGGTCGTGAATGTTGCGGTGGCCGGATTCGAAGGGCGCTGGTCGGCGTTGTAGGCGATAGCCGTCAGCTTGTAGGCGGTTTCAGGGGTCAGGTCGGTTATTTCGACCGTTTTTTCTTCGGAGCTTTCTATCGAAACGAAATCGGCGTCAGCTTCCTCTCCTTCGATTTCGATCTTGTAAGCCATTGAAACGGCATTGGTCGGGATTAATCGAAACGAGACTTTGTCTGTTTCCGGGGTGAGCTCTGTAATTTCGATGGTTGCAGGGGGAGCTTCCGTCGAAGTATTGTCATCGGAGCACGCATTAAGCATGAGGAGGAAAGTCAATCCGGTTAGGAAAAACTTCAGTTGGGCGAAATTCATCATAACATGATTTTTTAGTTAGTAAAAGAGGAGCGCGCTATTACAAATATAATAAAAAGAATTGATTTTGTAAATTTTTTACTGATTTATTAAATTATATTGCTTTAATATTTGATTTGTAAAATCTGTGGTCTATTCGTAAAATTTTATAAATTCGAAAAGAAGGCGAGTTCGATTTTTTTCGGGATTGTGTATTTAGATCGATTGAACCCGGAATCGCATTGTGCTTGTTGAGTAAGTACCTTGGATTGCATAAAATAAATGGCAGGAAGGGTGAGGGGGCACATTGTCGAGTTGCCGTTGGAGAGGGGCTTCGTGCTTCTTTTGGGAAGAATTTGGATGTTTTGGCGATTCGTTTTCAGGTGCTTTTCGCTGACGGGAATCTCAAAGTTGTTGCTATGATCGGGCGTCGGTACGGACGGATTCCGTATGGATTTTATGGGAGGACGGAAATTTTCCCGGGTGTAAGTCGGCGGGAGTACAAGGCGGAGAAAGAGAGAATCGGCAACTGCGCTATGGTCGTGCAGCCGAAAACAAAAAGCGACCTGTCGAAAAACAGGTCGCTGCATTATTTTGTGACGCCGACAGGACTCAAACCTGTAACCTTCTGATCCGTAGTCAGATGCTCTATTCAATTAAGCTACGGCGCCGAATTGCGAATGCAAATGTAGTGTGAAAATTGCTCTTATGCAAATAATTTGTCGTAAAATTTACCAGTCTTTTTATTTTATATCTTGGTAAGAGGGGTAATTTTGAATATAATACATTGATAATGTTTGATTTGAGGTAATCTGTGCTTTGTTCGGATTCTTTTCCGGGAGTTTGTCGGTGGAAATATCGTTGCCGGGAAAAGAGGGCATTTGTCGTGTCCGACTGGCTATGGGGACCGGAGATTTGTCATACAAAAATTACCCCTGCGGGCTGAAATCCGCAGGGGTAATTCGATGATTTTGCCGGATGCGCTTATTTGACCAGTTCGGCGAGCTTCTCCTTGATTCCTTCGCCTCGCAGGTCTTTGGCGACGATCTTGCCTTCGGGCGAGATCAGGAAGTTGGTCGGGATGCTGCGGATTCCGTACTCTTCGACGATCGGGGCGCTCTTGCCGTCGGTGACGGCGATTACGTTGGGCCACGTCATCTCCTCTTTTACAAGGAATTCTTTCCAACTCTCGGCATCGTTGTCGAGCGATACGCCGTAAATGTTGAATCCTTTGGGGCCGAACTCCTTGAACGCCTCCTTCAGATAGGGCAATTCGCCGCGGCAGGGACTGCACCAGGTTGCCCAGAAGTCGATCAGCACCCATTTGCCGGGGCCGATGAGGGGTGTCACCGAAACGGTTTCGCCCAGGGAGTCGGGCAGCGCGATTTCCAGATAGGGCTTGCCGATTTCGGTATTTTCCTGGGCGGCGATCGATTTGGCGATGGCGGTCAGGATCTGGGTTTTCTGCATCTGTTCGGGGAATTTATTCAGGATTTCGCGGGCTTCTTGCGGTTCCATTTCGTTATAGAGGTTTCCGAAGAAGTAAACGCCGACCAGGTTGTCGGAGTTGTTGTCCAAAGCGCGGCGCATGATGCCGTTGGCTACCTGGTTCAGCGAATCGAATTTCTCCATGTCGTTTTCTTGCATGGCCACCAGGAATTGTCCCTGAAGCATGCCCAAAGAGTCGTTTATCGGCTGGAAAATCTCGTTCGAGCGGGTGCCGCCGACTTGGAATTGGCCCAGATCCGCAGTTTTAACGTCGATTTTTCCCGGTTCGAGGAAGATGAATCCGATGCCCTGGCGGTGCCGGTTGGTAAGGATGGCCAGGTCCGGCTGGTCGATCGTGCCTTTGATTTTGAACGTACCGTCCGCAGCGACGGCTGCCGATGCGATGGTCGGATTTTCGGGATTGCCTTGCATCAGGAATACGGAGTCCGTGATTCCCGGGTCCAGTTTGCCGGTGATGGTGTAGGTATTGCCTCCGCATCCCACGAGGGTGCCTGCGGCAAGAAGACCTATTAACGCTTTTTTCATAGTGCTGAGAAAGGATTAAAATGATTATTTGGTCGGTTTGTGATTCGTCTTTTGGGGTGTTCGCGGCGTTTGCCGGATTTCGCGCTGGGGATTATCCTTCAAAAACCGTTCCCAGCTCGAACTGCCCTTTGCCGAGGCAGCCTTGCGGCCTCCGCCGAGTCCTTTGAACCGATCTTCGCCGAGGGCGCCGTTCAATGGGTTCGAACTCATGAAATGGTGGCACAGGGCGACGGCCATACCGTCCGTAGCGTCCAGTCGCCGGGGCGGACGTTCGATCGTGAGCATGCTGCTGACGAGAGCCGCGACCTGCTCCTTGGGGGCCGAGCCTCGGCCCGTGATACACTGTTTGATGCGTGTGGGGGCGTATTCGAATACCTGCAGTCCGCGGCTCAACGCCGCAGCCATCGCCACGCCTTGCGCCCGGCCCAGCTTGAGCATCGACTGCACGTTCTCGCCGAAGAAGGGCGATTCGAGGGCCACCTCGCGGGGGCGGTATTCGTCCACGAGGGCACCGACCCGCTCGAAAATGTAGCGCAGCTTTTCGTAAGGATCGTTCATCCTGTGCAGGTCGATGTCGCCCAGCACGACCGATCGGACCTCCCGTCCGCAAACCTCCAGCACCCCGTACCCCATGTAGTTGGTGCCGGGGTCGATGCCCATGATGCGGTATGTCGTCGGGTCGGACACGGTGCAGGGACGTTACTTCTCCTTGAGGGCCGCGATCTCCTTTTCCGCCTGACTCACGCGGCGTGCCAGGTCGGGCAGGTTCTTGAAGATGGCCGATGCGCGGTGATATTGCATGCCGGGCAGCGCCGGATAGCCGAAACGTACTTCTCCGTCAGGTACGTCTTTGTCGAGACCGCTTTTGGAGCCGATGCAGACCCTGTCGCCGATGGTCACGTGGTCCGCGATGCCGACCTGTCCCGCGAGGAAACAGTTGTGCCCCACCTTCGAAGTGCCTGCGATGCCTGTCTGGGCCGAGGAAACGGTATTCTCGCCGATTTGCACGTTGTGGCCGATCTGGATCAGGTTGTCGAGTTTCACGCCCCGGCGGATGATCGTCGAGTCGGTCTTGGCCCGGTCGATGCAGGTGTTGGCGCCGATTTCCACGTCGTCTTCGACGACGACGTTGCCCAGTTGCGGAATCTTGTCGAAGCCGCCTGCGGCATTGGGAATGAAGCCGAAGCCGTCGGCGCCGATCACCGCACCCGCATGCAGGATGCAGCGGCTGCCGATCACGCACCCCTCGTAAATCTTGACACCCGGGTAGAGGATCGTTCCGTCGCCGACGGTCACGCCGTCACCGATATAGACCTGGGGATAGATTTGGCAGTCGGCGCCGATGCGGGCTCCCGCCTCGATAACGGCGAAATCGCCCACGTAACAATCTTCGCCCAGTGTCGCCCGCTCCGAGATCGAAGCCCGCTCGCTGATGCCCTGTTTGCGGGGTTTTGCGGCCTGATACATTTGCAGCAGTTTGAGCACTGCGGCGCCGGTGTCTTCGACTTTAATCAAGGTGGCGGTCACGGGTTCCGAAGGGGTGAAATCCTTGTTCACCAATACGATCGACGCACGGGTTTTGTAAAGGTGTTTTTCGTATTTGGGGTTGGTCAGGTAGGTCAGGGCGCCGGGTTCGCCCTCTTCGATCGAGGAGACGGTGTGCACCTTGGCCTCTTTGTCGCCTGCGACTTGGCCGCCGAGAAAACCGGCGATCATTTCTGCGGTAAATTCCATCATAGCAATATAGTAATCAGAGGTATTTTTTTATGTCTATTCCTTCGGGCATGAATTCATCGACCGTGCGGCCGAAAGCCAGTACTTCGCGTACGGTGCTCGAGGCGATGTCGGCTACGGGAGCCGGGGTGAAGAGCATCACGGTGATGATGTCGGGATGCAGGCGGTGGTTGGTCGCCTCCATCGTCCGTTCGTATTCGAAATCGGTGGTGTTGCGCACGCCGCGGATGATGGCCGAGGCATGCTGGTCGCGGGCGAAGTCGCCCGTCAGACCGGTATAGATTCTCACTTCGACCCGGGGGTTGTCCGCATAGAGGTCTTCGATGAGTTGTTTGCGGGCTTCGATGCGCAGCAGTCCTGCCTTGGAAACATTGTTGCCGATGCCGATGACGACCTTGTCGAAGATTCGCAGGGCATCGTCCACGAGTGCCTGATGGCCCCGGGTAAAGGGATCGAACGATCCCGGAAAAATGGCGATGGTGTGTGACATTGGGAGCAAAGGTAATGAAAATGAATACAGAATCCAACAAACGGATCCGGGGGTGTTGCCGAATGTATCCGACTTTCTGCAAAAGTAATGAAAATGAGTGCAGAATGAAACGAGCGAACTGTTTTTTATGCCGAGTGTATTCCGATCTTTTGTGAAGGTATTGTAAATAGGGTGGGACAAAGGAAACCTGTCCGGTTTGTATCGGGCAGGATGTGTTAGTATAATTTGTTCAGGACGCGGGCGATACGTTCGGTGATGATTGCGGCGTAGAGTTGCCCTTCGCAGGCCGATAGCGAGGTGAGGCCCCGGTGATCGACATAGAAAATTTCGTCGAAACGGGCAAGTTGCTCCCGGCCGATCTCCAGCTCCAGCAGAGGCAGGCGGGCGGCTTCGACGGCCCGGCATGCCAATTCCCGTTCGACACTCGGCGGGGCGGGCGGAGTATAGACTTTTTTCCCTTTCACGGCGAACAGGGGCGCTTCGTCGCATACGTGCACGAATCCCTCGCCGTCGCAGCGGATCACCGCTTGTACGCCTGTCCGGACTGCCGCCCGTTCAATGTCCGCTTCCGCCGCCCGGTTGTCCGCCGTCACCGCTGCCTGCAAAGCCAGCATGCAGGCTGCTTCGCGTGCCGAGGTGGGGTATTCGGGGTAGGGAACGCCGTAGTTCACGACAGCCGCAGCGGGCCGCAGCGACCGCAGGGCATACCCGTCGTAGAAGGATACCGCTCCGGGGATCAGCAGCAGGTCGCCCGCCGGTGTGAAGGCCATGCGTACGAACGAAGAGCCTGCGACGGGGTGACGGTTGGCGTCGAGCAGGGCGGCGATCTCTGCCTCCAGCCGGCGAAGGTCGGGGGCCCAGCGCAACCCGAAAAGCTCTTGTATGTTGCGAGCCAGCAGTTCCGTGTGGCGGTCGAGCCAGAGGGGGCGGCGTCCCCGGACATGAAGCGTCTGATAGAGGTATGTGCCTTCGATGCGGGGCATCGGCTCCGGGATACCGTTGCGCAGCAGGATGCGTTCCATTATTGGAGGAAGATTTTGAGAAGCAGCTCGCGGAGCAGCTCCCCGTCCGGGGCGCCGCCCGCGTTCATGCCCTTCGATTTGGCGTCGTATTCGCGCAGCAGCCCCAGGATGCGGAACACTCGGCGGTTGTCCCACCGTGCCGAGGTCTGCTTCAGTTCGCCCAGAGCGTAGGCGTTGTTCATTCGCAGGATGCCCATGAGTTCCGTGTCCGAGGGAAACGGAACTCCCTTGTGGCGGCTGAGCCACCGCAGGTAGTTGATGCGGAAAATTTCGCGGAACTGATTGAAAAGGGCCAGAATCGTTACCAGCAGGGGGTTGTCTTTGGGGTTGCGGGCGAAATGGTCGGCGATGCGCAGGGCCTGTTCGAGGTTCTGTTCCGTGACGGCCTTGCAGAGTTCGAAGTTATTGAAATCCTTCGAGATGCCGATGTTCTGTTCGATGTGTGCATCGGTGATTTTCTTCGTTCCTTCCGGCAGCGAGAGCAGCAGCTTGCCCAGTTCGTTGGAGATTTTGGCGAGGTCGGTACCCAGGTGGTCGGTCAGCATCGCCTGGGCTTTCGCGTCGATCGTGCAGCCTTTCGAGGCGACGAACTGCGCGAGCCAGGGGCCGATCTCGTAGTCGCGCGGCCGGACCGATTCGAGCACCGCACCGTGCTGGGCGATGCTTTTGTAGAGCTGCGAACGCTTGTCCACGTTCTTCTCCTTGTGGCAGACGATCAGGATCGTCGTGGGCGAGGGTTTCGAAGTGTATAGCGAGAGTTTGTCGAGGCCGCGCAGTTGCTGCGCCTCCTTGAGAATCACCACCTGGTACGAACCCATCATCGGCATCTGCCGGCAGAGGTTCACCACCTGTCCCGCGTCGGAGTCCCGCCCATAGACGGTCAGCTGGTTGAAAGCCCGTTCGGACTCCTGGAGGATCGTCGAGGCCAGCAGGTCGCAGAGAGCGTCGATGAAGAAGGCCTCCTCGCCCATGAGCAGATAGACGGGCGCGAACTTCCGCGCCGTGATTTCGCCTCGGAGACGGTCGTAGGCCGCCACCGTATCTTTGAATTTTACGCCGCCTTTCGCCATGGCTTAAATGATCTCTTTGGTGATGCGCAGTACGTTTTCGGTCTCGGCCGTGAGCCGGTAGCGG
>ULWC01046017.1_pt1 | contig 11509 bp, 8 predicted proteins | sample 1959931 | NCBI WGS metagenome assembly ULWC01 (sample SAMEA4835801, study PRJEB28245) | human gut metagenome | biome: gut microbiome; material: fecal sample | place: Denmark | collected 2008
GCATTTGCGAGAAGCTCTCACGCGTCTCGACCTGCGTTTCCGCGCCGTACTGCGCGATGGGACGGTAGGTGAAATCCACGGGCTTGCCGTCGCGGTAGAGGATGACGGGCATATAGTTATCTTCCTTTACAGCGTTGGCTGTATCGGAAAATTCCTGCACCAGCGCCCCGCGCTGCGTATCATTCAGCGCGCCGAAGCGCACGTCGGTCTCGTGTCCCGCGCGGAAGGCGAATTCGCGCGCGATCAGCGGCGAAATGCCGGTGTAATGGTCGAGCACCCACTTGTCGACAGCCTGCTCCGCGTCGCCGCCGCGCTGCGCGAGGGCGAGGGAGTCCTCCTCCTGCGATAAAAGCGACAGCTTGTCGAGCGGCGTCGGCAGATGGTAGAAAAGGCCGGGCAGCAGTTGGCGCGTGGCGGAAAGGTCTGCATCCACGCGGCGCAGACATTCGACGATACGCCCCTGCGCGTCGAGCAGGACGAGGTTCGACCGCCGCCCCATGCACTCGAGCACGAGCTGCTTGCGGCTGATCTCGCCGAATTCGTCCGTGCACTGGAGCGTTAAAATCACCATGCGCTCAAGGTCCGGCTGCTCGATGGACAGCACGCGCGCGCCGACTAAGTGCTTGCGCAGCAGCATGCAGAACATCGGCGGCTGGGCGGGGTTGTCGCGCAGAATGTTCGTGAGCTGGATGCGCGGTTGGTTTGCGCCCGCGTTGAGCAGCAGCCGCAGATTGCCGCGCAGCAGCAGAACGATCTGGTCGCGCGCGGGCTGCTGCACCTTGTCGATGCGCGCGCCGATGAGCTGAGGTCTCAGCTCGTGTAAAACTGCCCGCAGGCAGATCGCGTCAAGTGGCATTGTCGTCCTCCATCATCCGGTTGAAAAGCTCGTTGATGCGCGCGTGATCGTCGCGCAGATACAGCCAGCCGAACAGCGCCTCGAGGCCCGTGGCCTTCTGATAGTCCGCACGGTCGGCGTGGTGGGGGATGGAATGGACATTCGCGTTGCGCCCACGGCGGAACACAGAGGCCTCTTCCTCCGTCAAAAGGGGTAAGAGCTTTTCGGCAAAGCGCGCCTGCTGCGGCGCGCAGACGAGCTCGACCGTTGCGCGGTGAAGGCCCTTGCCCGTCGCCTTGCCGTGCACGCACAGATATGTGCGCACAAGCAGCTCGTACACCGCGTCGCCCAGGTGGGCGAGGCCGATGGAGCTGATGGCGCGGATGGCGTCGTCGTTCATTTTGGCTTGCGTATAATCGTACATAAAAACTCCTGAAGTTCGAAAGTACACATATTCTATAACCTTGTCGGAATTCTGTCAATCGGCGCGCGCTGCCACGCGCGAAAAGCCGTTGCGCTTTTGCAAAAATCCGCTATAATGGCAGAAAAGACAAGACCTTTGAGATCGGAGAAGAGAAGCCTATGAAAAAACTGACCACCGCGCTGCTCACGGCGCTTTTGCTGCTGAACCTTGCCGCCTGCGGCGAAAAGGAGCCGGACGACACCCCGTCCGGCTACGACGATTCGCTCATTTCCGAGCTTTACAGCGAGGAGGGCGAGTACACGGATAGCGAGAACAACACGCTCACGTATAATTACCATGTGCCAAGAATCGTGTCGGAAACGGCGGTCGCCGCCGCGCTGAACGCCGAGATCGCCGATCAATTCGGCGCGCTCGTGCAGGAGCAGAAGAACATGATGGCCTCCCGCGTTTCGCTCACATGCCTTTCCGTCACATGGACGAGCTACTGGAACGACAGCCTGCTCTGCCTCGTGGTGCGCGCGGAGATGGACGGTGACACAAGCATGACGGAGACGTACAGCTACGACTTTTTCGGCGGCAAGCGCCTCATGAGCGAGGATCTGCTGGCGCGCTGCGAACTTTCAACGCAGGACTTCATCACGGCGGCGTGCCGCACCGCGGCAAACTACTTTGATGAGACGTACCGAGATGCGCTCAGCGGCAGCATGGGCAGCGCGGACTTCATCGCGTCCTACGCCGAGCGCCGCGCGTGGACGCTCTCGGACGAGAACATCAACGCGGAGATGCGGCTCTATCTCGACGGCGGCGCGCTGCATATGATCGTGCCCGTCGGCTCGTTCGCCGGGGCGGAGAGCTACGACGCTGACCTTGCGCTCGACCTCTCCGCGCGCGAGACGGTCGAAAAGACGGCGCAGGACAGCTTTGTCAAGGCCGCGCTCTCAGGCGGCGATTTGACCGTCAGCTTTGAAAAGACGGCGGACTCCGCGTGGTATGCGGAAAATTTCCGCTTTGACTACGAGACCGTCTACCCGGTGGAGGGTTTGTATTCGGACTACACGGATGTGTTCGTCGGCTCGGTGGGGCAGGGGTACTTCCCGTACATCTTCCTGCTGACGAGCGAGGGCACGGTGGAGTACGTGAACCTGCTCGAGGGCCTGACGGCGGGCTTCCTCTGCGACGGCGGACCGCTCGGCGGCGTGAAGGGCATCGTTTCGTTCGAGTCCGGCGAGGTCGAGGAGGACTACGGCACGTATCAGACGGTGTTCGCCGTCGACGCATCAGGAGAGAAACACGACCTCTCCGGCGCGGTCAGCGACGCGGACTACACGATCCCGTCGGAATTTCTCGGCGAGTGGACGGCGACCGTGACGCACGACACCGCCGAGCAGGGCAGCTATGACAGCGATTATATTCTGACGCTCACGGATGGCGGCGGCCTCACGGTGCAGGACATCAACAGCGAGGTTGGGATTTACTTTGAGTACACCGGCCAGCTCAACTACCTCGGCACGAACGGCGAGGGCATGGTCTTTGGCTATCACTTGAACGAGAACGCGGGCACGGTGCGCTACGGCGCGTTCACGCTGCTGCGCGGCAGCGACGGCCTGCACGTCAAATCCGTCGCAGGCGAAAACTTCTTCGATGCCCCGAGCGGACGCTACACAGTGTTTGCGAGAGGGTAAAAAGAAAAGTAGGGCCTTTTTTGAGCGCGGAAGGGCCCTGCTTTTTTGCGGCTTTGACGCGCTAAGCAAAATTAGAGGGGGGTACCGCTTTGACCGCGCTCCTGATCCATGCGGTCACACCCCCCCTGGCATATGACGGGAGAAAGAGGCTTTGGCGGCATCCGGAGACCAAGGAGAAAGCCTCTCAAATCGGGGGAAATGCTCTAGTGAAAGGAGAACCTTTCAAAAAAGCAAAGATTTCTTCAAAAAAGTGTTGACAGGTTCTAATCTCTGTGCTATATTATCACTTGTTCCGAGCCGAACGGAACGGTAAAAACAAAACGGCATGGGGGTATAGCTCAGCTGGGAGAGCGCTTGACTGGCAGTCAAGAGGTCAGCGGTTCGATCCCGCTTATCTCCACCAAAAAGCATCAAAACCGTATGGTTTTGATGCTTTTTTCTTATCTTTTCCAAAGAAAACTTTTTGCAAGATGGCGCCGAACGGCGCGAAAATGCCCTTTTGGTTGCAGAAAAGTTGCAGTGTAAACAGGAGCGTTGTAATGCTATGTCAAAAATAAAGCGTGCACATTGTGCACGCTTTATTTTCCGCCCATCAGTAACGCTAAAAGCTCTGCGAGCTTCGATTTGACCACGATGCCGCCAGTGGCGGCGCTCTGCGTTAAAATGCCGTCGCACAGCGGGGAGAACGCTGCGCTCCACCACTGGAGGGTATTAGTGCCGCGCGCGGCGCAGAAAAGCAGCATGACCACGAGGCCAACGGCAAGGGAAAGCTCCCATTTCGTCCATTTCATCGAAAAACCGCCCATCTCAAAGAATTTGCTTTGAGTATGGACGGCTTTTTCGCTTCTTAAACAAATTCCGTGCAAAAAGTTTGAATGCTGCCGCCTTGCAGCGCGTCGCAGGCTGTGCGGCAGGCGGTCTCATCGGAGAAGAGGCCGAACACCACGCTGCCTGAGCCGGTCATCGCCGACGTCTTCGCGCCGTAGGCGAGAAGATCGCGCTTGATGGTCGCAATGCGCTCACGCTGCTCGCCGTCGAGCGCCTGCTCAAAGACGTTGCGCACGTTTGCACACAGCGTGTCCGCGTCGCCGTGCTCGATGGCGGCGAGCATCGCGTCCGTATCAGGACGGTCGGTGATCGTCACGCCGTCTACGCGCGCGAAGAGCGCGGGTGTGGAGATCGAGAAGGTCGGCTTGCAGACGGCGACGAAGAAGCGCGGTGCGGGCTTGAGGACGGTCAGCTTTTCGCCGCGGCCCTCGGCCAGCTGCGTGCCGCCGCGGATGCAGAAAGGAACATCACTGCCGACGCTTGCGCTGATCTGCTCGAGCCGCTCGTCCGTAAGGGTGGGGGAGACGAGCTCGCGCAGCGCGCGCAGCACCGCCGCGGCATCTGCGCTGCCGCCGGCCATGCCGGCCTCGGACGGAATGCGCTTTATAAGCGCGATGTCGATGCTGCCGCCGTAGTCCATCGCCTCGCAGAAGGCTCTCGCCGCCTTGACAGCGAGGTTGCGCTCATCGCAGGGAAGCGCCGCGCCGTCGACGCGGCAGGTGATGCCTTTGCCGTCTGTGAGCGTGACGGTTACATCGTCGTGGAGCGAAACGGTCTGCATGACCATCTGCATCTCGTGGTAGCCGTCATCGCGCTTGCCAAGAATGTCAAGCGTCAGGTTGAGCTTAGCATAGGCGGGGACAGTTATGCTGCGCACGGGCTCCTCGACCGGCGCATTCAGCGCCTTGCCGCAGTGGGGGCAGTAGGCACCGCCTTCACCTATGCGTCCGAGCGGTCTGCCGCAGTGCGGACAGCGGTAGTAAAGAACCCCAATCACGATGGCAAAGAGCATGATCGCGATACCGAGAATAACAAGCGGTACGCTGACGTTTGTGCCGACGCCGCTGAGCAGCGCGCCGGTAAGAAGCAGCGGTGTTTGGAGCTTTTGGGCCCTGCGATAGTCCATCAGGGGCTTTTTGTCGTTCATCGCGGCCTCCTTCTGCGCTCAGTGTTTCTTTTTCTTGTGCTGAATTTTCTTCTTCTGTTCGGGCTCCGGCTCGTTGGCGACCCACGCGCCGCAGTGCGGGCAGCGCTTCGGTGTGCCGCGGCCAAGGTGTTCGCCGCACTTGGGACAGCGGTAAAAGCGCCACCAGACGATGAGTGAAGCGCCCATCATCATAAGACCGATGAGTGCGGCGATATTGTTTTGAAATCCCCATGCGCCGACGAGGGAGACCAGCGCGCCGCCCCAAAGCAATACGTCCTGCCAGATCCTGGCTGTTTTCAAATCCATAATGAATCCTCCTGATGAGAAAAGCGCCGCAAGGCGGCGCTTTTCTGCAATGGTTGTAATTGATCAGCGGATCTTGCGCGCTTCCACATAGTAGCGCTTATCCTGCGCGTGACCCATGGAGAAGGTCTTGCGCGGCAGAACGCCGTCGGCCATGACGGTCTTGAAGAGCTGTTCCTTGCCCATCGCGGGAAGCAGGAAGCCCATGTTGCCCTCCTTGGAGCCGAGCTCGCGGGTGACCTCATCGCCGTGGATGTAGTCGACCTCGCCGCCGAACTGCTTGAGGTACTCGTCGATGAAAGCCTGCAGCGTGCCGACGGCCAGCTGGACCTTCGGGTCGGGGACGGTGACGAAATCGTCGTGGCCGTTCCAGCAGACCTCGATGACGTGGCCCTCGCCCTTGCCCTCGTGGGCGTTGGGGTAGAACTTCTTGAACTCTTCCATGAACTTCTCATGGTCGACGCCGAAGAGCACGCGGTGGATGGGCTCGAACTGGAGCGCGTCGTCGTGGTTGTTCACGACCTCGACAAGTGCGTAGCGGGAGGGCAGCGCGAGGTATTCCTCGGGAGTCTTGCCCTTCTTCTGCTCTTCATAGCAGGCCTTGGCGGTGGCGAGGGAGTGGTTGCCGTCGCCGACGGCGAACAGCAGGGGAGCGACGCCGGAGACGCCGTACTTGCTCTTCATTGCCTCGTCGGTCGTGAGGCCGGTCAGCGCGTCGGCGACTGCGTCGATCTGCGCAGCGGAGAGCTTGTAGCCCTTGATATGGCCGCCGTTTTCCATCAGGTCGAAGTCATAGACGCTCTCCATCTTGTCGGCCGCGGCGGTCAGGGGCTCGATGACGGTCTTCTCGGGGTCGTCAATGAGCAGCATGACGTGGGGCAGCTCGATGGGGGCGTTGCGGCGCACGCGGGCGCGCGGGGGGATACGGTCGAGCACGGTGCCCTCAGTCGCGCGGATCAGCGCGCCGGAGCCGGGGGTGAAGTCGTACTGGTCGAGGTCGACCATACCAATGAGGCCGTGACGGATCTTACCGTCGCTCTGGCCGCGCTCGATGTAGATGAGGGAGTCCTTGAGCGTCTCGAAGATGCCCTCTTCGAGGTACTTGCTCATCGAGGCGTTGATGTCGGCGATGAACTCGTCGACGTTGGGGGCCTTCAGGTTGGCCTCGGGCAGGATGAGGCGCAGGGTGGAAGGCGCGTCGCCGACGGTCTTCTCCACGCGCTCCCAGTACTCGGGCTCAGAGGTGAACTGGTCGCATGCGACGACCGCCCACTTGCTCATATCGACATCCTTCTTGGGCAGCAGAATGTCGGAAGGATAAAAGCCAAGCTTGGAAAACTTTTCGTTCATGGTGATTCCTCCGTTATTTGTTTGATAAGCGGAACGCGGGGCGCTCCGCTGGTGCGATTGTAAAACAAATTATACAATAGCCCGCGCGGAAAAAGCAATGGAGAAAGTGAAAAAATGTCCAAAAGCGCTTTATGGAAATGCCATGATAGAGCGCTTCGCGGCCCGCTTGCTTGACGAACGCCCCGCAGCATGATATTCTGACAACCTATGCGGAAAAATACGAAAGATTCAGGTGATGATTTTGGATAAGCGCGCAGATCTGGGACACGGGGACGTCAAAAAGCTGCTCTTTTCGCTCTCCGTGCCGACGATCACCTCGCAGATCGTCAACATGCTCTACAATCTGGTCGACCGCGTGTTCATCGGCCACATGCAGCCCGCCGAGACCGTCGGAAAACTCGCGCTCACAGGCGTTGGCGTATGCCTGCCAATCATCATGGTCATCTCGGCGTTCGCGTCGCTCATGGCCATCGGCGGCGCGCCGCGCGCCTCAATCGCCGAGGGCGCAGGCGAGAGCGAAAAATCCGAGCGCATCATGGGAAACTGTCTGACGATGCTTGTGATCACGGCGCTGGTGCTGACGGTGCTGTTCGAGTCCTTTGCCGAGCCGCTTTTACTGATGTTCGGCGCGAGCGGGAACACCATCGGTTACGCGCTCGACTATATGCGCATCTACGCCCTCGGCACGATTTTCGTGCAGCTGACACTTGGCATGAACGCCTACATCACGGCACAGGGCTTCGCCACCGTGAGCATGAAGACGGTGCTCATTGGCGCGCTCTTAAATACGGCTCTCGACCCGCTGTTCATCTTCGTGCTCGGTCTCGGCGTGCGCGGCGCGGCGCTGGCGACGGTGATCTCGCAGGCAGTGTCGGCCGTGTGGGTGATGACGTTCCTCACGGGAAAGAAGACGCGCTGGTACTTAAAGCGCGAGAACCTGCATGTGGACGCGAAGATCGTGTTGCCGTGTATCGCGCTGGGACTTTCCCCGTTTGTGATGCAGTCGACGGAGAGCCTCATCGCCATCTGCTTCAACTCATCTCTCCTGCGCTACGGCGGCGACATGGCCGTCGGCACGATGACAGTGCTGACGAGCATCATGCAGTTTTCGAACATGCCGCTTCAGGGCTTGACACAGGGTGCACAGCCCATCGTGAGCTACAACTTCGGCGCAAAGAACGCCCAGCGCGTGCGCGACGCCTATTTCTGCCTGCTGCGCGCGTGCTTTACTTATTCAATGGCCATCTGGCTTCTGGTCGAGCTCTTCCCGCGCGCGTTCATCCTGATTTTCAATAATGACCCCGCGCTGGTCGAATACGCGGCGTGGGCCGTGCGCATCTACATGGGGTGCAGCGGTATTTTCGGCATCCAGATCGCCTGCCAGCAGACGTTTGTGGCGCTCGGCAACGCGAAGACGTCGCTCTTCCTCGCCGTGTGGCGCAAGATCATCCTGCTCATCCCGCTCATCTATATTCTGCCGCACTTTTTCGCGGACAAGGCGTTCGCGGTGTTCCTGGCCGAGCCCGTGGCGGACTTCGGCGCGGTGGCGCTGACGAGCTTCACATTCTATCGCCAGTTCCGCCGCTCAATGCGCGAGCTGGAAGGTGCGGAAGCGACTGGGGAGCGGTAAAGAAAATTTTTAACGCAAAAATAAAAGGAGAGGGCAAGTCCCTCTCCTTTTATTTTTTACGCCTGGCCGCCGCTTTCCATCGGCTCTTTTTCGCGGAACAGCATCGTGATGCACCAGATGCCGGCAAGGCCTACGAGCGTGTAGATCACGCGGCTGAGCATACCGGTCTGTCCGCCGAAGAGAAAGGCAACGCAGTCAAAGCCGAAAAGGCCCACGCTGCCCCAGTTGAGCGCGCCGATGATAGCAAGCGTCAGCGCGATCTTGTCGATGACCATGAAATTCCCTCCTTAAAAAGATGGTTTGGTCTTCGGTAGTCTTCCCGTGATGGGCGAAAATATGCGTACGGCGTTTTCTGCGTTGCCCGAAAAAGAAAACTATGATAAAATTAGGATAAAATATTGATAACTTTAAGAGAGAAAAAGGGGGAAGGACGCTTGCTGCACATACTGATGGGACGCGCGCGCACGGGCAAATCCGAGCGCGTGCTGCAAAGGATCACCGCGCTGGGGGACTCGTCGCAGCAAATCCTGCTCGTGCCGGAGCACGCCTCGCATGTGGCGGAGATGGACCTGTGCCGTGTTTGCGGCGACACCGCGTCGCGCCATGCCGAGGCCTTGACGTTCAAGCTGCTCGCCTCGCGCGTGCTGGGCATCTGCGGCGGCAGCGCAGACGTGACGCTCGATTCGGGCGGAAAGCTCCTGACGCTCCAGCGTACGCTCACGGAGCTTGCGCCGGTGCTCAAGGTCTACAAGCGCCCGTCGCAGCGCGCGGCATTTTTGGAGAGCCTGCTCGCCGTGATGGAGGAATTGCAGGCCTACGCCGTATTGCCCGAGCAGCTATCCGAGAGCGTAGCGCAGATCGAGGGTGAGAGCGGCGACAAGCTGCGCGACCTTTCGCTCATCTACGGCATTTACCTCAGCAAGCTCCACGCACCGGGGCACGACGCGCGCGATGTGCTTGAAAAGCTGGAGGAAAACCTCGAAGCGTCGGGATATATTGAAAATAAAGACATTTTCCTCGACGGTTTTTCGTATTTTACGGGGCGTGAGCTGCGCATTCTGCGTATCCTGCTGCGGCGCGCGAAGAGCGTGACCGTCACGCTCCTTGGCGACACGCAGGACCGCGAGCTCTTTTCTGAGAGCCTGCGCGTGCGCGAGCGGCTGTACGCGCTCGCGCGCGATGCCGGCGTCGCATGCGAGGAGAAAATTCTTCCGCAGGGCGAGGTGCGCGGCGCGCTCGACCATATCGAGCGCTGCTTTTTCGGCGCGGCGGACGAATTTACCCAGCCGACCGACACCGTCGCGCTCTATGAGGCGGGCAGCGCGTACAGTGAATGTGAGTGGGTCGCGTCGCAGGTTTTACAGCTCGTGCGCAAGCAGGGCTACCGCTACCGCGAGATCACCGTCACGGCGCGCGATCTCGACTCCTACGCGGGCGCAATCGAAAACGTGTTTGCCCGCTACGGCATCCCGCTCTATTATGCCCACCGCAGCGACATTTTGAAAAGCCCCGTGCTGACGCTGCTGCTCGGCGCGCTGGACGCCGCGAGCGGCGGCTTTGAGTACGAGGATGTGTTCCGCTGCCTCAAGACCGGCCTCGCCGGCCTCAGCATGGCGGAGTGCGACATTCTGGAAAATTACGCGCTCAAGTGGGAGATCCGCGGCGCGATGTGGACGCGCGAGACGCCCTGGTCGGCGCATCCCGACGGCTACGGCGAAGAATGGACGGACGAGGCAAGGGCGCGGCTCAAGACGGTCAACGCACTGCGCGAGCGTGTGCAGGGGCCGTTTGCGCGCCTAAAAAAAGGTGTGGGCGGCAGCGGCGAGGCCGAGCAGAAGGTGCGCGCGCTGTACGGCTATTTGGAGGAGATCAAACTGCCGGAGGTCTTGCAGACGCAGACCGAGCAGCTTTTCGCCGCGGGCGAGGCCCAGCGCGCCGAGGAAACGGCACAGCTGTGGGGCATTCTTTGCGGTGTGCTCGACCAGTTTGTGGAAATCCTGGGCGACGCGATCCTCGACGCGGAGGAGTTTGCGAGTCTGATGCGCCTTGTGCTGACGCAGTACAGCGTGGGCACGATCCCCGTGACGCTCGACGCGGTGAACCTGTGCGAAATGACGCGAAACGACCGCCACACGGTGCGCGCGCTGTTCCTGCTCGGCGCGAACGACGGCGTGCTGCCTGCGGCGGAGAACCGCGGCGGCGTGCTGCGCGACGAGGACCGCGAGGCGCTCGAGAGGCAGCAAATCTTCCTCGCGCCGCACGGGATGGAGCAGTTTCATCTGGAAATTCAGAATCTTTACGCCGCGCTGGCCCAGCCGACGGAAAAGCTGACGGTGTCCTATCCCGTTTCGGACGGAAAGGGCGCGGAGAAGCGGCCATCGTTCGTCATCGGGCGCATCGCGCGTCTGCTGCCGTCGATCAGCGTCGAAACAGAGAGCACTGACAAGGAATATCGCCTGTCAGCAAAGTCGACGGCGCTCGAGTATGCGGGCGAGCATATCGGCGGCGCGCTGTGGCAGTATTTTGAAGGACAGGGCGACGCGGAGCGTGCGCTTGCCGCGATGAAGGACGCTTCGTGCTATACGCGCGGGCATCTGTCGCGCGACGCGGTGCACGCGCTCTACGGCGGCGCGGTGACACTGTCCGCCTCGCGCATGGACATGGCGCGCTCATGTCACTTTGCCTATTTCATGCGCTACGGCCTGAAAGCCAGGGAGCGCACGGGCGCGGGCTTTGACGCGCCGCAGATCGGCACGTTCGTGCACGATGTGATGGAGCATACGCTGCGGCAGGCGAAGGAGTGCGGCGGACTGCATACGCTATCAAAGGACAAGCTGCACGCGCTCGTGCGCGCGTCGATCGAGGAATACATCGACCGCGTGCTGCCGGACTTGTGCGAAAAAAGCGCGCGCTTCCGTTATCTGTTCAACCGCCTGTGTGCGACGGTCGAGCGCATCATGGACGAGGTGAGCGAGGAGCTGCAAAGCTCCGACTTTGAGCCGCTGGCATTTGAGCTGGAATTTGGTGCGGACGGGCAGCTGCCCGCCATCACGATCCGCGAGGAAAACGGCACGGCGCGCGTTGTCGGCAAGGTCGACCGTGTGGACGGCTGGCTGCACGACGGCAAGCTATATTTGCGCGTCGTGGACTACAAGACGGGCAAGAAGAGCTTCGACCTCGCCGAGCTGCGCTACGGGCTGGGGCTCCAAATGCTGCTCTACCTCTTTACGCTTAAAGAAGAGGGACAGATGCTTTTCGGCGGACACGAGATCGTTCCCGCGGGCGTTCTCTATACGCCCGCGCGCGAGCC